>Ga0224508_10002992_pt1 | contig 14126 bp, 11 predicted proteins | sample SF_Jan12_sed_USG_4_FD_170157 | JGI IMG/M metagenome (GOLD analysis project Ga0224508, IMG submission 170157) | Sediment microbial communities from San Francisco Bay, California, United States - SF_Jan12_sed_USGS_21 | ecosystem: Environmental > Aquatic > Marine > Sediment | place: USA... | reverse complement strand
CGATCTGATAGTTGCGAGCGACAAGACTGCCAAGCATTGAGGCGAAGAAACGGCCCACGATGTTCATGCCGTAGTCGGTTTCGAAGCTCCACGTGACAATTGTTGTACCGGCGCTGGTGTTAAGATCGAAACGGGACCGCGCCTCGCCAGGCTCGCCGGGACTCAGCACGATACTGACGGTCTCATAGGGCTTGCTTTCCACGATCGTCTGGGTACCGCTGCCGGCGATCACGCCGTCCCAGGTCATGGTCGCGCCAACGCCTGTGCGATTGCCCGAGTAGAGCATACGAACATCGGGGTCGTTCTCGACCAGCGGTGACCAGAGTGCATAACGGTGAAAATCATTGAGTAACGCAAACACCGTCGCCGGATGGGCGTCGATTTCAGTTGAGACCTCGGTGTGGTGGATGCGGGGCAACGAGAAGCCGATAACTATCAGCAGCGCGACTATAGCGCCCACTCCGTATAGCAGTTTCTGCACGTTCGAGGATTCCGTGAGTCAATGGATTCGGACGGGATTATTCCACAGATGGGCATCCTTCGGCACAATGCGCCTATGAGCGATTCAAGAGACAATGATCTGCCTATCGGAATATTCGACTCTGGCGTTGGTGGCCTCACTGTTCTGAAGGCGATTCGCGCGGCGCTTCCGAACGAGAACCTCGTGTACCTGGGTGATACTGCCCGTCTGCCTTACGGTACCAAAAGCCCGGCATCCATTGCCCGCTATGCGACGCAGGCGACCGCAATGTTGCAGGAGCAAGGCATCAAACTGCTCGTGGTTGCCTGCAACACGGCATCGGCGGTCGCGCTTGATGCGCTGCGAGAGCAAATGCGGCCGTTGCCCGTGATTGGCGTCGTCGAGCCGGGTGCCGACGCTGCGGTGAGCGCCCGACCCGGGGGGTCGCACCTCGTTCTCGCGACAGAAGCAACAGTGCGCCTGGGCGCTTATCGAAAGGCCATTGAGTCTCTCGATCCCGCAGCGACCGTTCGCGAACAGGCGTGCGAGCTGCTGGTGGCGCTGGCCGAGGAGGGCTGGACCGAGGGTGATATTGCGGCGAAGATCATTCATCGCTACCTCGATGAGGCCAGCAACGGCGGGCTTCATTTTGACAGCATCATATTGGGGTGTACTCACTTCCCATTGCTAAAAGATTCCATTCAGGCGGTCGCTTCCGAAGATGTGCTGCTGGTGGACTCGGCCAGTACAACCGCTGCTGTTGTATCCAGAGCCCTGCAGTCTGCCCGGGTTCAGCGCGAGAGCGATGAACCCGGCGGTCTGCGCTTCCTTGCGACCGATGGCGCGACCCGTTTTGCACGGGTGGGTGGTCATTTTCTCGGACAGGGGCTCTCGTCTGATGACGTCGAGCTGGTCGATCTCTAGGCCGCGGCCTGTGCGATAATGATGGATTACCATCGCTTCAGGGGGAAGCTGTGAATTTCCGAAAACTATTGCGCCCATTGGGCGCTCTTCTTTTGTCGGTCGCTGTTGCATCCTGTGGCACCGAGGCGCCACCCGAATCGACGGTGGAGCCACTGCTTACGGTCAAACCGCGGCCGGAGATTTATGCAGACTTCACCTTGACGGCCGACCTGAGCCATCTCAGCGAAGACCAGCTTGAGATGATCAGGCTTCTGATCGATGCCTCGCAAATTATGGACGGCCTGTTCTGGAAACAGAGCTACGGAGAGGGCCACGAGGACTGGTTGAATTCGATCGAAAATGCCGACGCGCGGCGTTTCGCTGAGCTGAATTACGGTCCCTGGGACAGGCTGGACGATGAAAAACCCTTTATCGAAGGGTTCGGTCCCAAGCCGCTGGGCGCGGGTTTCTATCCGGATGATATGAGCAAAGAAGAGTTTGACGAGGCCTACTTGCCGGGCAAGAACGGACTGTACTCGCTGATTCGCCGTAACCAGGCAGGTAAACTTGAACTCGTTCCCTATCATGTTGCTTATGCATCGCAGCTCCGCGAGGCGGCTGATTTGCTGCGACAAGCCGCGAAACTGGCGGAAAGCAATGACTTTGCGAACTACCTGAAGTTGCGCGCTGCCGCGTTAATCAGCGATGAATTCCAGATCAGCGACCGCTACTGGATGGACGTTAAGGACAACGAAATCGACCTGGTGATCGGCCCGATTGAAACGTATGAAGACCGTCTTTTTGGTTACCGCGCTGCGTATGAGGCTTACGTCCTGATCAAGGACCTTGAATGGAGTGACCGTCTGAGTCGGTTTGCCGCATTCCTTCCCGACCTCCAGGAAGGTTTACCGGTCGCCGATGAATACAAGTGGGAGACGCCGGGAACCGATTCGGACCTCAACGCTTATGACGTCGTCTACTACGCGGGACGCAGCAATGCCGGCGGAAAGACCATTGCGATCAACCTGCCGAACGACGAGGAGGTGCAGCTCGACAAAGGCACGCGCCGCCTGCAGCTCAAGAACGCGATGCGGGCGAAGTTCGAGAAGATTCTCGAACCCATTGCCGATGTATTGATCGATGATTCGCAACGCAAGCACATCACCTTCGATGCATTTTTCGCGAATACGATGTTCCACGAGGTCGCACACGGCCTCGGCATCAAGAACACGATCAATGGCAGAGGCACCGTTCGGGAAGCGATGCTTGATCTGGGCTCGAGCATGGAAGAGGGCAAGGCGGACATCCTCGGCCTGTACATGATCACGGAGCTGCACAAGGCCGGCGAACTCGGCGATGTTGATCTGCGCGACTACTACACGACGTTTATGACCAGCGTGTTCCGTTCCATCCGCTTTGGCGCAAGTAGCGCACATGGAAAAGCGAACATGGTGCGATTCAACTTCTTCATGGACGAGGGGGCATTTGTTCGCGACGCGGAGACTGGCAAGTATCGTGTGAACTACGAAGAAATGGATGCCGCTATGACCGAATTGTCGCAACTCCTGCTGACATTGCAGGGTGATGGTGATTACGAAGGCGCCGCCGAGTTGACCGATACAAAAGGCGTAATCTCGGCTCAGCTGCAAAGCGACCTCGACAGGCTGACCGGCGCGCAGATTCCGGTCGACATCACGTTCCGGCAGGGTGTTGCGGAACTCGGTATTGAGTAAAAAAAGCGGAATTCAAGGCAAGAAAATGACAGCAAGAATAATAATCCTGCTTATGGCCGTGCTCGCGCTCGGTGCGTGTAGTGGTGCCGAGCAGCAGGCGGTGTCGATCGGTGTTGAAAAACAACCCTGGGAGGCTTTCGCAGCGAACACGATTACGGAGTATTACAGCCGAAATCCCGAACTCGCCGTGAGTGTTGGTCTTCACGAGTACGATGGTCAGATGTCGGACTTCAGTCTCACGGCAGCCGAGGAATACGCATCGTGGGTAGATGGCATTATCGCAGCAGCCGTATCTTATGAAGACTTGGAAGGCATAGAGGCTTTCGAACGCGACTACATGGTTAACGCGTTGCGCGGCGAGCTTTTCTGGATTCGCGATTCGGGTTTTATGATCAACAATCCGGTTTCTTACGCTTTTGCTCTGGATTTCGATATTTACATCGATCGCGAATACGCGCCGCTCGAGGCACGCATCGTTGCTTACACGAAGTACGTTTCACAGATTCCGACGGCGCTGCATACCATGCAGGAGAACCTCGAGTTACCATTGCCAGCCCCATACGTGCAAACGGCACGTACGATTTTCGCGGGAATGGCGGACTACATGGAAAACACCGTACCGGGTCTTTTCTCAGCGGTCGAAGACGCGCAACTGCAGCGCCAGTTTGCGGCCGTAAATTCGGTGGCTCTGCGCGTGGTCAAACAAACTGCAACCTGGCTGGAGGAGCAGCAGGCCTCGGCGACGGACGATTACGCGCTGGGTGAGGAGAAATTCCTGAAGATGCTGAGCGCAACTCAGGGTGTCGATATTTCCTTGGCGGACCTCAAGGCTGCCGGTGAACTCAATCTCGAGCAGAACCTCAAACAGCTAAGAGACGCTTGCGCCGAATTCGCGCCGGGAGCAAGTACCGGGGACTGTGTTCTGAAAGTTCAAAACCGCAAGCCGCCCGAAGGTGCCGTCGGGGGCGCGACACGTCAATTGCCGGGTCTCCGCAAGTTTCTCGAAGATAACGACATCGTCAGCATACCCGGCACCGAAGAGGCACTCGTGGCCGAGGCGCCGCCTCACAAGCGATCCAATTCAGCGTATATCGACATCCCGGGTCCTTTCGAGTCTGGGCTACCGTCGGTGTACTATATCGCACCGCCGGACCCGAGCTGGTCGGAGGAAGACCAGCTCGCCTATATTCCCGGTGAGACGGACCTGCTCGCGACATCTGTTCACGAAGTCTGGCCGGGCCATTTCCTGCAATTCCTGCACGCAAACCGTGCCGAGAATAATGTAGGCCAGCATTTCAGTAGCTATTCATTTGTCGAAGGCTGGGCGCATTACACGGAGCAGATGATGATCGACGCCGGGTTGGGCGACGGAGATCCGGAGTACCGCATTGGCCAGTTGCTGAATGCATTGCTCAGGAATGTACGGTACTTGTCCGCCATAGGTCTGCATGCCGAAGGCATGACCGTCGAAGAAAGCCAGGCGATATTCGAGGAGCAGGCGTTTCAGGATTTTGGAAACGCCAGCCAGCAGGCGTTTCGGGGTACGTACGATCCCGGCTACCTGAATTACACGCTCGGCAAGCTCATGATCAACAAGTTACGCGACGACTGGACGGTGGGGCGTGGTGGCACAGAAGCATGGGGCAGATTTCATGATCAGTTCTTGAGTTTCGGGTCGCCGCCAGTGCCGCTGATTCGCAAGCAGATGCTGGACGATGGCTACGGTGGTGACGGCGCCTTGCTGCCCAACTGAATGATTCAAAGATCGCGTTTGTCGATTCGGGGAAGTTGATTGCCGAATAGCGTGGTCAGGTATAGCGCACGCTTCGTTTCCAGGGCGCCCGTCAAGGTAGGAAACTGCGCCTCTGGGTCCTGCAGGTTCATGAGAATCTGACCATCACCGTTGAACGCGATGACATGCGACGATGGCACGGCTTTGGGTCGCGCAATAGCAGGTAGACGTTGCACGACCTTGCGAACAAACGGTTGGTCCGAGATCTTGTCCAGCAGTTGATTCCGCGGCGCCGCCAATCCGAGCCAGAAACGGCCATTTGTGCCACTCTTCAGGTTGTCCGGAAAACCCGGGAGGTTTTCGAGCAATACCTCGGTGTTGCCTTTCCGGTCGCCCGCCAGCCAGTATTTCAGAACCCGGTAATGTCCGGTCTCACTGATCAGCAGAAAATTGCCATCCTCGCTGACCGCGACACCATTGGCAAAATTGAGATTCTCCAGCAGTGTTTCGACGTTGCCGGTCAAAGGATCAAACGCGAAGATGCGCCCGTGCCCGCCGTGCTCCATGATGTCCAGCAGGCTTGCTTCGTATGTGCCGCCGAACGACATCGCACCAAACTTGCTACTCGATTCGCTGAAAAAGATTGTCCCATCGGGACCGATCGCGAGGTTGTTGGCATAGACGAGGCGTTGTCCGTCAACTTCACTTAGCAAGGTCGAAACCGTTCCTTCGCGATCGATACGCTGCAATCCGATGTAGGCGTTAGCAATGACGAGCGACCCGTCGCGACTGGTCTCAATGCCCAACGGCCTGCCACCGGGAAAAGCGAATTCGTCCACCTTACGATTCAGGAGACGAATGACGTGGCCGCTGTGAGTCGTCACATAGATGCCTCCGTCGACGCCCGCGGTGGCATCTTCTGGTCCCTCGAATTCATCCAGTCTGATAGTAACAGCGGCCTGCAAGCTGTCATTCGATTCAAACGGGTCAACGAGGCCGCGGTCTGTCGGAGCGTTCCAGCTCATGGGCTCAATGGGAACAGGCCAGGCAAGCAGATACGCCAGGAGCACAACGAGGACCAGTACGGCAGTCGCGGGGCTTTTCTTCATGGCCTCGGACGGGTTCTAGAGCTTCGCGTCAATCATGCGCAGGAATTCGACCCGTGTACGCGCATCTTTGCGAAAGGTGCCAACCATCTGGCTGGTTACCATCGAGACATTGGACTTGTGAATGCCGCGCGTCGTCATGCACTGATGTACTGCTTCAATAACTACGCCGACTCCTTTGGGCTGTAGAACGTCCTGAATACAGTTCGCGATTTGCGCGGTCATCTTTTCCTGTACCTGGAAACGCCGCGCAAAAGCATCAACCACCCGCGCCAGCTTGCTAATCCCGACGACCTTGCTGTTTGGCAGGTAGCCGACATGCGCTTTACCAATAATCGGCGCCATATGATGTTCGCAGTGTGACTCAAACTCAATATCACGCAGTACGATCATCTCGTCGTATCCTTCGACTTCTTCGAATGTGCGTTCCAGATATTCGATCGGATTGCTTTTGTAGCCGCTAAACCAGTCTTCATAAGCTTTCGCAACTCGCTTGGGCGTATCGACAAGACCTTCGCGACGAGTGTCCTCGCCGGCCCAGAGCAGCAATGTACTAATGGCGGCCTCGGCCTGCTTGCGACTGGGTCTGCGTGGTTTCGCTTTTTTCTTCTTCGTGGCGGCCAATTATCTGTTCCTGTTTGAGTTGAAAAGCATGCTACGCAGACTTCTTGTCGAGATCGAGCCCGACCGGGCAGCTCACACCGGTGCCACCCAGCCCACAATAGCCTCCGGGATTCTTGGCCAGGTACTGCTGGTGATAATCTTCCGCGAAGTAGTAAGTGTCGAGTGCCAGCACCTCGGTCGTAATCGTGCCAAGACCCGCATCGCTTAACCCTTCTTGATATGCGGCGAGGGAACGCCGTGCTTCCGCTTGCTGCGCATCATCCATGGTAAGAATGGCCGATCGATACTGCGTGCCGATATCGTTACCCTGGCGCATGCCCTGTGTCGGGTCATGACCTTCCCAAAAAACCTTTAGCAACTGTGCGTAGCTGACCTTGGCAGGGTCAAAGATCACCCGTACCACTTCCGCATGCCCGGTACTTCCGGAGCAGACTTCCTGGTAGCTCGGATTTGGGGTTACGCCACCCGCGTACCCGACGGACGTCGTAAATACGCCGTCGATTTGCCAGAAAAGTCTTTCAGCTCCCCAGAAGCAGCCCAGTGCGAAAACAGCCTGGTGCAAGTGATCGTCGAATGGCCCCCGCATCGGTGCGCCATTAACAAAGTGATGCCTGGAAATGGGCATCGGAGTATCGCGACCCGCCAAGGCCTCACTCCTTGTCGGAAGGGTTGATTTCTTCATTGTTACTATTGTTCGTCAGCTTATTGGATTGTTGTCTGCCTACCGCTGCTTGGCCGCTTGTTCTTGCATGCTTATTGCTTTGTCCAGATCCGCTTGCTGGTAGAAGAAGGAATGTTCGAAAACGAAGTTATCAGACGTCTGCAACCGGCCGTCTCTCATCAGCGGTCGAAACACGCGCTGGCGAATTTCACGATGGACCATGCGCTGCATGTCCGTGAATTGCGGCGGCTTGGCCTCGGTTCGGATATTCCTGACCCGACCTCGCTTTGAGACAGTGTAGTCGACGCGAATTGTACCGGTCAGGAACTCACCACCTGCAGCATCGCCAGTCCTGGCTTTGCCGATATACTTGGGAAGCGCACCTTCTCTCAATAGTACCGGCTGCTCAAGTAATGCGTCGCGCGCAGCCAGGCGTTCTTCGTCAGTGGACAGGAATTCCCACAAATTCTCGTAAATCTTACGCGCACGATTGTTGGCTTCGCCGTATACGTAGTAGTCAGCCAGGGCGAGCTTCGTATCGACCAGGCCTCTCCAGCCGACCTCCGGCGACGCCTCTGCAATTTTTACTGCGCGTTTGAAATACATCTCGCCGGTGGAGGCGAGCCCCTGTTGCTGCGGGATCGACTGAGTCATGTCCATGAAGTAAAACGACTCGCCGAGCTTGCTTAGCGGTAAGATGAGCTGTGGGTCATCTTTGCCGAGCTTCTTCTCGACGATCCGTATTGCACGCCGATAAGTCGCCCGTTCGTCGTTGTAGTACTGGGCCGCATGCTGCCATCGGGCACGCCGCATCAGAGAGGGAATAAGCGCCAACTCATCGCCATCGAAATGGCGTACGTTAAGCGAGTGAATGCGATCGATGATATCGCGTGCGCCCTTCGAGTTTCCCAGAAGCAACGTTGATTGAGCGAGAGACTCGAGAATCTCTACTTGCTCAATGTTGTGCGGGCCCTCGTTAACGTGTGTGATATGTGCCGCGCGGTTGAACGTCTGTGATGCCAGATCGGGTCGTCCGCTTCCCAGTTGCGCCGCGCCTAGACCCTTCAGAGGGTTGACGAGTCTTTGGTTCAGTCGGTCTTCACGCAATTCAATAATCTCTACCGCCGACTCGAAGTTCTGAATAGCGGCATCGTACTGTCCGTTCCTGTGCTGCACCAGCGCCAGATTGTTTAACGCTTTGGACGCCTCGAGTGACTCGGGGCCGTGAGTCTTGATGACCATCTCGACAATGCGTTTGGCCGATACGTCCGCCTCGTCCATGGCGCCCTCATTAACGAGCCGCCGATAACGCTCGAACTCGATCGCGAGTTGTTCGTCCAGGGTCAGTTCGTCTTCGGCCTCGGAGCCAGGTTCTGCGGCGTCTGGCTCGGCGTCGGCAACGGGGACAACCTGATCCATAGGGCTCCCTTCGTCATCGCCTGCAATTTGCTGAGCCTGGACCGCAAAGGCCGCAGAAATCGCGAGCAAGAATGCGACGTATTTTGTTTCGTTGATCATTCGTTTCTAAAGAGAGTTCTATGTTCTGAACGTTCCGCAGGGACTCTCGTGATTCAGACCTCATCTGGTCTGATTAGTTCTCACCCCGCGGGCGCTGGCCGCTGCCACAACTATACCGTCTGACAAGCTATCCGGGTAGCCGCTTGGCGCTTGTCAGAAGCCGAGGCCTAGCTGTTGCTGACCAGGACGAAAAAACTGATTGCAATCAAGAACGTGCTGGTAAGTGTCTGAGTGGATGCCGTGCCGTCGGCTGGCAGCATTGAAGCGGCTTGCAAGCATTTCTGCATAAGGTCCGCCTCCGGTCTGCCTGACACCAAATCGCTTATCGTAATCGTTGCCACCGCGGGCCTGGCGGATCAGGCTTGTAACCCGGTCAGCACGATCGGGAAAATGATGGTGTAGCCACTCGGCAAACAAGCCCTTAAGTTCATGTGGCAGGCGCAGAAATATGTACCGCGCCTGCGACGCTCCAGCGGCGGCGGCGGACTCGAGAATTTGCTCAATCTCGTTGTCGTTGATTGCGGGGATGATCGGTGCGACGAGCACGCTCGTGGGGACACCCGCTTCTGCGAGCTGCTCTATCGCCTTGAGTCTTGCGGCGGCCGACGGGATGCGTGGTTCCATGATGCGCTTCAGCTCGGCGTCCATGGTCGGCAGGCTGAGCGCGACTGAACAGAGGCCGGCTTCTGCCAGCTCCGATAGCAGTTCGATATCCCGGCAAATCAGATTTCCTTTGGTGATAATGTTGACCGGGTGCCGGTGCTTCAGGAACAGAAGCAGCAGGTCACGGGTTAGCTTCAGCGATTTTTCCGCGGGCTGGTAGGGATCGGTATTCGAACCAATGGTAATCGGCTTGCACTCGTAGCCCGGTTTTTCCCATTCCTCCAGCAATCGTGCCGTTGCGTTCGGTTTGTAGAAGATCTTGGTTTCGAAGTCGAGCCCCGGGGACAGGTCAAGGTAACTGTGACTTGGCCGGGCGTAGCAATATATACAGCCGTGCTCGCAGCCCTGGTAGGGATTGATCGAAAGGTCGAAAGGAACGTCGGGTGAGTTGTTGCGGCTGATGATTCGGCCCGCGGGCATTGCGCGGATGATAGTCTCTGGCACCTGTTGTGCCCTGGCCTGTGCTTCGTCGTCATCAAACTCGACGGGTCGCGTGCTGAAGCGGCCGTCGGGTGAGGAGACGGCTCCCCGGCCTTTATGTGCTGGCGTGCGCATGCTGAATTCCAATACTGTACAAAAACACAGTACTGGTACGGGCGCTTCCGGTCAAGGCGGAGTTGTCAGTTCAATACGCGATAGCCACGGCCGCGCAGGCAACGTTTGAATACATTCTGTTTTTCTCGATCGGCATCGAGACCCGATCGCGTACCCCCATACACGGCGCCGTAGCCGGCGCCTTTGCCCGCCTCGCCGTCAATCGCGCCACCGACGGCACCAACCACGGCGCCCGTCGCGCCGCCCTTAGCGACACCTTTGCTGACCATTATTTGATCGGTATAGGCTTCGCATTCCTGCCAGTCTTTGGCGAGTGCTTCCGGATCTACGCCTTTCGTATCGACAATTGGGTCAGGGTGAGCCGCACAGCCGGCGATCGTCAGCGCGAGGAGTGTCAGCAACAAAACGCTTTCTCGGTTCATTTTTCGGGTCCGTCCAATCGTAAGGCTACAAATTATCATCCAGAATACTCCATTCCGCTCATGCGGCCGGCATGGCATCATAGTGGTAACGCACGAACGCGGCGTTCGGTTGACAGGGCATGTAAATGGTTGGATCCACACACGACTCAACAGTTCGGGCGATTTTGTATGCGTTTCTCGCCAACCTGGGTATCGCTATCGCCAAGAGCTGGGCAGCCGTGATTACGGGCTCCGGCAGTATGCTCGCAGAGGCTATTCACTCCTACGCCGACACCGGCAACCAGGTGCTCCTGTACCTCGGCCTCAAGCAATCCCAGCGCCCACCGGATGCGGATCACCCGCTGGGCTACGGCAAGCTCAGTTACTTCTGGAGTTTCATCGTGGCCATCCTGTTGTTCAGTATGGGTGGCCTGTTCTCGATCTATGAGGGATACCATAAGCTGACGCATCCGGAACCCTTGTCACAGATCTGGATCGCGATCGTCGTGCTCGTGCTCGCCATATTTCTGGAAGGGGCCTCTTTGTTAGGTGCGTTGAGAGAAATAAAGAAGGTACGGGCCGGGCGACCCTTTGGTGAATGGCTCGTACATACGCGCAATTCCGAGCTCGTCGTCGTTCTAGGTGAAGACATCGGTGCACAACTTGGTCTCATATTGGCGCTCGGTTTTCTCGTTGTTGCGTCGATAACCGGCGATTCGATGTTCGACGCGCTCGGTTCGATCTGTATTGGCGTTGTTTTGCTCATCATTTCGATTTTCGTAGCCTGGCGCGTAAAGTCGCTCCTGGTCGGCAAGTCGGCAGACCCGGACATTCAGGAGGCCATCGATGCCATTATCGGCGAGCAGGAAGGCATCGACCGCGTCTTTAACGCCATTACCATTCAATTCGGACCCGACACCATGCTTGCGGTAAAGGTAAAGATGAATCCTGCGCTCAATATCAATGACGCCGTCGAAAACATCAATGCGCTGGAGGTCAAGCTCAAGGCGCGGATACCGAAACTGAAGTGGTGTTTCGTCGAGCCTGATGTGACTGACTAGCAGGCCGGCTCTCGACCGGCAGCAGCTTTTTTCGTAAGGCGTTCAGTTTTCGACAGGCAGAAAGCTGTATTTATCTTCCAGCTCCAGCATGCGACCCACGAAACTTTCCGCTTGCTCGATTACCACGTCGACAATCTCGCCATTCTCCTCAACGGCCAAAACACGTGGCTCGACGAAGCCTTTGTAGGGGGCGATATTGTATGGCTCCGCGCGGGCCAGAACTTCCTGGTGAAGTATCGGGTCAACTTTTACACCGTAGGTCTCGACGAGAGACTTGCCGGCCTCGAAGTCGCCTTCTGACTTGATACGTTGAATCTCCCGCAGCAATTCGCCAAACAGTCCCCGAAGGGCCTCGTAATCACGAATTACGAAATACGTCTTGCCGTCATCGGTGACTTTTTCGATCACGTTCTCTTCACGACCCTGTTGGTAAGCCCAGGCAGCGATTAGCTGACGATTACGCATGTGCGCTTCTTCGATATCGTCACCCAACTTGACCCGGCGCAGTTGCAACATCAGGCCATTGCTGATGGCTTCGTCGAAGGTCACCTTGCCGACATCAAGAGATGGCATGAGACCAAGTTCGATAAGCTTGGGATCCATCGCGTAATACAGCGAGACAAGGTCGGCACGTGCTTCTTCGAGTGCGGACGCGTAGCTCCCAAGGGTTTCTTTGGGCGTGCCAACACCAGGATTGATCTGACCCGACGCGTGTCCTATGACTTCGTGCATGTCGACGTCGAGCAGGGACGCGAGGGCGCCGTATTTTTCCTTACGCGCCTTCTCCTCCTCGGTATAGCTGAACTCGTCGCTAAGCCCACTCGCGGCGGCAGCGACATCGAACGCCGCCATCAGGTTGCCGAGTGTGACAGACTTCGAGCCGTGCTCTTTACGGATCCAGGGGGCATTCGGCAAGTTGATGCCGATCAATGAGGTATGTGCCGCATCGCCGCCCTGCATGATGACGGTGATTACTTTGGCGGAGATACCGACAACGTTCTTCTTCTTGTGTTCATCCATGATCGGCGAATTATCCTCGAACCACTGCGCCGTTTGCCCAATGGTCGAGATGCGATGTGTTGCATCGAGGTCGCGCAAGGAGACGACAGATTCCCAGGAGCCGCGATAGCCGATTGGATCGTTATAGACTTCGGTAAACCCGTTGACCGCGTCGATTCGCGAGTCGGTGTCCGCGACCCAGGCTATGTTGTAGTCGTCATAGTCCTTCAGGTCGCCGGTTTTGTAATACGTCACGAGTTTATCAATCCAGTTCTTCTGCAAATCGTTTTCGGCGACCGTGGACGCCTTTTCGAGCCAGTAGACGATTTGCTCGATCGCCGGACCGTACATCCCGCCAATTTTCCAGGTCTTCTCGACGATCTCACCGTCGACCTTGATGAGTTGCGAGTTCAGCCCCCAGGAAACTGGACGCTCCGGGTCGACGTCGATCTTTTCGGCATAGAAGGCGGCGACTTCGTCGGCCGACACGTCGCGATAGTAATTAGTGGCGGAATTAACGACCTGGTCGATTTCAGGGTCAAGCGTGACCTTCTTGGGAGCCGTGTCGGGATCGAAGATAGGTGCCTGCAGCATGACCAGCAGCTCATCGACAGATTGTCCCTCGTCCAGCGGCAGAAGCGATGAATCAGTCTTGGCGACCAGGGCGGCAAGCTCGCCCGGAGTGAAATCCGGCAACATCTTGTCCATCGAGTAATGGTGGTGAATACCGTGTGCGTACCAGACAAGCTTCGCGTAAGTCAGAAGCTTAGCGTAGGCGTCGCTACTGCGATCACCGCTGTAACTCCGGACTATGGCCGCCAGCAGTTTGCGAATACGAAGATTGTGCCGGTAATTCTGATCATAAATGATGTCGTTGCCGGCCAGCGCAGCTTCGGACAGGTAGTAGGCGAGCTTCTTTTCCTTAAGCGGTAGCTCATTGAAGCCGGGAACCTCGTAACGCAGGACTTCGACGTCCGCGAAGCGGTCCAGGTGAACGTTGAATTCGGGCGCAACAGAAGTATCAGTCGGTGCGTCGCTCGAATCGACGCCTGACTGGCCCTGACCACAAGCTGCGAGTAACAGCAGAGCAACGGTTGCGATAATGTTCTTCATGAAGTGTCCCTGTTGTACAAAGGATATCTTGTGCAGAATGACCGGCCATTGTGACCGCCCAATCGATTTACTGTGATCAGCTAGTCCGCGGACGCCTTGTATAGATGCACGTCCTGCTGCGGGAATGGGAATGAGATGCCTTCTTTGTCGAAACGTTTCTTGATCGCCTCCGTCATGTCGAACATGACACCCCAATAGTCGGACGTCTTGGTCCAGGGGCGCACGACAAAATTGACGCTGCTGTCCGCGAGTGCCGATACGGCGATCGTGCACGCAGGCTCGTCGAGAATCCTGTCATCAGCCGTGACGAGTTCTTCAAGTGTTCTGCGTACCTTATCTATGTCATCGTCGTAGCTGACGCCGACGACCATGTCGACGCGTCGCGTGTCGTTGGCCGAGTAGTTGGTAATTATGCTGTTCATGATTTGGCTGTTCGGAACAATCACTTGCTTGTTGTCGCCTGTCTTCAGTACCGTCGTGAGGATCTGAACCTGCTCGACGACACCACTGATGCCCGCCCCTTCAATGAAATTGCCCACCTTGTATGGACGGAACAGCACGATGAGTACGCCTGCCGCGAAATTGGACAATGAGCCC
>Ga0224508_10002991_pt1 | contig 14128 bp, 9 predicted proteins | sample SF_Jan12_sed_USG_4_FD_170157 | JGI IMG/M metagenome (GOLD analysis project Ga0224508, IMG submission 170157) | Sediment microbial communities from San Francisco Bay, California, United States - SF_Jan12_sed_USGS_21 | ecosystem: Environmental > Aquatic > Marine > Sediment | place: USA: California... | reverse complement strand
ATGACTGGGTTGCCAACGAACGGGCGCGCGCCTAAGAATGCTCGCCAGCCCAGCTCGAATGGCTTCGGCTCGGCGGGGTCCGATGCCTGGGACGTCTTCGAGGCGCCCGTCGTGAGCAGCAAGCTCAAGCGCTTCTAGCGTATCGATATGCAGGGAATCGTGAATCGTGCGACTCAGCGTCGGGCCGATACTTGGAACTGCGCGAAACAGCTGATCGGGATCGGCGGTGCCCTCAAGACGATTGAGCTGCGAAAGCCCGCCGGTTCGTGCGATCTCCTCGATCGAGGCCGCAAGTCCTCGCCCGATCGATGGTAGTTGCATGAGGCCTTCAGTGCCATTGCTATGCAGAATCTCGCGCGAATCAGTATCGAGCGTCTCCAGCGTTGAGGCGGCACGAATGTAGGCATTGATTCGGAAGGGATTTCCGTCTTGTTGCCGCAGCAAGCTGGCGAAATGCCGGAACATCTTTGCGACATCTTGATTAAAAGATAGATCAGCAGATCTATTTGCTGGCAGCATTTTCGGCCGCTGAAACGTTATTTTATTAATTGTACTCCCTAAATTCCTATCATACCGAAGGGTCCAGCAGAAACCATGAGTGGGAGTGTAGTGCTGAGCCGAGTGACCGATGTTGAAGTCAGACAAAATCTTCCCCCATCTCGTCGAGACGACGATGGCTTCATGCGCACGCGGAACTCGCATTTGAGGAAGTCGAGACGGCCAAGTATCTGCAGAGCGAGCTCGCAAGCTTGGGTTTGTCCGTCACTTATACGGGAAGAGGACACAGCGTTCTAGCCGATCTTGTGGTCGCGCCGGGTAAGCGGTTTATTGCGCTTCGGGCGGAGATGGATGCGTTACCAGGACATGATCTCACGGAGGCAGCGTATGCGTCCGTGGATCCCGGGACAATGCATGCATGCGGGCACGCCGCCCACATGACCATGGTCCTCGGAGCAGCGGCGCTTCTGGTCGAAGAACCGCCCGCAGGCAATGTGCGCTTTGTCTTTCAGCCAGCCGAGGAATCTGGTGGTGGCAGCCGAACCGCGATTGCCGATGGTGCGCTTGAAGACGTTTCCGCGATCTACGCAGGTCACGTAACGCATGACTATGAGCCTGGAACGATTATGACCCGGGACGACGTGATGACATCTCAGTCTGATCGTTTCCATATTAAAATCGAAGGAGAAAGTGGTCACGGTGCTAGGCCGCATGAAGCTACAGATGCCATTGTTGTGGCGAGCACTCTCATCACCGTGCTTCAGTCCCTCGTTTCTCGAGAAGCCAATCCGCTGCATCCAACCGTTGTGACTGTGGGGCGAATATCAGGCGGGTCAGCGGCTAACGTCATAGCCGGTGAGGCAGAACTCGAGGGCAGTATCCGTACGACGCTTCCGGAGGCACGTAAGAATATTCACAGTGGGTTGCGCCGAATGGCAGAAGCCGCGGCGACCCTCTATGAGGCTAAAGTGAATATTGAGATTCGAGAGGGATATCCGCCGGTCATCAATTCAGCTTCGGAAGTGGAGATCGCGCGTGCGGCTGCTGCCCATATCCTCGGCGAGAATGGTCTGACAGTCAGCGATCATCCAAGTATGGGGTCTGAGGATTTTTCCTATTATCTAGAACAGGTCCCGGGATGTTTCGTTCGCTTTGGGGCCCGGCCAAGAAACTGGGAGCCCGTACCATTGCATAACGCCGCCTTCGATATCGACGAGGAAGTGTTGAAGATTGGATCGGCGTTTTTCGATGAAGTCGTTCGCACGCATCTTTCCGCGACGAGCTAGGCCGTCATGGATTTTTCGCAGTCAATGAAACCGACTGTCGGCATGGAGATTGAGCTGCAGTTGCTCGATGAACACTCGCTAGACCTCATGGCGGGCATTATGCCGCTAATGGAGTTCTTTCCTGATAACTCTGCAGTTAAGCCCGAGCTTATCCAATCGTGCGTCGAGATCAACTCGGTGATTTGCAGGAACTCTGCCGAAGCAACGCAGGGCATTCTGCATACGCTGGTTAAGGTGCGACGTAGATGTGATGAGCTTGGTATGCGAATGTGCGGTGCTGGAACTCACGCCTTCGGGAAGAAGTTGGGGCTGATAACGCGACAGCCGAGATTCATCGATATGAAGTCCAATTTCGGGCTCGTTAGCCGCAACCAGCAGACATTTGCGACCCATGTTCATATTGGAATGCCGTCTGGCAATATGGCGATGTTCGCAATGCGTCATCTAATCCCGTGTATGCCAGTACTGTTGGCGATCTCGGCGAACTCGCCGTTTTGGCGCGGGTATCACACTGCTCATGCGAGCTACCGGCACCGCATATTGGCCGCGGCTCCGAACTATGGTCTCCCTCCGTACTTTGAGGATTGGGGCGACTTCGTTCGGTTCTTCCAGATGGCGCAACGTGCAGATGTCTTTTCGACGTTTAAGGACATACATTGGGATATTCGCCCTCACCCTGACTTTGGAACTCTTGAGTTGCGAGTAATGGACGCAGCATCGACCGTAGGCACTGCAGGTGCGATCGCCGCGTTTGCGCGGTCACTTGTCGTCTATCTAATCGAGCACGCCAGTGTGGACCTAGCAGAATGGCCCGTAATCCGATTGCCTCGATGGATAGAAGAGATCAACTGCTTTCAAGCCAGTAATAGAGGATTAGGGGCGAACTACATTTCAAACGAGAAGGGCGAAGTGCGGCCACTGCGGGATCTTGTTAGCGAGCTAATTGATCTCGTAAAGCCAGTTGCTCAGAGAATAGGGGAGGCTCGGGGCATATCGGCTTTGGAATCCTTCCTTACTGAAGGTGCCGGCTATCAAAGGCAATTGCAGGAATTCGAGAGGTCTGAAAGCTATTTCAAGACAACTGAATCCTTAGCCGACCTGCTTGACCGGGAGATAGGCGAGGCACTTGGCGCGAATTCAGCTCATTGATGCGCAACGAGCGCATTACGATTTGACGACGATCGCCTTGTCTGCCTCATCGGCAGGCGAGATGCGCTCAAGGCGATCAGTAGCGGATCCTGGTTTGTAAAGAAGGACTGATTGAAACGAGTGTGGAGAAAATCGAATGACTATTCCTCAAGGATTCCGGTCCGAATGGCAGCCACCAACCGAAGTTCCCGGTCCTGGTGGCCCACCCGAAGTACCCCAGAGCGAGCCTGAAGAATCACCTAGTGGGCCAAACGAAGTCCCGGCACAACCTGTTGAAGTACCGCCTGAACCGGTTCCCGAGGTTCGTTCAGGGCTTTCCTGTCATTCTTTCATCCCTAAAAGAAGCGCATGCCTAACTCGCCTAATCCAAGGTAAACGCGGCATCGTGTGACGCCTCAAGAATGCGTCACATCGCAGGCAGCGCCCAGAGTTCGCGCAGCTCTGCAGGTAACAATTGGCGAACCTGTGCAATCTCACCGCCGGCCCCAAGCTCCCCAGACAGGACCTCAAACACCGCGGTAACCGCACGTTCCAATTCTTCTCCTTCAAGCCAAGGCGCCTCTTTCGAAACCTGCTGCAAAAACTCCTCCTTGTGCCGATACTTACGTGGCTTGTGAGCCGGTTGCCAGCCTTCATAGAAGAACCCGCGGATCAGCATCGGTAACTGTGCGGCAAGTTCGGCTGTTTCATCAGGAGGTAACCTGTCGCGGAGCGCATGAAGAACTGCGCGCAGCGTCATATAGACTTTGTGTGGATCTTCCCAGCCCAAAATGCCCTGCAGACGAGTTAACCACGCGTTCGTCTTTTCCAGGGTCTTTCCAAAGACAGGGTTACTGAAAAGCGACATCATCATCTCCTTCACGCGTACAGGTAAATGACCGGATCCTATTCCGGCACCGGAACGTCGTCGAACTCATAATAAAGTTTCGGAAACAAAAAAGGCCCGGTTGGTTCCGGGCCTTTTTATCAGAGTCGTACTGAATTAGTTGTACTCGATCGGATCGTAGTCTGCCGAGCACACCTCGACGATGCAGATCGATTCAAGCGTTCGTCCCGCCGGAGGCGTTTCGAGGCCTGCTTCTTCCATCAGCGTGCGGAGAAGCTCCGCCGTTTCGGGATGGGCGATGGCGGATTGCACGCCAACGCGGACGAGACCGTCGGCGTAATCGATCGCCAGCCACGTGTGGGCGGCGAGTTCCAGACTGCCGCGGTTATCCGTATTGCCGAAGTCGCGGATATCCATTCGGGCGCCCGCCTCCACAAGAACCCGCGCGACCTCAGTGGCTCCTTTGTGGCCGGCGCCATGCAGCGCGACCCGTCCTGTATCGGCCTGGTAATCTGGATCGATCCCTAACTCGAGCAGTAGTCTCACTGTTTCAACCGTCTGCTCGGTAGACCATTCACTGGTAATCCCCTCGACCCAGCCGATACCGGCAGCTGCGGACAAGGGTGTCACGCCGAGTTCGGTAAAGATCTGAGGGTCGGCACCGAAGTCGAGTAGCAGGCGAAGTAATTCAATGTCGCCGGACTGCGAGGCGCGCAGAAATGCAGTCGCTCCGTTTTCGTCTAGCCATTGATTGGTGAAGACCGTCCGAGTCTCGGTGCTCTCGGTCAATCGCGCATTCGGGTCGGCCCCCTCGTCGAGCAGGATCCTGATGTACTCGAGCGTATCCATATCGGGCGTGCGAGTGGGGTAGTCACCACCCTCGAGGTTTCGAATGTCGGTCGCTAGATATAAAGGCGTCCAACCACCCTTATTGGCGATATTGACGTCGGCGCCGTTCTCGATCAGGAATTGCCCCATTTGATAATTGCTGTTCTGTGTCGCCGCGAGCAACGGACTCCAACCATAGCGAGTGACTTGATTCACATCGGCCCCGGCTTCGAGCAGGACTCGCGCGGAATCGATGCTGCCTGAGCGGGCTGCGTAAACCAGCGGTGTTATCTCTCCGCCGTCCGGCTCGCGATCGCCCCGGCCTCTGCCGAAAAAGCCGCCGGCCTGCTGGTCATTCGAGTCATCGTCGTCACTATCGGACGTCTCAGCGTCCGCGGTGTCGGCGTCTGCAACGTCCCCATCGTCTCTCGGTATCGTGTCGTCGTCACCACGCGTGCCACGAGCGAAACCCAGAGCGTCAGTTGTACCGCAATCATCATTAGCGCCGGCGTTGTTCTGAAGAGCGAGCGCCAAGGCTTCATCTTCGGTCACTCCAGCAGGGAGCTCGGACAAGACGCTTGCCTCAGAAGATTCAAGCTCGCACAGAACCGCCTGTACCTGTCGTCGAACCGATCCCCGCGGATCGTTGGACTTGCCTAACGCGGCCGTCCGTCCACCACGCATGACTGGTGCGGAACCGGCTGCAATATCGGCGCCGCTTTCGATCAACACGGCTGCAACATCGGCATGACCCTGGTCGGCTGCTTGCATTAAAGCGGTGGTACCACGTTCGTCTTCACTAGCGTTCGGGTCCGCGCCCTGATCGAGCAGTACACGGACCGCATCCACACTGCCTGAGCGCGCAGCCAGCATCAGGGGCCTGCGTCCGAGCGGGAGATCTTCGTTGGCATCCGCGCCACCATCGAGCAGCGTCTCGATCATCGTCGCGTCGCCCTGGCTCGCCGCGAGCCACATCGGGGTCGAACCGTTTCGATTGGCAGCCGAAGCGTCCGCGCCTGACTCGAGCAGCAGCGAGGCCAGGCCGGCATCCGCGTGGTAGGCGGCCCAGTGCAGCGCCGTCGCCCCGTCGGCTTGCGCGCCATTCACGTCAAAGCCTTCCTGCAAAAGGCTGCGCACAGTGTCATTGGCGCGCTGCATGGCGGCATCCGCGACTTCGGTTTGTGCAACCGCAACGTTTGTGACGGCGAACAACGATGCAAGCGCGACGACTCTTAATCCTGTCACGCCAAGTCCTCCAGCCGTCCCGTGCTATCGCCGAAGCTCTCGCGGTGAATATCGAACTGCTCGAGGAGACTCAGCAAAAGATTGCCTGTCGGAACGGTCTTCGTCGGGTACGCCAGGTGGCGACCGCCTGGCATCCTCCCGTTGTTCCCGCCGAGTAACACGTGTGGAACATCGTAATGCAGGTGCTGGTTAGGATTCCCCATGTTACTGCCGTAAAGGAGCAGCGAATGGTCGAGCAGGCTGCCGTCACCCTCTTCGGTGTTGGCCAATTTATCTGCGAGGTACGCGACCATCTTGACGTGGTACTGATTGATCTTGGAGAAATCGTTGATGATCGCCGGGTTCTCACCGTGATGCGAACCGCCATGAAAGCCCATTGTCGGGGATTCGCTATCTGGGTAACGCCGTCCGGTGAGATCGCGTGCAAATATTAAGGTGCCCACCCGGGTAATGTCGGCCTGGTAGGCCAAGGCGAGCAGATCGAACATCAGTTTGATGTGTTCGTCGAAGGACTGCGGAATGCCAGGCGGTACAGCGAAATCTTCCGGCGCCGCAGTCGTCGCGGTGGCGGCGATTGCAAGCCTGCGCTCGATCTCCCTGACGTTCTCGGTAAAGCTATCGAGGCGCGATCGGTCCGGAACGCTGATTTCTCGACGAAGGCTGGAAATCTTTCCGTTGATCGAGTCGAGGATGCTCTGATTTCTTTCCCGACGTGCAACGCGCTGTTCCGGCGTGCTTCCGCTGCCGAACATGCGCTCGAATACAACCTGCGGATTCAACTCCATAGGCAATGGCGTGGTTGGTGACGCCCAGGAGATGGTGTTCGTGTAGACGCAACTGTAGCCTTCACCGCAGTTGCTCGAGCCGGATCCCGGATCCTCAACCGACATTTCCACCGAAGGCAGCAGCGTTTCCTGGCCGATCTTTTCGGCAATGATCTGGTCGATCGTGTGTCCCGCGTAGACATCGGCGCCAGCCGTTTTCTTCGGCTTGTCACCACACAGAAAGGCCGCTGCGACCCAGTGGTCTGCCCCGGTTTCCCCCGGAGGTGGCTCCGCCGAAGTGGCATGAAGTCCTGTCAGAACATTGAGGCTGTCGCGATACGGCTCAAGCGGCTTCCAAATAAATGGCAGCTCTGCCGGCAGCGGTCCTTCCTGCTCCGGCACCCAGTAGCCCGGTGCCGCGCCGTGCGGAACGAATCCGCCAAAAAACCGCTGAGGCGGGACTGCAGCAGTCTGCGCCAGCGCCGTTCCGGCCGGTATCATCGCGTCGAGCAGCGGGAGCCCTAGTGCTGCGCCCGCGCCCTTGAGCAATGTGCGTCGTTTGATGTGCTTCTTTGTAATAAACACTGGTTTACTCCTCATTCTCAGCAGTTTTCATGTTCATGGTGAAAGCCGGGCTTTGGATGACGCCCATCACCAGCGACGAAAATCGATAGTCGTCCCCAGCGGCATTTCGCGCAATTGACCGAGCCAGCGGCATATCTTCGTACTCTACGCCGCGACCAATCGCATAGGTCAACAACTTCTCGGTCACGACTTGCGCGAATTGGTCACCGTAATTCAAGGTCAGTTCCCTCAGGCTCTGGACGCCTTCAAGACGCATTCCGTTCGGCGCGAAGCCGGTGGGATCGATCGGGCTACCGTTATCCAGCGTTCGCCACTGTCCGACAGCGTTAAAGTTTTCCAGCGCCATCCCCATCGGCTCGAATATTGTGTGGCACGAAGCGCAGACCGGATTGGCACGGTGGGCTTCCAATCGCGCCCGCAGAGTTTGCGGTGCTGCGCCTTCCTCCGGCGTCAGGTCCGTCTCTACGCCTGGTGGTGGGTCGGGTGGGCTGACGCCCATGAAGGTTTCCAGGTACCACTTGCCTCGCTTGACCGGCGAGGTGCGAGCCGCATCGGATGTAATCGTCAGCAGAGCGCCCTTGCCAAGTAGCCCGTAGCGCATGTCGAGTTCCGGTCCAAGCTCGACACGACGGAATTGCGATCCGTAAACGTCGGGGATTCCGTAGTGTTGGGCAAGTCGCTCGTTGACGAACGTGAAATCGGCCGTCAGCAAGTCCAGCACACTGTGGTCTTCGTGAATGATGCTCGCGAAGAACATTTCTATCTCGCGCTGAAATGCTTCGCGCAGCGTGCTGTCGAAGTTTGGAAACAGCTCCACAACCGGTTCGCTGGCCTGCATGCCGCGGACGTTCAACCATTGCCCGGTAAAGTTCTTGATGAACGCATCCGACCTGGGGTCGGCAATCATCCGCTGGACTTGCTGCCGGAGAACGTCCGGTTCGTCGAGGCGGTCTGCCGAGGCAAGCTGAATTAATTCCTGGTCTGGAATGCTGCTCCACAGGAAAAACGAGAGTCGCGAAGCGAGTTCGAGATCGCTAATGCCGTATAGAGAACCCGGAGCCAGATCCGCCGGCTCGATTTCCGAACGATAGATGAACTCGGGATCGGAAAGGATGCGTTGCACAGATGCTTCAATTCCGTAATCGAAGCTTCCACCTTCGCTGCGTCCGGCCGCGAAGAATTCCATGATCGTCTCGCGGTCGGCATCAGTTGCGGGCCGACGGTAGGCATTGCTCACCAGCGTCGAAATGATCTGGTCCGCGCACGCGGCTTCCTCGCTGTTGTTCTCGGGATAGCACTCGAAAATCTTGTCTCGGCTCTGAGTGCTGGTCGCAGGCACGCCGTCGAACGGTCCTTCGATGAAGACCTGGCCAACGTGCGGGTAGAAGGTGTAGCCGGAGATCGCGCCCGGCGAATTCATCGTGCGGATGAAGGACTTATTCAAGCCCGTGTCCGGCAGATCGCTGGTGGCGATAAAGGTCACGCCGACTCTATGAAAACCCGCCTTAATCGGGATGGCCGGCGTTCGGCCTCCGTTGCCTTCCGTGTTGCCAATTTCGGAATCCCAGTCATATAAATATATGCGCTCGCCGTCGATAGTGACTTCGAGCTGCTCTCCCGAGACGTTGCCAAGAACACGCGTGAAATAACCAGTCATTCCTTTGACGGTGAAGATGTAGTCCCCATCGGCTGGGAACTCATGTTCGATCAGCATGCCGCCACGCGTGCCGAAAGGCAGTCCCTCGACGTGCTCGTTTTGAGAGGTGTCGACAGGTACGTCGAAAATGGCCAGCGTAGGGGCCGTCTCAGTACCGATCGCCAGACGGCTTATTCGGCCGGCGGCTGATAAATAGGCCTCCATCAGTGCGGGTGACGTGGTCAAAGTCCCGGCCATGTTGTCGAAGCCGTGACTGGAGTCATCTGGCGGCAGAAAAGTTGTGGCGTCGACGTTGAGGGCGAGCAGATCACGGATCGCGTTGGTGTATTCCGTGCGATTCAGCCGGTGGAGACCCGGCGGTGGAAGATGGGCTTCGGCGGTGTTATCGATCTCATTCTCAATCCAGGCCATGAATCCTTCGAATTCCTCAGCTTCGGGGCGCGGAAAGGGGTACGGCGGCATGAGCCCCGCCCGGAGCTTCCTAACAATCGTTTCCGCGGTTTCTGGGTGATCCGCGAGGTTTGCAAGATCCACTTCGTTGAAAAATAGCCCAGTGTCTTTAGCCTGGCCCTCCGGAAAGTGGCAGATACCACAGTACTGGTCGACCATCGGACGATATTCTGCAACCTGCGGCTGCGAAGAATCGGTGGTCGTGGATGCAGCCACCGGCATTGCCGCGGCAGCCGCTTCGGTCGTCGCGGCGGGCTCGGGTGGTTCCTGTCCGGTGCAGGCACAAAGCGCAAATGCGGTCAGTGCAGTGGCGCCGAGTAGTCTGATAGTCACAAGCCTCTCCATATATATTACGAGTCACGTCGTCGCTCCTGAAGGGGCTGCGACAGCGGGTGGGCGGATCTGGCCCACGGTGCCTTCAGGAACACCAAGATATTGTACTAATAACTTGGAAATAGTTCCGTGAAAAACTCTCTAGCGAGGCCGAAATCGGTCAGAAAAGCGCGGACTGGCGGCGCTGGGGGGGGCGGTTTGCGGATTTGGGCTGGATCCCGCGGTATCAGCGGGTTTCCAGCCACGCTGCGCCGGGGTCGTTCCGGCTGGTTGCGGTAGACGGCTTCTGGCAGGATGAGGGCATGCGAACGCTTTACATGACGATTTTCGCCCTGATCGCGAGCGTGCTGTGCTCTGCGGCGATTGCCGACACCCAGTCGCGATACGAGGCGGGCGAGTGGCCGGTTAACGGTGGCGATCTCGGCAGCTCGCGATATTCGCCACTCGATCAAATCGATGCCTCAAACGTTGCCGAACTGAGCATTGCATGGCGCTGGTCCGCAGCGAATTTTGGTCCTGAACCAGAACTTAACTACCGTGTAACGCCGCTGATGATCGACGGCGTACTGTACGCGACGGCCGGCAGCCGCCGGGCCGTCGTTGCCGTTGACGCAGCCACCGGAGAGACGCTCTGGATCCACCGCATTGACGAGCAAGAACGCGGTGCCGCTGCACCACGCATCAACTCGGGCCGTGGCGTCGCATTCTGGGAATCGACGACCGGCAATGCCGATCGCATTTTTTACATCACGCCCGGATTCCATCTCATTGCGCTGGATACAGCGACCGGTCGCCCGGCAACGGGGTTTGGTGACAGCGGTGGCGTCGATTTGATGGAAACCTTGCGCGTGCCGGAAGGCGTGAGCCCCGTCGGCACCATCGGATCGTCATCGCCGCCAATCGTCGTGAACGACGTCGTCATCATGGGCTCCGCGCACGTCAGCGGCCGAGCCCAACCGACGCCGCAAAATATCCCGGGCGACATTCGAGGGTTCGATGCTGAGACCGGCGAGTTGTTGTGGACGTTTAATGTTGTTCCCGAAGACGGCGAATACGGTGCGGACACCTGGGAAAACGGCTCCAACCGTTACTCCGGTAACGGTGGCGTCTGGACGATGCTGACGGCCGACCACGAGCGCGGCATTGTCTACCTGCCAACCGAGGCAGCGACCCACGACTGGTACGGCGGCCATCGGCTCGGCGACAACCTGTTCTCGAGCAGCGTTGTTGCACTCGACGTTCAGACGGGCGAGCGCATCTGGCACTATCAGCTCGTTCATCACGATATCTGGGATTTCGACAATCCGGCCGCGCCGATCCTGGTCGACATCGAAGTGGACGGACAGGACATTCCGGCCGTCGTTCAGATTACGAAGCAAGGCTGGGCCTACGTGTTTGATCGCGTGACTGGCGAACCGGTCTGGCCGATCGAGGAACGGCCGGTGCCGGCATCCAACGTGCCCGGCGAGCGCGCCGCGGAAACACAGCCGTTTCCAACCAGGCCGCCGCCGTATGCGCGGCAAGGCCTCTCCGTCGATGACCTGATCGACTTCACGCCGGCGCTACGCGAACAGGCGCTTGAAGTTGTGTCCGGTTACAGCTTTGGACCGTTGTACATGCCGCCCGTCGTGATGGATCCGGAGCGAGGGATTGGCGGCTACGTGACGCTTCCCCGGTCGGTCGGCGGCGCTAACTGGGAAGGCGGCGCCGTGGATCCCGAGACCGGCGTGTTGTTCGTGTCTTCAATCGACAGCCCGTACATTGAGTCGCTCGTGCCATCGACTAGCCTGGCCGGCGTCGATTTCGACATGATGGCGCCAAACTTTCCGCTGCTCGTCGACGGGCTACCGGTCATCAATCCGCCTTACGGGGTCATTACGGCAATTGATTTGAATCGCGGCGAAATCCTCTGGCAAATCCCGAACGCCGATACGCCGGATGAGATCGCCAACCATCCTGCGCTCGCGGGCATCGACATTGGCCGCACCGGCCATCCTGCCCAGGTCGGGCTCCTGGCGACGCCAAACTTACTATTCGCGGGTGAAGGTGTCGGCGGCGCGCCAATTTTTCGCGCTCACGATAAAGCGACCGGCGACATCATCGCGGAGATCGACCTGCCGGCAACGCAGACGGGGTTGCCGATGTCGTATGCGATCGACGGCGAGCAGTACATAGTTGTTGCCGTCGCGGGTACTGGGCAAGCGGCCGAGCTTGTCGCACTAAAATTGCCCTAGAAACTCGTCGACAATTTCCAGAAACCCCTCCGGGTCTTCCTGGCTGGGATAGTGGCCCAGGTCGGCCATCGTCACGATCTCGACTTGTGGCAGCACGTGCTGTAATTCGATTTGTGTTTCGGTCGGAACAATCGTGCTGCCGCCCCCCAGAATATAGATGATGGGAGCCGTGATCCGCCTGACAGCGGGCCAGTGCTGCAGGGGGCGAAAGTCATTTGCGATGGCCGGGTCGCGTTTCCAGACGATGCGGCCGTCGTCACGGGCCCGGGAACCGAATCGGGCGTACGTACGGGTTACCTCGGGGTTCGTCCTCGAATCCTGACTGAGAAGCTGTTCGGTCAGTTCCTCGACCGAGGCCCAGCCGGTGGCATCATCGCGTTCGATTTGTCCGGCGAGCCTATTGGCGATGCTGCGGGGTCGCTCCGGCCCCACGTCCTCAACGATCACACCGGCCACGCGGTCTGGATTACGACCGGCAAACATCTGCGCGACACGACCGCCCGTGGAATTCCCCCAGATCACGATGTCGGTCAAGTCCATGGCTGTTGCCATCGCCTCGATGTCACTGACGTAGTCACGAACCCGATAAGCCGCGTCGGGCGACCAGTCCGAATCGCCGTGCCCGCGCATGTCGACGGCCATGACCCGGTAGTCGTCAGAAAAATGCGGCGCGACGTGGGAGAACGAGTGAGCGATACGCCCGATACCGTGAAGCATGATGAGCGGTGGGTTCGTCGCGTCGCCCCATTCCAGATAATGGATGTCGATGCCGTTGACGTTGATCGTGCGGTCGACCGGTTCCTGCGCTGCGGCGATTCCCGAAGCCATGATGGCGAACATACACACCACCCGACTGGTCGCTTTCAACATTGCGATGCCACCTTGCCCAAACACCCGACGTTCAATCGCAAACCCTCATTCCGGCAGTGCGAATACGTAGAGCTGATTACCGCCGCTCGCGGGCAGTTCGGGCGTCAAGCTGGCTAGGCCGAAAGCGAGGCCTGAACCACCGGTGCTGATCGCGATGTACTGCCGGCCGTTCACCGCGTAAGTCGCCGGATAACCATTGACGGGCGAGCCGAGATTGACCTCCCACAGTATGGTCCCGTCGCGTTGGTCGTAGGCACGGAATTGCCCGTTGACGTCGCCACCGAACAGCAGGCCGCCGCCGGTCGAGGTCAGCGAGAGCGTGCCCGCGCGCTGCTCGCGCTTCCATTCCGTCTCACCGCTCGACACCGAGATGGCTTCGATTGTGCCGATGTTTTCGGCGCCCGGCGTGATCTGGGCGCGCGTGCGAATCGCATAAACGTCGTCGAGGCTCGGCGTTTCTGCGGTCGACTCAGCCATCATGCAGGTGTTTTGCAGCGGGAAGTACATCAGTCCGGTAAGCGGGCTGTAAGTGCCGGCGGGGTAGTTCTTGCCGCCGAGCGCGCCCGGGCAAATCAATAACTCCTGGCCTGCGCGCGTAAACAGCTTTTCGGAATTAACTGTTGCGGCACCGGACTCTGTGTTGATCTCGGCGACGACGTTTTGATCAACGGTTTCTCTTGCCCAGAGAAACTCGCCGGTCTCCCGGTCGAGCGTATAGACAAGGCCCGTCTTGCCGGGAATTCCGGTCAGCACTTTGCGTGACTGGTCGGGCTGCAGGCGTTGGTTGATCCACGGCACGGCGTCGGCGTCGGGCGCGACGACCGTGTCGATCAGCAAGCGCTCAAATGCATGATCGAGATCCCAATGATCGACGAGGTGCTGGAAATACCAATCGATGCGACCCGTATCGCCGTCGAGCGCGAGTGTCGAGTTGTGGTAAAGGTACTGCTCATCGTCGCCGGCCAACATGAACTTAGGTGCCGGTGACGTGACCGAGGTGCCGATATAGATTTGATCGAGCTCGGGATCGTAGCTCGGCACCATCCAGGTTCCGACATGTCGACGCTCGTCGTAGGGCACGTCGCCCCAGGTTTCGTCGCCGGGCTCGCCTGGGCGTGGGATCGTTCGCGTCCGCCAGACCTCACTGCCGGTCTCCGCGTCAAAGGCCGTAATTACACACGCTTCCGGTCCGCCGGATGGGCGGCAGCTGCGACCGGAGACCGCGTTGCCGTTGACGATGATCGGCCCCGAGCTGTGTCTTGCACCGGCGCGATAGTCGAGGATGTGCGTCTCCCACGCGAGTTCTCCGGTGCGTGCGTCAATTGCATAGGCATAGCCGTCGTTGCTGTTGTCAAGAATCAGTGTGCCGTAAATGGCGAGATTTCGGTTGCGGGTAAACCTGG
>Ga0224508_10002990_pt1 | contig 14143 bp, 19 predicted proteins | sample SF_Jan12_sed_USG_4_FD_170157 | JGI IMG/M metagenome (GOLD analysis project Ga0224508, IMG submission 170157) | Sediment microbial communities from San Francisco Bay, California, United States - SF_Jan12_sed_USGS_21 | ecosystem: Environmental > Aquatic > Marine > Sediment | place: USA... | reverse complement strand
CGAGCTCTACCTGGCTGAACTGGTAAGTGGTGAACTTGTCGGCGGCGTACCCGGCTCCGGTGGTGGCGCTGATGAAGGCGTCCATGTTCCGCATGATCATTTCGTCGCGGGTGGCTGGGAGTTTTTTGACGGTAGTCATGCGCTGATCCTTTGGGCCATCTTATCCGCAAAGAGGAAGGCCGAGTACAAGTCGAAGGGCTTCTCACCTGTGATCCAGGCCAGATAGTTGCAGCACGCATCGACGATGTCGTCATGGCGCATGGCTGGGAATCCAGTCATCTCTTGGATCACGTCTTTCATCCAGGGCGCCGAGCGCGGGAACCGCACATCCCCCCGGTCGAATAGATAGCTGACCGTGCTGGCCCTCGCTTCTTTGCTGTTGCGTCCGGTCTTGAACTCAAAGACCCGCTCGACCCCGGCCTCTTGCAGTATCTCGAGCACCGCAAACCCGGATGCGCTCTTCTCAATCAGGCAGTTGGCGCGGGGGTAGTACCGCAGCACATCGAGGATGGTTCGCGCCGTCTCCACAAAGCCCATCTTCTTTCGGATCTGATCTACCAAGTAGTGCTTGCCATCGCTCAGGCCCCGCGCCCAGACCTGGAGCACGGCATAGTCGCTGGTGCGCTCGCCGGTAAAGGTCAGGTCACAGCTCACGGTGTACTGGACAACGCTGGGCAGCGCGTCGTATCTTCCCTCGAAATGCTCTACGCGAAAAATGTTTCCATCCTCGGGGACAGGCTGTTGCTCAAGTTGAGCGTCCGCGATCCTCGGGTCTCCGAAATGGTCCTTGAGGCGTTCCACATCCTCCGTCGTAGTCCTGAGTGGGGAGAGTATCTCACCAGCATGGGTTCGCCAGTCGGTGCCGATGGCCGTCTCGCACCGTCGCTCTGGGTCGTAGTGCATAGGGAGGCAGACGTGTGTGAACTGCTCCTCAGCATCGAGAACATATGCACTGAGGTCGCGTTGACTAATCCGCTGCTGGACGATGCAGATGGAACTCTTCTTTAGGTTGCCAAAGCGCGTTGGCAGGACCGTCCGATACCATTGATTGATTTCTTCGGCGTCGTTGATGGTGTCGTCGGGCCTATCGGGATCGTCCAATACGATAAGTCCTCCTCCGGCGCCCTTCCCAGAGGCGTGCATGCCGGTGACCTGTTGTCGGACTGTTACAGCGGCGCGGCCCCCGCCGTGGTTGTTGCTGAAGCGATCCACTTTCTTGGCGTCATCCAGAATCTTGATGTGCGGCCACCGCTCCTGATACCACGCTGAACTGATTAGGCTCCTCGTTTTGCGTGCCATGTCTCGAGCGATGGCGATGTCCTTGTGCGCGTAGATGACATACGCCGTGGGGTCTAGCGTCCAGAGGTAGGGCAGGCTCATCACCACGCAGATCATGGACTTGCTGTGCCCCGGCGGGATGTTGATCAAGAGCCGCCTGCCTGGCAACTCACCACGCATCAGCGCCTCCATGTGGTCGCATAAAAAGCGCACATATTTCTCGCGAATGAGCACAGCCGGGTCGATGTGGCTCCAAGCCTCACAAAAGAAATCGTAATAACCGCCGACCTCGGCAGTCATCTCCCGCTCAAGCTCTACGAGCAGGCTATTCGCAGTCTCTTTATTCAGCTTCGGCAATGGGTAGGTCCGCTAGTAACTGGTGCACTTCGTCATCTCCAGCGCCGTCGTTCCCTGCCACCACTGCCTTGAGCATGGTGTGGAGCGCCCGCCGCTGCGTATCGTTCAGGACTTTGACGTTGAAGGTCGTCTGATTCTCGATCTGGGTGCCGCTGGTCGCCCGCTCCGTGTACTGGCCTCGGAAGTGGCTCCGCAGCAGGAACTCATTGGCCCGGAGCTTGGCGTTGGCTGCACGGGCATCGTCTAGTGCCGCCACGTCCTCCACATTCTGTAGCCAGCGGTCTTCATGGGTGCCGCGTGCCTTTTGAAACTCAGCGAGGAACGGCGCGAAGCGTGGGTTGCCATCCCGGCCTTTCTTCAGCCAGTCATAGAGCAGCGTCACGGGGATGCCCACACGGTTGGCAACCTGGGTGATCGAAGGGGTGTCCATCGCTTCGGCGCACAAGCGCTCACGGAGTCGCGGCGTCAGCTCGCTGCCGGGGATGACCTCCGGGTCTTCAGGGCCATAGCCTTTGATGGAGCCCAGTTTCATGCCACCACGCCACCCTGCACGGAAATGTAAAAGTTATTATTAGTCCCCGAGTCATTTGGTGTAATTTGCGACCCGGTATTATCTGTTAAATATACCCTGAACTGCGTAGTAGAGACGGTGGACACAGAGAGGTGCGTCGTTCCTCCGTTGACCGAATCGGCTACAAACACCATGTAGTCCGTGTCCGTCATCGCATCCGTTAGTGTGCATGTGACGTAAGCCGCGCCCGCTGACACGCTGGACAGCGTACTGTTGGTGGACTGAGTGGCTGCGCCCGCCGTAATCGTCACATGAGACACTGCCCGCGTGCCCACCTCGTCATCGACCGCCTCAAAATACGTGAGCCACTTGCCAAAGCTGTTCAAAATCCAGTTCCACCAATAGGCGGGCGGTCGCTCTGCCACAAGCCAGCCCGCCGCTTCTTTGGCGCCGCCTGGGTCCGTGTTGGTGCCGCCTGATGCCCAGTCGAGGATTCGCTCTGTTGGTTTTGTAGCCATTGTTTTCTCTCTTAGGAAACGCCGCTCAGCGCGCCGCCGTCGTCCATGTCATAAAGCCCATAGGAGTTGTTATCTAGCGGCGCCCCGCCAACATGATCCTGCGGCGTGATGTCCAGCGTAAACGTGCCCGTATTGTCCGTCACCGCAGTGACCAAGAGCGTGATGGCGGCACCGCTGCCAGCAGCACGTCGAATAAACAGCGTACTGTTCAACAAGAGCGCGAGCTCGGTGCTCCGATCGGTTGTGCCGGAATCCTCATCGTGGACATAGAACTCCGTAGCCTGTAGTGGGTCGGCGTGGTTGAACCGAAAATCTCCGGATGCAATGCCCGCCAGCACAATGGCTGACGCATCGTATAGCCACGATCCAATCAGCGCCGGAGTGCTGGCGAGCCCCAGGTTGGTTCCGGTATCTACCACCGCGCCCTGCGTGGACAGCGTATAGGTGAGCGAGTCAGCCCTGCCCGAGTACACAAAGTGCATCGTGGTACCTGCGGAAACGCCTTGCTTCAGCGCCGTCCCGGTGCTGCGGCCCACCAGTCTTGTCACGGCATTGTCTACTGGCCTGATCACAACCCCCTTGGGGAAGTACTCAGTGAAATCGTAATCGGGCGTCCCCATCTGCACCAATAGATCGGTAATCGTCAGCAGGTCGGCCTCGGTGCCCGTGCTTTGCAACACCGCCATCCTTGCCTTGAGCGCTTGCCGGTATGCCGCGTCGGCGCGGCCGCTGCGCATGGTTTTGACGACGGCACCAATCCGGTCCAGCCGGTCACCTGTGGCGTTGTCGATGCCGCGCTCTCCCAATAGCGGCCAAGCTGCATCCTCAAACGCCTGCGCCTGATCGGTATAACTGGACGCCAACAGACGAAGATTGGCCGAGCCCTCGAACTGCTGGAGCATCCTCGAGAGCGCGGTGGCTGTAATGGTGGTGTTTTGATCGCTCATACCGAAGTCACCGTCACGTCTCCATTAACGCGGTTGTCGATTGTGCCCAGCTGGCGAGCCGTGGCAGCCCAATCCGTTGAAACTGGGGTTGACAGGTTGTCCACCAGCACGCTGGACGGGCTGACACTGACAACACCCGCCAAGTCCGCAACGACGTTAATGATGTCGCTTGCATACACGCTCTGGCCGACTCTGAGATTCGCGGTGGCCCAGTCCTCCACAGCATTCCCTACTTCGCTGTCCCCCAGGTAGCTCCCGTCCGTGGCCGCCGTTAGCGTGATGTCTACATACAATCGAACCGTGCTGGGCGTCGAGTAGAGAATTGATTGTTGGTTGCCTTGGGAGTCCGTGGCATAAGCGCCGAGCCCACCATAGGTTTCCGTGCCCGCAGGCTTACTGTCCCAAATCTGCTGCACTACGTCGGCCTCGACATACGTGGGCGCCGCCGTGCTATCGACCAGCACTTCGATGGAGTTGGGCGGCAAACCCTGGGCATCGGTCTGCCCTGTGGGGTTTTCAAACACCGTACAGGTGTCCACGCCCGCAACGGTGAGCATGTCGGCGCGGATGGCCTCGACGGTGCTTGCCCCTGCCAGGGCTAAGGACTGCTCGCGCCTGAGCCTGAGCTCACTGTCCGTCTCTTCGTCCACGCCTGCGGTAAACCGAGGTGCAGCGCCTATTTCTGCCACGGAAGTAAGCCCGGAGATGTGGGTGGCAATCACAAGTGTATCGGTGCCCACCGCGTAGGTGGTCGCGCTGCCTTCGGTGACGGCATACGCGGTCACGTCTACATAGTCGGGCGTTCCCTGCTCGAGGATGGTGGCGTCTGCGGTAAGCTCAAAGAGCGAGTCAGGGTCTCCGTCCACATAGAACTGCGTACCAGCCGGCACCAACGTGCTGACGGTCCCGGTCAGCCTGACCTTGAGCTCCGCCTTGGTTGCCACTTGCCGGATGGCTCCGGTGAGCGCCGCCACGTAGCTCAGGCTCTGCCCGCTGGCGGTGTCGGGATAGGCCGACTGATAGATTTCCTCGAGCAGCTCCCACAGCTCCGCCAGTGCCGCAGCATAAACTCCGTTGAGTTGGCCCAGGATTTCGTCGGCTTCTACATTGAGATCGGCATCAATGTTGGCAATCTGCTCCGCCTCGATGTCGGTCAGAATCTCTGACACGTCTTTGATGGTGATGCCGGTGGTAGTGAGACCTGCCATGATTTATATCTCGATGATGAAGGGTGAATAGACAAGCTCTGCGCCCGTGTCCATCGTGGCCGCAAACGTTAGCGCCAAGCTCCGGTTGGCCTTGTCGAGCTCCACTGTGAGCGCCGTAACCTCGCTAATGCCCGTGGTTCCCAGGATGGCCTGACGGAAAATGGACTGAAGCAGCAACAGGTTGGGGTTCTTGATCAGAATCTCCCTGAAGTAAGGGATGCCCAAGGACTGATCAAGGAACCATTCCTCCAAAAAGAACCGAAGCCGGATGCGCAGGTTTTGCTCAATCGCTTCTTCACCCGTAGCCAGGTTCAGCCGATGCCCCGTCAAGTCCAGGTCGCCGGTTTGCCCCACATAGTTGAGCTTGATGCCGCTCATTCGCTCACCTTGACCGTTGCTGATGCCACTTCGCCAGCCGTGTAAGGGGTAGCAATCTCGCCAACGGTGGCGCCAGCGTGAACAGTGAACACAATGGAGTTAAACGTGGTTTCGATCGCGTCTAGTTCACTCTTCACAAGATTGGCCAGCGCCACAAACTGCTGCGTGGGTGGCGTCTCATCCATCAGCACCGGATGAAAGGTGGCACCGCTCATGCCGAATCGTCGGAGGTCGCCGGGGTCGGTGGCGCTGCGTCTCTGGCGCCATAGATCCAAGCTGAACTTCGTGCAGATGACCAGCCCGAAGTCTCCAGTGGCTACCGTCCAGCTCATGTGCCTGGGGAAACAGACCGGCACGTTGTCGATGTAGGCATCGGCTGGCTCATCAATCGTTTCAACTCGTCGCTCGCTCCCGTCTCTCCACACTTCAAGGAACTGCGGCTCAAGCTTCACCGTGTTGTCTGCGCTGCTCCAGCTCAGAACTTTGGCGGGAAACGCGGTTTGGACTGAACGCTCTCTTTGATCAATCTGGGCGCGGACATAGGTCAGGAGTGGTGGCGTAGCGGTCACGCTGCCTCCCCTTCGACTTCGATATTGAAGTCACTGCCCCACAGGCTCCCGCTGTAGAGTGCGCGCAGAACACGGTACCGGCCTTTTACAAATTCCGTTTGTACGTTGAGCAGTGAACCGGGGAACACATTGGGCAACAGCCTGTGATTAAATACCAGGGTTCCTTTGTTATCGACTGTCGGATAGCCGATCAGACCAGTCGGCTCCGGGTACTCCGCCGATGCACCCGAACTCACCGTGGTAACAGGAACACCTTCCTTGCCCTTGCCGTACTTTAGCGCCTGCACCTCATTGTCCTGGATGCTCCACTCGATGCCTCGGCTCTTGGCGAGTGCAGCAAACTCTTCATGTGCGTATCCACGCACCGTGATTCCGTTTTCGAGTCGGTCTGGAAGCCCGTTGTCCTCCCTGATCTGTGCAGCCCGATCGACGTTTCCGGGGCCAACGCCGGACTTTGTGGCGAGGTATCGAAACACAGAATCCACCGAAGTCCCTTTCGCAAAGAACTTCCGAGCCCATATCTTGCTTCCCTTGTATCCGTCGCCCGCTTCAATGTCCACGGCGAGCAGCGGCGGCTCCCTTCGCTGGCGCACGATGCGTACATCTCCGACGAAAATGGAGTGAAAGTTTTCTTGATACCCGGCCTCGAGCGTCACGATGAGGTTGGACTGCTTCTGAAGCCTCTCCCTTGTGTCCGCGCTCAGGTTGTAAATGGTAGCGGTCAGCGTGCTGGGCTCCTTCTTCAAGGTCCGTTCCACGGTGAATCCAATGTTCATGCTGTCCGGCACGGTATACGGGAGGGCTCCGTCCGGGTCGGGACTCAGCGACTCGAAACGCATCCGTATCTTTCGACCAAAGACCGCCATTAGACGGCCTCCATGTAGATGAGCGACACATTGCCGATGGTGTCAAGCGTGGGGTCGTCTTTGCCCACCAACACAAGGTCACCAGGCGGCGATGTGTCGAGCGTCTTTGGCACCGTGCGCAGCAAGTCGATCCCGATCACAAGCACCGCGCCATCGATCAGGCGGTCCCCGTCCTCTGTGGCAACACCGAGCGTCCAGCGATCGGTTCGACTGTTCCAGTTGAAGGTTAGCAGGTAGGAGCGGCCATCCATAGACGTGGACTGTGTAGCGAACGGCTGGTCAGAGGTGGGCAAAGGTATGGACAGGGCACTCATGGCGATGGAAATAGTGAGAGCTTGCGAACGCCGTCTAGCTTGAATTGATACCAGTAGCTCTGGAGTGTCTGAGTCTCTTCCTTCTTCGTGGCGAGCTGCGGGTTCTTCTTGCCGCCGTCGCTCTTTTGTTTGTGCTTCGGCTCTTTGCGGGCGGGCTTGGTCGTCGGCGCGGCTGTGGCCTGATTGATCTCCAGCAGGTCAAGTGTGAACTCCAGCGAGTTTCCTAGTCCGCTCACCCTAGGGGCGCGGTGACTGGTGATCATCATGTTCTTCCACTCCACCTCACCAAGCATGATCACGGACACAGGAACCCGCCGCTCCATGAGCTCGTCCAGCTTCAGGAACACATCGACCACCCTGGTAACCCCTCCATCAAACTGAAGCACGTTTGCAAACTGCGGAAATGGAAGCCTGCTGCGTTCGATGTTGCCTCGAATCAATCGCTGACCTGGGAGTGATATGACCGGACCCTGGACGATCCCTTCTTTTCGTTGTGCGTGTGACGCACTGTCCAGCTGCTTCGCAAGCGTGACTCCCACGGGAGCGGGAACCGCGTTGCTCATGCCCTCTTTGAGTGAGTTGACCCGAACCGGCGTGTCCGTAACGGTCCCGACCAGCGTGATTGCGCGTGGCTGTGGCTGGTAGTGGTCTGACAACACCGCGCCCTGCTCCACGGGGTAGATCGTGACGTTCGCCGCCCTGGTGAACTCCTCGAGCGTGGTGGCGTCAAACTCGATGTAATACGTCGGCCCGATCTCATTGCCATCCGTGTTCCGCTCTCTCCATGTGATGAGGCTCATCAGTCCCCCCTAAGCGTGACACCAAACAAACGTCGGTTTCTGGCGTCCACCTGTTCTGCGGTGAGGCCGTAGAGGTTCTGCGTAATGTAATAGTTGGGCTGAGACTGCTGCCCGCCTGGTCCGCTGATGTTCTTGTTGAATCCTCGAATAGATAGCGGCGGCGCGTCCAGTGGAACGGTTGGCCCAGTGGCAGTGTCCATAAACGGGTTCAGGCTCCCATAAATGCCTTTGGCAAAGGATCGGGCAGCCCTTTCGGCGTCAAGGTAGACCAGCTTGATGGCCTGCCTCAGGTCGTCCCAATTAACAATGAGACTCGTCACCAACGCGCTAATCCCAATAACGGCTGCAACGACTGCGCTTGCGGGGCCAAGGGCCACTACTATCGCAGCGGCCACCCCGGCGACGACGCCGCCAACAATCACCCATCCCTGTTTGATGTTGTCTGTCTCAAGCACCCATTTGCCTAGCGTGTCGAGCCCTTCACTTAGCTTGCTGAGGTTGTCTTCAGTCAGAAAGCCCTGGACGATGCGTTGCTTGAATCGTGCCGTGATCATGCCCATCTTCTCAAGCTGCTGATTGGCTCTGATGAGAGAAGCCTCGTCCTCCGGCTTGATCAGCGGCCCAAATCGATCGAATATCTTTTCGGCCTTCTCTAACTCTTCCGTCCCCGCGTTCGCAGCCCTTAGAATCTGCGCGGCTGTTTGCTTGCCAAGCAGTTGTCCAGCCAGCGCCGTTCGTTGGGACTGGTTCTGGATTTGCGTGAGCGCACGGGTGACCTTGATGACCTGCTCTGCTGGTGATGCCCCGCGCAGCTTGTTTGGGTCGATTCCGGCGGCCTTGAAGAACTTGTCGTATTGCCTCCCGGCAGCACCAAGCCGACCCTGCAACTCGAAGATTGCCTTTTCGGTGGTTCCCGCTGACGCGCCCAGGCTCTTCTCGAGCACGAACGATAATTTTTCGTATGCCGCAGCCGTGACGCCTACAGATCGCGCAGTCTGAATCAGCTCGCTGGAATCAAGAATCGTGTTTTTGAACACAGATGCAAGAAGGCGAGCCGAGAAGATGCCGCCCAGCGTGAGGCCCAGCTTTACTAGGAGGCCGCCCAGCTTGCCGATCTTCTTTTCCATTACATCAAAGCTGGCGGCCAGCTTTCGCATATCGGCTACGAATTCGACGTAAACTGTCTTACTTGCGTCTGCCATCCTCTTCGAGCTCGTGTTGCACCGCGTCTATATAGTTGAGCGCATCGTGCGCTTCTGCGGCTTGGTCCAGTGTCCAGGTTGTCAATATTTCGGTGAGTGAATCCGTGATGTGCTCACTCAATGCTAGCCGCCAGATAAACCAGTCAATGTCTGGCGGTGTTATTCGGGATCGGCCACCTCCACCAGGCCGTCTATATGGAGTCCGCCTAAAAAATCAGAAAAGTTCACCAGGAGGCATTTGGCTATCATGTGGAAATATTGGCCGAGCCTTCCGTCAAAGTGCGTGGACACCAACGCCTTGCCGAGCGGAACCCAGTTTCCGCTTTCATTGAGGTACTGACAGTGCGTGCCAAGCACCTTACTTTCAAAGAAGTCCAGATCCTCGGGCCGCAGCTTGCTGGTGATGCTGCCCATGTTGAAGCCCTCTTCGCCCGCAGCGAATAGCCCGATCTTGGTCAGCCTCAAAAGAACTTCCTTTGAAGCGCCCAGCGGCAACTTCGTGATGAGGTAGGTGTGCCCATCAAATTCATACTGTTCTTCGCTCACGTCGTCCTAACCTCCATCAAAGGTTTCCTCCGGTAAAGTCCTGAAGCGCATCCACCTCGAGCAGCCACACCCGCTCGTTGGCTTCGCGGCCAAAGACAGGATCGGGAGCCCGCTTGATCCAACAGTTCCCCGCCGCATACAAACTGGTTCCCGAGAGATCTACGCAAAGAAACGCGCCGACCCCAGCGCCGCCTGGGGAATTCTTATCCGCCTGGTAAATGGCCGAAAGGGCCGCGTTCGTGGGTGAGGTATTCATCAACCTCAATTCTATATCGGCACGATTGTCCATCGTCTTTGATCGCGCTACCGCGCCATCTGTTCCCACCACCGAACTGAACGCATCTGAGGCGTGGGTGATCGTGATGAAATCCCCGTCGGCGTAGCCCTCGACCGGCACCCCGGCGAAGCTGATTTGGACTTCGTTTGCGTCGTATATTCTTGTCGTCATCTTGGCACCTTAGAGGTTGAGCTCGCCCTCAATGGCGACCTTGTGAATGGCTCCGGCCAAGGTAGCGCGGAACGTGACATCGTTGAGTGTGCGGCTGCCCTTGTCGGCTGCGCTGACTGCGCTGGCCCTCGGCACCGTGCAGGTCGGCTCTGGGTCCGGTGCGATGAAGTCTCGCGCAATCCCCTGCTGGAGCTGCGCCAGAATCTCGCCGCGCACCGCCTGGATGCCAGCGTCCGTGAATGGCAGCTTGTCGTTCTGAATCAGAAGCGCATACACCCGCTCTTGAATGCGTGCGGCCAGCCAGTCGGTGCCACGGATGATATCCATGTACTCCCCGGTCATGCTGGTCCCGTATCGTGTGACCGCCACGCCAGCCAGGGTCGTCAGGAAGTTGACGTTCTTGCCTTCGAGGTTGCTCTGCTGCGTGGTGGTGAGTGACTGCGAGCTCGCGCCGGAGAGCTGCTTATAGGCCCAGGTAATGGAGCCCGCGTCCTCTGGTAGTGCCCGGCCCAGCATGGCGGCGCAGATGTATTCGCCGCTGTTCTGGTGGAAGAACAGCATGGTGCGTTCTCGGCTCAGATCCTCGAGGTCATCCGCGACCGAATCCGTGTCCGCTGTGTTGGTGAGGTCGGCCACGGCTGGATCTTGGGTCTGCGCAACAAACTGCTTTTTGGCAGACTCGGCCCATCCGGCAGCCGCCACGATCTCGAGCCGGGAGTTGCTGTCGATGCACAGTCCATACCAGTCCGGGTCATAGAGCGCGATGGCCGCCAGGTCTGTGGCGATGCCTGGGTCCGGCGTAACATCATTGACGCCGCGTGGCGCCCCGCTGACCGTGTACGTGACGCCAAAAAGCAGCCCGTCCATCGTGGTGTTGTTTGCCGTGATGGTCAGCGTGGCCGTTCCGGCGTCTGTCCAGTCTCCGGCCTGACCTGCTGCGGCATTGAGCGCCGCAAACGCAGTCCGCAGTCCGTCGCAGATGAGCGTGGCCGTGTCGCTCGTGGCTGCCGTGTATTCCACCTCATCAACCACGTAATTCCCAGCGGTCCCACGAGAAGCGAATGCCACGTCTTTGTACCCGGTGACAGTGACCTTGTGTACAGCGCCTTCGTCCGCGCCTCCTGCGCCCGTGTCCAGATCGGTCGGCGTAATCTCCAACACCTGTTGCGGCGCCAGAGCTCGCCGTCCCACCTTGATTGTGGGCGGGCTGGGGTTCTGCGCGAGCATGGCCGAGGCTGCGAGGTAGACGGGGTCGCCTGCCTTGAATCCAGCAGTGACCATCTCGGCTAGAGAGCTGTACTCCTGGGTGCGCGCCCCGGTGATGGAGGTTGGAAAATATCCAGCAATGAGCGGCGTGCCAAATCCAGCCGCCGTGGGCGTCGTGGTGGTCCGATCAATCTGGACGGTGATGATTTGGTCTAAACTCATTTGGGTCCGTCATTCGTTAGGGTTGAGCGTATAGTGCCATACATGGCACCGCTTGCGAATACAATCATGGTTCGATTCCTATGGGTCTGCCGTCTCTAGCCGTCTCAATGGCCGTGCAGCAGTAGGCAAACCGTTCATGGCTGGAGCCATAGTAGCCGTTTCCGTAACGAATCCAGCCCGTAATGAAGTTGGGCAGCAGCCACATCATGCCGCTGAAGGCCCAGAGAATCAGGCCCAGACGCCAGTTGAAGATGCAGACGATGCCGCCGATCAAAGCCCCAAGGCAGTTCATGTCCTCGTACTGCTGAATGTGAATCATCTCATGGTACTCGGTGGTCCCACCGTGGTCTGGGTGCATCCCCATCCAGGCTCCGAGCGTCGTCGAGTAGCGCCAGCGGTTCGCAAACCAGGGCCGCCAGAAGGTCATCAACACGCCGCGCTTGACGCTGGGGTACTGCGAGAAGCCGAGCGTTAGGCTGAGCAGGCCGACAAGCCAGCCTTGCAGGAGCGTCGGAAGGGTGAAGAGTATCAGCCACCAGTTCAATTGGTTGCCCTCCCAACGCCATACCCGGCAGCGCCGCCAATGAGCCCAATGCCGATGCCGAAGAATGCCGTCTTGACCCGGCCCCGCTTGGTCTGCTGCTGCCAGCTCTCCGTGCGCTTGCGCTCCAGAGCTCCGGCCTTGACGCAGTTCTCAATCTGCCCCAGCCGCTCAATGTCCCGCTTCTCGCAGAGCTTCAGCGCCGCGTCCTGGGCGAACACGGTGTCATCCAGGCCCCGGATGGTCAGGTCCAGTTTGGCCGTCGTCTCCTCGCACTGCCCCAGCCTGTCCCGGCAGCCCTCGAGCGTCGTCACAGGGGCCATCCTGACCCGGCTGCGGCGCAGGGCGTCCAGCTTGCGCTTGGCGGCGTCTGCAGCAGCCCTGGACTGGTCTGCGGCTTCGTAAGCCGTCTCGAGCTCTGCGGTGAGCGTCACGGCCTTGGCGGAGTGCTTGTCTGCGATCTCATGGAGCCGGGCGATCTCGACCACCCGCTCTGCATCCCGGCGCATGACGGCCTCTGCGGTGCCCCGGCTGCCGAGCCACAGCCCGAGCAGGACGGCAGCGCCGACCAGGATGACGATGGCAATGATCGCGTTCCAGTTCACCTGCGCCGCCTCCACAGCAGCCACCAGCCAACGCCGACCACAGCGATGGCGAGCGACAGAGTCATCCATGCGTACCAGGGATAGGTCACGGCCTTAGGTTCTCCTGAAGCCAGTCCTTGAATACCGGGAATAGCTTGACGTGGGTTCCTCCCCGCAAGCAGTCCATGCTCATGGTGGTGGTGGTGATGCCCGCAAGGTGCAGCGTCCCCGGTCCTACGTCTGCGTAGAGGGGTCCGCCTGAATCACCGAAGCAGATTTTTCCTACGTCCGTCATCACGCTCTTGATATACTTGCTTGTCTCTTGCGTGATCTTGTACTTGCTCTCCCGGAGCTGCGCACCCGTCTCGGGATACTCATCACGGCCCCAGCCATGCGCGATAAGTCCGAAACACTTCGGAGCCTGAACGCTGGAGTAGAGCCGCGTCAGTTCGATGTACGGTCCCGGTATCTCTTCGTCGGTATAGAGCAGCATCAGGTCGCTCTTGCGTGCTTCGAGGTCACCGCCGCGAACCCAGCCCCAATAGTCCGGGTGGACCAGGCTCTCGTTGCTGATGATGAACTCCGAGTGACCGTCTAGCTTGATGCGGTGCTCCACGCCTTCTGCGTATCCGCAGTGCGCTGCCGTCAACACGGTGTGTGGGCTCAACACGACTCCGGTACAGTAGGAGCTGCCGAAGAAGATTTGCACCGTAGCCCTGCGGTTGGTGCTCTCCTCGCCGCCGATGATGGTGTTGTAAGCGCCCTTGACGCCTTCGACCACGCTATCCCAGACCGAGTACTCCAGCCCGTAGCAGTAGTCCGTGCCACCCTGGGGGTTTTGTTCAGGCGGCGGCGTAGGTGCGCAGTCCTGCCCCATGAGCAGCAGGGCCAAGAGAGGGATGAGTAGCCAGCGCATCAGGCTTTCTTCTTCTCGTCCCGCACCGACTTAGGCACAGCGGACTGCACAACGGGCAGCTTCCATGACGACTTGCCGGTGTTGGGATCGATCTGTTCTTTGACGCTGAATACGCGCCCAATGATGGCAGCCACTTTGCCCCACCAGAGGTTGTCTCGGTCGGTTGGGGTCATCTGCACGACGGCAGAGATCAAGGCGATCACGATTGGGATGACTACCAAAAGGTATCCCCAGATTTGGTCAAACTTTTCCATAGCTACTCATCCTTCTGCGAGCGCAAGTGCTCGCTCTTGTTGATCTGATGCGACTGCACCAGCCGACGCAGCTCTCTCAAGTCCTGCTCCACATGCTCGATGTCGCTTCGGAGCGATGCGTCCGTCGCCTCGGTGCGTGACATCTCTGCGCCCAAGTCCCGAACGTTGTCGTCGATCTGCCCCACCTCCGCCAACAGCCACCCCACCCCACTCACCAGCGCCGTATAGACCAGGCCCGCAACGCCCCACAACACCTTGCCCGTGAACTGGTATTTCTCGATCGTGTTCTGAACACCCTGAATCGTCTTGTCGAGCGCGACGTGGCTGCTCAGGTCTTGCTTGGTGAAGGCGATGAACTCTTCGTGGTGCTGCTGGGCTTGGTCTACTAGGGCCTGGATCTCCCGGTCCTGCACATGGTCCTTGCCATTCTTGCTGACCTCTCGGTGCTGCCCCGAATCTCCCGGCTTTGGTGTCGTGC
>Ga0224508_10002989_pt1 | contig 14146 bp, 11 predicted proteins | sample SF_Jan12_sed_USG_4_FD_170157 | JGI IMG/M metagenome (GOLD analysis project Ga0224508, IMG submission 170157) | Sediment microbial communities from San Francisco Bay, California, United States - SF_Jan12_sed_USGS_21 | ecosystem: Environmental > Aquatic > Marine > Sediment | place: USA... | reverse complement strand
GCCCTGGGTATGAATCTTCTCGGTGGCGACCACGCGGGTACCGGTGCCGAGCATCAAACCCGACGGCAGGCGCGTATCCTCGGAGGTTTGCGCGCCTACCTGGCGCAGGTTCTGGTACAAAAGGTCTTCGAATACCGCGCGCGACTGCTTGAAGCCGGTGGTACTGACGTTGGCGAGATTGTTGGAAATCACCGATAGACGCGTCTGTTGCGCGTCGAGTCCGGTTTTTGCAACCCAAAGGGCCTGATTCATGTTACTTCTCCATCGATTGGTTCTTGATGGAGGAATATGCAGTTACCGTGCCAATAAAAATCGCCTTGCCGGCGAACGCGAAAATTACATGATCACGGCCTGTACCGCATGCGCCCTGGTCCCAGGCAACCGATCTCGCGCTTGCGCAGGGGCTTTGCTACGCGTTCAAGCCTTTCTTTTTCTGTTCGAACTCCCGACGCTCGATTTCGCCTTTCACGTAGCGTTCTTTCAAAATCTTCTGCGCGGAATTCTCACTGCCCAGAGGAATAACGCCCCCAAAGCCATACCACTCATATATTTTCACACCTGCAGCGGAGCGATTCGAAGTTCGTTTTATTCATGCTACCACCAGGAACTGTCCCATCATGCCGGCATCTTCGTGTTCGAGAATATGGCAGTGAAACATGTATGGTGCGCTGGCATCCGCATAATTTTCAAACTGGGTGATGATTCGAACTTTTTCCCTGGAATAAACCAGCACCGTGTCTTTCAAGCCCTGTTCACCGGCATGAGGCGGCCTGCCATCGCGGTCGAGAATACGGAACTGGGTGTCGTGTATATGGAAAGGATGTGCCATCGGTGAAGCGTTGAATATTTCCCAGATTTCGATATCCCCGAGCGGTACACGCGCATCGATCCGCTTCATGTCCATGGGTCTTCCGTTGATGCCGAAACCACCGCCCCGCATCATGCCCATGCCCATGCGCATATTCAGGGTGAACTGGCGCCTACGAACAGCATCCGCTACCGCCCAGTCGCGCGGCGCGACCAGCGTTGCCGGCAAACGCCCTGGGCCAGGCTTAACCTGGGCTGCGTCGAAGCGCATGATGTCGAACGGCCGGTCGTTGGCAGCCATCATGTTGCCCATCATCGGTGGGCCGGAGCTGTTGCGCCTGGGCAGGGATTTATGTCGTAACATCACGTCGTCACCGGCAGAAAACTCAATCAGGATCTCGGCGCGCTCGCCCGGCGACAGAACGATGCTGCGCATCGAGACCGGTTGTTGCAGCAATCCGCCATCGGTGGCGATTTGTTGAAATTCGCGCCTGTCAGCAAACTCGAGATTGTAAATCCTGGCATTCGATCCGTTCAGGAGGCGCAACCGGGTGAGTTTTTTTTGTACCTGTAAGCGGGCGAAGGCGGTACCGTTGACCAGCATAAACTGCCCCATCATACCCATCATTCGATCGTGCATGGAGCTCGCGTAACGAAAGCTTCCATCCTCGTTGAAGGATCGGTCCTGTAACACCAGCGGAATGTCGTCGACGCCATATTCGGACGGTAAATTCAGCGCATCACTGCGGGGATCGTCAATATAGAACAGGCCCGCGAGACCGTAATACACCTGTATCCCGGTGCGGTGATACATGTGCGAGTGATACCACTGGGTCGATGCGCCCTGCCGTATTTTGAATGCCGAGGTCCAGGTTTTACCGGGATGGATCACCTGGTGCGGCCCGCCATCCATGATCGCCGGCAGATTCAACCCGTGCCAGTGCAGCGTCGAGGGTTCGGATAACCGGTTAGTCACTTTCAACTTGACCTTGTCACCCTGTCGAACCCTGATGACCGGTCCGAGATAGGCGCCGTTGATACCGGCCGTCGGGGTTGGCCGGTCGCCGAAAAATTCACTTGTTCCGTAACCTAACGAGAGATCGATAACACGCTCATCGTCGTGTATTTGTCCGTCCTGCACCGGCGGCAGTCTTAGCGGATTCTTGAACCAGGATGCCGATTCGTCCGCAGCGACGATGCCGGCAAGACTCAACGGTGTCAGTAATCCAAACCCGCCGGCACCCGCGGCTTTCAGGAACCGGCGTCTGCTGGCAAACATTTCGATATCCTCCATGCTAGATTCTGGTACTGCGCAACCGCAGCGCATTACCGATTACCGACACCGAGCTGAAGCTCATCGCAGCCGCCGCGATCATCGGTGACAACAACAGGCCAAACAACGGGTACAGGATTCCGGCCGCGACCGGCACGCCGAGCGAATTGTATATAAAGGCGAAGAACAGATTCTGGCGAATATTTTTCATTGTCGCCCGGCTCAGGCGGCGCGCACGCACGATACCGCGCAGGTCCCCCTTGACCAGTGTAACGCCCGCGCTTTCCATGGCGACATCGGTACCGGTGCCCATGGCGATACCGACATGTGATTGCGCCAGCGCCGGCGCATCGTTGATACCGTCGCCCGCCATTGCAACGATACCCCCGTCGGCCTGCAGTTGCTTGACGATATCGGCCTTTTGATCGGGTGAAACCTCGGCTTCGACCCGATCGATACCGAGTTTGGCAGCGACCGCTTGCGCAGTGGTGTGATTATCACCGGTCAGCATGACTATTTTCACACCCTCGGCGTGCAGGTCGCGAATCGCCTCGGGTGTAGATTTTTTCACCGGGTCGGCCACTCTGATCAATCCGGCGGCGCAACTGTCGATGGCCAAATACATCACCGTATGCCCCTCGGCACGGCCGCCGTCCGCGTCCGCCGCTAAAGCCTCGAAATTGATACCAAGGCCCTGCATTAGTTTCGGGTTGCCAAGCGCAATCGCGTGACCGTCGACAGTACCGGTGACTCCCTGCCCGGTGATCGATTCAAAGTCGGTGGTATCGACCAGCCCGATCTGCCCCTCCTCGGCAGCGCGCACGATCGCTTCGGCAAGCGGATGTTCACTGGCGCGTTCGAGACTGGCGGCCAGGCGCAGAACCTCATCCTGTTCGAAACCATCTACCGCTTGTATCGATATCAGCCGGGGTTTGCCCTCGGTCAAGGTACCGGTCTTATCGACAACCAGGGTATCGACCTGCTCCATGATCTCGAGCGCCTCTGCGTTCTTGATCAGTACGCCCAGCGTCGCGCCCCTGCCGGTACCGACCATGATCGACATTGGTGTTGCCAGGCCTAGTGCGCAGGGACAGGCGATGATGAGCACCGCGACGGCATTGATGATGGCATAGGCAAGTCGAGGTTCGGGTCCGAAAGTTCCCCATATAATCATGGTCAGTATCGCAACCAGTACCACCGCGGGAACAAAGTAGCCGGCGACGATGTCCGCCAGTTTCTGGATCGGTGCGCGCGAGCGTTGCGCCTCGCTAACCATTAGCACGATTTGTGACAGCAGCGTATCCGCGCCCACTTTTTCGGCACGCATAAACAGGCTGCCGGTGCCGTTAACCGTTGCGCCAATTAAACTGTCGCCCGCGGCCTTCTCGATCGGAATCGACTCGCCGGTGACCATTGATTCGTCGACGGCGCTATTGCCGCTGGTCACCGACCCGTCCACTGGGATTTTGTCGCCGGGCCTGATCCGTAAAATATCGCCCACTTCGACCAGCTCCAGTGCGATATCTTCTTCCCGCCCATCGTCGCGTACGATGCGCGCCGTGTTCGGCGCCAGACCCAGCAGTAACTTTATAGCCGCATTGGTCTGGCTGCGGGCGCGAAGCTCCAGCACCTGCCCCAACAATACCAGGGTTGTTATGACGGCCGCTGCTTCAAAGTAAACCGCGACGGTACCATCGCCGTGTTGCATGTCTGCAGGGAATATCCCGGGCAATAGCAAGGCAACCACGCTGTAGCACCAGGCTACCGATACGCCAATCAGGATTAGCGTAAACATATTGAGATTACGAGTTTTCAACGATAACCAGCCGCGTTCGAAGAAGGGCCAACCACACCACAGCACCACCGGGGTCGCGAGCACGAACTCGGTCCACTGTATGGTTTTCATCGAAAGCCCCTGCGGCAACAACGACGGCGCCATGTCTGTCAGCATGGCAAGAATAAAAACCGGCAGCGACAACACCACGCCGATCCAGAAACGCCGGCTCATGTCGATCAGCTCTTCGTTTTTTTCCTCGATTTCGACAGTGCGTGATTCCAGCGCCATGCCGCATTCTGGGCACAGACCGGGTTCTTCCTGGACTACATCGGGATGCATCGGGCAGGTATACTCGGTGCGGGTTTGCAATACCGGGGCTCCGGCTACCTCGAGCGCCATGCCGCAGCTCGGACAGCTAGCTGGATGGTCTTCCTCGACCTCAGGGCACATCGGGCAAATGTACAGGGCACCGGGCACAGGCTCGGCATTAGCCGCGGCCTGCTGGGCCTCGCCGCTTAAATATCCAGTCGGATCGGTACTGAATTTCTGCGCACAACCCTGACAACAAAAATAGTAATCGACATTTTCAAACTGGTAGGAAAACTCACTATCGGGTGAAGTCTTCATACCACAGACCGGGTCAACCATTGCGCCCGGATCCTGATTCTCGGCGTGGCAATGCATCAGCTACTCACAGTTGGTTACGATTCGCCTAGCTTAAAGCCTGTAGTAACTACAGGCGCAAATAGAATGTTGCATATATTGATACACATCAAAATAATCAGGATTTATCGCGAACGTCACCCAGAAACCCAGCCCACTGGTTTGAATGTCGCCTATTGCTAATTCCCGATCACCAATACATGTTTCATCCCCGCTTCAAAATGACCGGGTATATTGCAGGAAAATACCACGGTATCCTTTCCCAAAAACTTCCACGACAAAATTGCTGATTCCCCGGGGGCAAGCGAAACAGTATTTGGGTCACTGTGTTTCATGTTGGGCATGTTTTTCATCATGAGGGCGTGCTCAACCTGATCTTCGGCATTACCAATGGAAAATTCATGTTGAATATTGCCATCGTTGCTAACGCGAAATTCAATCACCTCGCCTTGCTTGAGTGAACCGAGCTCGGGCTCGAAACTATATTGCATCGAATCTTGCATGGACACGGAAATGACGCGATCCGCTGTTCCCTTGCCAGGTTCTCCCACGCTGTATTTCATATTGTCATGGCTATGTTCGTGTGTGCCGGCTGCCATCAGCGAGGTTGAAAACAAACCAAGTACTACTGCTTTGATAATGTGTTTCATTTTGTACTTTCCTTTTTTAATTAAATAGATTTATGAGTACATCCAATCATTTAAAACCAGAATCTTAGCCCGGCGACCAACTGAGTACTGCTGCTCTCTTCACCCTCGGCTTCAGCAATATCCTCGGTATCGCCGAGTAGTCGTTCATAACTGAGCCCTATGTAAGGAGCGAACTCGCGACTGATTTCATAACCTAGCCGGAGTCCCGCTTCGATCTCGGCCAGACCCGAACCGATGCCCAGGTCATCGTCGTCCTCGCTGAACCAATTGACTTCGACCTCAGGCGATAAAACCCATTTTTGTGTGAGCATAAACTCGTACTCGGCTTCAAAACGCAGATTTACCTGCCCATCCTGTTCGATAAAAAGCGCGCTATCAATTTCAAACCAGTAGGGGGAGACCCCGTTAAAACCGATCACTGCCCAGTTGCGTTCCGGGTCAGGCTCCGCGTCGTGACGAAGCCCAAGCTGAAGGTCCCAGTTCGCATCGATGGCTCGACTGTAGAGTAGTTGAAACTCGGCACTTTCGGTGCCCTCGCTGGAACGCTCACCCTCCGTTTTGATCCAGATCTTGTTAAGGTCCTTTCCAATCCAGAGATGCCCCTCCCATGCGGTTAGAGTGCCTTCATCATCGCTGTCCCTGGCTTCGAACTGATCCGCCTTCAGCATAGTTAACAGAGGATCGTCTTCCATGGCCGCGAATGCCGAGCCTGTGTTTAGCATCAGGCAGATCGGTAAAACGACGCTGGTTAATTTATTTCTCATGCGATCACCACCTGTCGAAACATGCCTGGCATATGGTATTGAAGATGGCAGTGATAGGCCCAGCTTCCGAGGGCGTCGGCGGTGACCCGGTAACTGATTTTCGAACCCGGTTGTACAATTACCGTATGCTTGCGCGGAATGAATTTATCGTCACCGGTTTCGAGGTCGCTCCAGACCCCGTGCAGGTGCATCGGGTGATTCATCATGGTGTCGTTCACCAGCGTGATGCGCAGGCGCTCGCCATACTTCATCATCAGCGGCTCGGCATCGGCAAATTTGATGCCGTTAATCGACCACATGTAGCGGCGCATGTTGCCGTTCAGGTGTAGCTCGATTTCGCGTTCGGGTTCTCGCGGATCAGGCGTGGGATCAAGATTGTATAGATCGGCATAGGTCAGAACGGTTCTGCCATTGTCACGCAAGCCTACACCGGGATCATCGAGTCGGTACTGTGGATTCTCCGCTAGCATGTCGATATGAGCTCCATACTCGGTTTCGGCATGCTCGATACCGCTGCCCATCATCATGGCCATCATCTCAGGGCTCATATTGCTATGGTCCATTTTGCTATGATCCATGCCACCCATGCCCATATCGCCATGGGTCAGGATCGGGGCCCTATCCATAGACGGTAACTCTGCCTGTAGCGAAAGATCCGAAGTCAGCCGACCGATCGCGTAGCCGGAACGATCGATCGACTGCGCAAATACGGCATATGCCATGTCATCATCCGGGGTCACCAGAACATCGTAGGTCTCCGCTACACCGATACGAAATTCCTCCACAGAAATCGGCTCGACATATTGCCCATCCGCCGCCACTACGGTCATTTTTAAACCTGGAATCCGCACGTCGAACAAGGTCATTGCCGAGGCATTGATAAACCTCAGTAAAAGTCGTTCACCCTTTTTAAATGTGCCGGTCCAGTTATCGGCAGGCGTATTTCCGTTCATCAGAAAGGTGTAGGTGTAGCCGGTAACATCCGATATGTCCCGATCGCTCATGCGCATGTGGTTCCACATTCCCCGATCATTCCAGGTCTGACTCAGGCCATTTTCCTGTATCTCGTTCCACAAATCGCCAGTGGTGCGTTCGCGTGTGTTGTAGTAGTGACTCATTTTCTTGAGTTTTGCGTAAATATCTTCCGGGTCTTCATCGGACCAGTCTGACAACAGGACAACATGTTCGCGCTCATAGCTGGTATGAAAGGGTTCGATTGGATCAATTACTATCGCGCCGTAAGCACCGGTTTGTTCCTGAAAGCCGGAATGGCTGTGATACCAGTAGGTGCCGCTCTGCTTGACATCAAACTCGTAACGAAAGGTTTCACCGGGCTTGATGCCGTTGAAGTCATCGCTTATGCCAGGTACGCCATCCATTGCGCTTGGCAGGATCAAGCCATGCCAGTGAATCGAACTATCCACGGCCATGTTGTTGGTAACATCGAGAATCACCCGTTCTCCCTGTTTCCAGCGTAAAACCGGTGCCGGGACGCTGCCGTTGATTGCGGTTGCTACTCGATCCTGACCGGTAAAATTGACGTTCTTGTAGTCGAAGGTCAGAGAAAAGTGATTTCCGGAAAGGACCTGGGGCTGCTGTGAGTTTGCCCTCGAGATAGAGGAATATCCGAGGCCCGATGCCATTAAGGCACCTCCAGCGGCTACTCCCTGTACAAACCGCCGACGCGATAAATCAGTCGTGGTTCTCTTTGGCGACTTATCAGAATCAATTGCAGACGCAGTATTCCTGCTTTTTATGTATAACATCCTTTACTCCAGACAAAATGATACGAAGCCCGAAATTAATACGGGCATAACCGGTAATTGTCAGGAGACTCTGGGAGGCCTTAAAAGGGGCGTTGTAATGGTTAGAGGAAAATGGGCATTTATATACGGCTGTATCGAATGCGAAAGATCCAGTGAAACCGTTTCGACAACTGATAAAATCCGCAAGTTTTTTACGTCACAGCCCGCTTGTCCGCCATTGGAACATATCTCCATGCCGGGACAATCCGGGCTGTTCATATGCTCGCAGTTCATTTCGGTATTGCTGAAAGTAATGTCGGCAACTCGATCTTCCAGGCTAGTATTACCAGCAAACACAAGCGCTACCGGTTGAAGTACCAGTGCAAGCATGAGTTTTAAGATGAGCAGTTTTTTTATCATTCCTCGTTAGAAGACAATTGCAACGGTCAAAAGTTCGAGAAAGTTCAATCTACATAGTCAATCTGGAACATTTAACCTGTATATACCCGACGAGGCATCGACAATGGCGACTAACAGGAGTCTAGATCGGCTCCAGCGGCGGATCGAGCAGGTTGAACAGGCGATCCAGGTGTTCGACGGCTTCGCGACCGCTGTCGGTCAGCTGGCCACCGTCGGGCTCGGTGATCAGGCCCTTCTCGTGCATGCGGACAGCCGCAGCTACGATTGCCGGATCGGGATTGTCATGTACATCCATCGCCACCGGGCCGCCGCGGCTGAAACGTCTGAGCAAATTCAATTCGTCGATAAGCTCGGGATCGATATGCATATTGTCCTCCCCGGGCCTAGGGGCTGGCCAGGTCTTCGCCCTCTTTTTCCGGCAACAGCAGGTCGCTGCGGCTGATGCCCAGCGCCAGCGCCGTGGTGGTGGCGACATAAATTGAAGAATAGGTACCGACTAATACACCGATGATCAGCGCCATGGCAAAGGCGTGAATAACTTCGCCGCCGAGGAAAAACAGCGACAGCAACACCAGCAGGGTCGTGAACGAGGTCATCAAGGTACGCGAAATAGTCTGGTTGACCGAGGCGTTAACCACCTCGATCGACGTCTTCTTGCGAATCTTGCGGAAATTTTCGCGCACGCGGTCGAAAACGACGATGGTGTCGTTGAGCGAATATCCGATAACCGCGAGAATCGCCGCCAGCACGCTCAGATCGAAATCCAGCTGCAGTACCGAAAACACGCCCAGCGTGATCAACACGTCATGTATCAGGGCCGCGACCGCGCCCAGCGAAAAGCGATACTCGAAGCGGAAGGCGACGTACACCAGGATCGCGATCAGCGCGTACAACACGGCCAGTCCGCCATCCTCGGTGAGTTCTTCGCCGACCTGCGGCCCGACGAAATCGACCCGGCGCACGTCGATGTCGCTTTCGCTGGCCGTTTGCAACAGGCCGATGATTTGCGAACTGAGTTCGGCCTTGTCCTTGTCGGCCTGGGGAACCAGTCGAATCAGCACTTCGCTGGCGCTGCCGAAATGCTGCACGATGGCGTCGTTGAATCCCTCCGATGCAAGCGCCTCGCGTATCGGCTCCAGTTCGACCGCCTGCTGGTAGCCGACCTCGATAATGCTACCGCCGGTGAAATCGATGCCGACATTGAGTTTCAGCGTAAACAGGCTGACTACGGACACCAGCAGCAATGCCGCCGACAGCACCATCGCCGGCCTGCGCAGGCTCATGAAATCGAAGTCGTTGAATAATGATTTGGCCATAATCAGATCGCCAGCCTTGTTACCTGTTTACGCCCGTAAATCAGGTTGATGACGGCACGTGTACCGAAGATCGCGGTAAACATCGACGACGCGATACCGATCATCAGCGTCACCGCGAATCCCTGGATCGGGCCGGTGCCGAAACCGAATAATACGATTGCGGCGATAAAAGTGGTGATGTTGGCATCGGCGATGGTGCCGAAGGCTTTCTCGTAGCCGGCGAAAATAGCCGCCTGCGGCGTGTTGCCGATACGCAATTCCTCGCGGATGCGTTCGAAAATCAGCACGTTGGCGTCGACCGCCATACCCACGGTCAAAACGATACCGGCGATACCGGGCAGGGTTAAGGTCGCCTGAAAAATCGACAGTATGGCAACCATCAATACCAGGTTCAGGCTTAGCGCCAGGTTTGCCACCAGGCCGAACACCTTGTAGTAAACCGCCATGAATACCAGCACCAGCACGAAGCCGACCATTACCGAGAGGAAGCCGCGATCGATGTTTTCCTGTCCCAGGCTGGGGCCGACGGTACGCTCTTCGACGATCACCATCGGTGCGCGTAGCGCGCCGGCGCGCAATAACAGGGCCAGGTCACGGGCTTCACGAGTGCTGTCGAGACCGGTGATGTGGAAGCGCTTGCTCAGCTGGTCGCGTATGGTTGCGACGTTGATCACCTGCGATTCGGTGGTCTTGATACGTTGCTTGACGCCGTCGACCTCGCGAAACTCGAACTTGTCCTCGATAAACACGACGCCCATCGGCTTGCCGATGTTATCGCGCGTGATGCGCGCCATGCGATCGGCGCCCTTGGCATTCATGGTGATGGTGACATCCGGTGTGCCGCTCTGCTGGTCGATACCCGAGGCCGCACCGACGATCTGATCGCCGGTTACGATGACGCTGCGTTTGAGCAATACCGGGTCGCCGTTACTCTGGCTGTAGAGGCGGGTTCCGATCGGCGCGTTGCCGGCGGCCTGGGCCGCGCTCCAGTCGGCATAACTGCCATGCACCAGGCGAAACTCGAGGGTCGCGGTCGCGCCCAGGATTTCCTTGGCACGCACCGTGTCCTGTACCCCGGGCAACTGGACCACGACGCGCTCGTCGCCCTGGCGCTGGATCACCGGTTCGGCAACACCGAGTTCGTTGACGCGATTCTTCAGGGTAGAGATATTCTGTTCGATCGCGGCGCGGCGCTCTTCCTCGAGCGCGGTCGGATTAAAGCGGATCTGGATAAACCAGCTGCGGTCATCGCTGGTATCTTCGAACTGATAGTCGCGAAACTCTTCTTCCAGAACCAGGCGCGCGGCGTCTCGGGCTTCGGCCGAAGTGAAACGAACGCTGATCGATTGCTTACTAGCCTGTACCGACTTGTAACGCAGTTTCTCTTCGCGCATGAAGCTTCGCAATTCACCGGAGGCCCGATTCAGCGATTTCTCGATCGCCGATTCCATATCGACTTCCATCAGAAAATGCACCCCGCCGCGTAAATCCAGCCCGAGATACATTGGCAGGGCGCTCAACGAGGTCAGCCAGTCCGGAGTCGCCGGCGCCAGGTTTAGCGCGATGCCGTAACGACGGTCGCTGGCATATAGCGCATCGCGTACCAGCGTGGCCGCCTTCAGCTGGGCATCTTCCGAATCGAAGCGCACCAGCACGTTGTTGCCATCCAGCTCGGCCGAGCGATACTCGATGTTCTCACTCTGCAACAGGCTCTTGATATTGTTTAACTCACCCTCATCGATCAGATTGACGCGATGCGTGATTTGCAGCGCCGGATCCTCGCCATAGAGGTTGGGCGTCGCGTAGATTGCACCGATGGCAATAATCAGGATGAGGAGAATATATCTCCAGGGGGCATAACGATTAACCATTTCGTTACAGGTTCTTTATTGTGCCCTTGGGCAAAACGGATGCGATCGCGTGGCGCTGAATCTTGACTTCGACGTTATCGGCGATCTTGCAGGTGAGGAAATTCTCGTCGGTGTCGATAATCTTGGCCAGCAGACCGCCATTGGTAATGATTTCGTCACCCTTGTTGAGCGCTTCGACCATGTTCTTGTGTTCCTTGGCCTTTTTCTGTTGCGGACGGATCAGCAGGAAATAAAAGATGCCGAACATCAACAGTAACGGCAAAATCAGCTCCAGGGTGCCGGCTTGCCCCCCTTCGGCTCCCTGCGCTAGCGCATCACTAATAAAGAAACTCATTTCGATAAACCTTTGGTTTGCAATTCGGTAGTCCAGGGTCCAGCCCTGAAGCGGCGCGTATTATGGCACTAGGGCGAGCATCCGACAAGATGGAAGTCTATTTTTGATCACTAAACCTCGGACCCGTAACGGCGGTAAAAGTTTTCGCTGAAATCGTCAAAGCGATCGGCTTCTATGGCGGCGCGAATCGACGCCATCAATTGCTGGAAGTAATAGAGGTTATGGATGGTGTTGAGGCGCGCGCCCAGAATTTCGCCGCATTTGTCCAGGTGGCGCAAATAGGCGCGAGAATAGTACTGGCAGGTATAACAGCCGCAGTCGGGATCCAGCGCCGAGGTATCGTCGGCATAACGGCTGTTGCGGATGCGGACGATACCGTTGTTGGTATACAGAAACCCGGTGCGCGCGTTGCGCGTCGGAATCACACAATCGAACATGTCGACGCCGCGGCGCACGCCCTCGACCAGATCCTCGGGCTTACCCACGCCCATCAGGTAGCGCGGCTTGTCCGCCGGCAGTTCGGGCAGCACCACATCGAGCGTGGCGTTACGCTCGTCGGCGGCCTCGCCCACCGACAGGCCGCCGATAGCGTAACCGTCGAAACCGATGTCGATCAGCCCGCGCGCCGATTCGACGCGCAGTTCAGGGTAAGTGCCGCCCTGCACGATACCGAACAGCGCGTTGGCATTATCGCCGAAGGCGGTCTTGCTGCGTTCGGCCCAGCGCAGCGACAGCTGCATCGATTCCCGCACCACGTCCTCGGCGGCCGGATAGGGAGTGCACTCGTCGAAACACATGACGATATCCGAACCGAGGTCACGCTGCACCTGCATCGACACTTCGGGACTGAGAAAGACCCTGGCGCCGTCGACCGGCGAGGCGAAGGTTACGCCGTCCTCGGTAATCTTGCGCATCTTGGCCAGGCTGAACACCTGGAAACCGCCGGAATCGGTTAGTATCGGGCCCTGCCAGTGCATCAGGTCGTGCAGGTCGCCATGTTTTTTGATGATCTCGGTGCCGGGACGCAGCATTAGATGGAAAGTATTACCGAGGATGATTTGCGCGCCGATTTGCTGCAATTCCTCGGGCGTCATCGCCTTCACCGTGCCATAGGTGCCGACCGGCATGAAGGCTGGTGTTTCTACCGCTCCGCGCGCAAATTCGAGGCGCCCGCGCCGCGCGCGGCCGTCACACTTGTGCAGCACAAACTCCATCATTTCCCCCTGCGCGCGCGGTTATCGATAAACATGGCGTCACCGTAGCTGAAAAAGCGATACTCCTGTTCGATCGCGTGCGCATAGGCCTGCCGAATCAATCCGCTACCGGCAAAGGCGCTGATCAGGATCAACAGCGTCGATCGCGGTAAATGAAAATTGGTCAGCAGCGCATCGACCAGCCTGAACTCGTATCCCGGCTTGATAAACAGGTTGGACTCTCCCAGCAAGGGTCGCAACTTTCCGCTGGCGGCCGCCGATTCGAGACTTCGCACTACCGTGGTGCCGACAGCAATCACGCGTTTGCCGCGTTCATGGGTCTGCTGGATTGCATCGCACACCGATTGCGGCACATCGATGAGTTCGGCATGCATTATATGGCTGTCGATATCCTCCCCGCGCACCGGTTGAAAGGTGCCGGCGCCGACATGCAGCGTCACGTGGGCGAATTCGACGCCCTTTTGCCGCAGCAGCGCGAGAATTTCGTTATCGAAATGCAGCCCCGCCGTGGGCGCGGCGACGGCGCCCGGTTTACTGGCATAGACGGTCTGGTAGCGCTGGCGATCGGCATTGGCATCGTCGCGCTCTATATAAGGTGGCAGCGGCACATGTCCATACTGCTCCAGCAACTCCAGCCAGTTTCCGCGTTGCTGCCGTAACAGGAACAGATCTCCCTGGCGCGCCTGCATGACGCAGTTTATTTCGCCTTCGAGAATCAGCTCGCTCCCTGCCCTGGGCGCCTTGCTGGCGCGAATCTGCGCCAGCAGGGTCGAGTCGTCGAGCACCCGCTCGACCAGGACCTCGATCTGGCCGCCGCTTTGTTTACGGCCATAAAGCCGCGCCGGAATCACCATGGTGTCGTTAAACACCAGTAAATCACCGGGCTCGATGAAATCGACGATATCGGCGAATTGACGGTCGGAAAAGTTATTCTGCCGCGGATCGACCAGCAACAAGCGCGAAGCGCTGCGCTCGGCCAGCGGGGCCTGCGCGATCAATTCATCGGGTAGCTGGTAGTCGAAGTCGCTGAGTTGCATCGTCGGGTTAGCTTAAAAAACGCCGTATGATACCCCCAATTCCAGGGACGCAATACTTATTTGACTGGCAAACCAGGTATTGCAGCCGCGGAATTATCCCGATTCGAAGACGCCGGATTACTACCACTCGCCCGGGTTTTCAATTAGAATGCGCCCTCCTTGCCGGGGTGGCGGAACTGGTAGACGCGGCGGATTCAAAATCCGCTGGTGGTAACACCTTGGGGGTTCGAGTCCCCCCCCCGGTACCAGCACTATATCAACGTTTCTTGCATTTC
>Ga0224508_10002988_pt1 | contig 14148 bp, 7 predicted proteins | sample SF_Jan12_sed_USG_4_FD_170157 | JGI IMG/M metagenome (GOLD analysis project Ga0224508, IMG submission 170157) | Sediment microbial communities from San Francisco Bay, California, United States - SF_Jan12_sed_USGS_21 | ecosystem: Environmental > Aquatic > Marine > Sediment | place: USA: California... | reverse complement strand
CGCTGGCGTCATAACCCTCGAGCACGCCGGTGGGTGTCGAGTAATTCCAGGCATGCAGCCGATCGGCAGCCTCAGCGACTCGCGGGTCGCCAGCCAAAGCGGCCAGGAGTGGGTCGGCGCCACTCGACTGCGCATTCTCGAATGCCTGCAGAATCAGCGGCGTGAACACCTGCGCGTCGAGCAATACGACGTCGGCCTGGATCTCCTGCATGTCATCGACGCTCAGCGGTCCCGCCGCGAGCCGTTCTTCGAAGGCCTGGGTGATACGACCTGCGCGAGTGCCGATCGCGTAGCCAGGGTTAAGGTAGAAAATCCCGCCGCCCGGCCTTAACTCGTTGAACGCATTGTTGTCGCGCGTGTTCCCGGTGGGGTCGTTGTTGGCATTGATGAAATAGCCGCCAACCGGATTGATGAGTTTCGGCATCTCGTCAAATGGCAAGATCTCGAAAGGAACGGCTTGCTGCGGTTGTGGGTTGCTGACCGGCAACCACTCGTTGCCACCAAGACCGCTGCGAATAATGTACGGCGGCACGCCGTTGATGACCCCGGCTTGCAAGTCCTCGCGAATTGGCATTTCGGCGCTCGTGAAATAGGCAATGTTGCCGTCGCTGTCCATGTACGAGAAATTCTGCGAGCCAAAATCAAAGAACTGCAGGCCGTCTTTGAAATCGTCGAGGTCTCTTGCGAAATTGAAGGCACGGAACGCGTCAAATTCCCGGGTGGGACTGAAACCGGTGTACTGAACGCTGAGTGCAACGCCCGTTGCCGGATCGATGCTGATGATCGGCCCATTGTTGCGCCGCGGTGCAATCAATGTGACCGGCGGAATGAACACACCGCCGACTGTGCCGCCCGCAGGCGCCGTGGCGAGGTTGTCCGGCACGCCATCGCCGACGATGTTATGGCGAAACACCTCCGGTATCGGAATGAGAGGCTCCGGGCTACCGAGATAGATGGTGCTGAGGCCGCTGGGCGAACTCTGATCGGGGACCACCTGTTCCTGGTAAGTATCGGTCACGTCCATCGGATTGACCGTCGCACCCCAAGTGATGCGGCGGTTCTGCCCCAGCACGATATAAGGCACACCGGCAAAGCTGCTGCCCACCACATCGACACCGGCGGATCTGGCACGAAGATGATTTTGGTACCAGGTTGCGGGCGTGTTCAGTGCAAGGTGCGGATCGTTGGCGAGTAATGCCTTACCGCTCGCGCTGCGGCTTGGCGCAACCGCCCACTCGTTGCTGCCTTGTGGCTTGTCGCGCGACTTGAGCGCGTTTTCCAGCACGGGAATCCCTTCGATCTGTGCGATATAGTCTTCGACGAGTCTGACCATGGCCGGGTCGAGTTTCTTGATCGGAGCTTTGACGGCAGCTGATTTTCTTTCGCTCGAGGCAGACCTTAGTGCCTTTCCTGAGCGCTGGCTCGGTGCCGCAAGGCTCGGTGCAGCGGCTGCCAGCGCGTCGGGAATCGTCGCCGCGGGGTCGAATGGCTGCGTCCGGAACAGATCCTCGAAGAACAGCGCGCTGCCGTCGAAACCGAGTGCCGCGCCGGCAAACTGATAACTGCCCAGGGCCTGCGTCGTACTCACATCGAGGTCGAACGACAGACCGAACGCAATCAACTTGCCAACCACGACGCTATCCAGTGGCGTCCACGGCTCGGCCTGCGTCATCTCCAGCGCCCCATACTCGGGTGGCAATGCCTGGGTATTCAAAAAGAAATTCACGCCATCCGCGTAGGCCTGCAGTCCGGCCCGGGTTTCCGGTGATAGTGCCTGCAACGATAGTTCCGCGGCACGACGCAGCCCGAAGGTGCGAAGCTGGACGTCGCTTCCCAAAGCCGGTTGACCCAGCAGCTCGGCCAATGTTCCGCTTCCCTGGCGCCGCGAGAAGTCCATCTGGAAAAAACGATCCTGCGCGTGCAGATATCCCTGCACGAATACTACGTCGTGCTCTGAGCTCCCGATGATGTGCGGAATGCCATCAACATCGCGGATAACTTTTACTGCGAAATGCAAGCCAGGCACTTCCACGGGCTTGGCGGAGGATGTAGCAGCGATGGCGACCAGCAGCACTGCCGTGACGAAGCGAGTACGATTTAACATATTGTTCCCCTCACGCCGGACGCAGGCAACGCCCGGACTGTTTTTTTTTCCATATGCGTATGCTTTTTTTTTGCTTGCAGAGCCTGCTGGTCATTTTAGCTCAAGCACGAGGGAAAAGGACCTATGTCACTGGTACGCGTCGTCGCTGTCCAGCAACGTAAAGTCGGCGGTGCCACTGTTGGCCCGCTCGACAGCCTCCCGCAGAAAGTCGGTGACAATTGCCTCGCGGTCCCGCACACGATTCGTAATCGCCTGCGGATTCAACGCCACCTGCGTCGTTTTCTTAAGCCATTTTTGCAATTCTTTCGACTCGCTTGTTGATACCGGCGTCAATCGAACCCGTCCCAGCATCTTGCCGTAGTCGAGCCAGGCGTAATAGCGCTTGCCGGCCTCAACTTCCGCTTTGAGCAACGAGGTGCCGACGTTTCCGGCAAGAAAGAAATGCGTGCCCGGAGTTACAGCGATGCTGACAGCTTCGTTGGCCCCGAGCGTGCCGACAAATCCTTGTTCGTTCCAAACGCCCAGGTCTATCTTGTCCGCTTCCTTGCGGCGGAATATCGTGATGACCCCGTGTTCGGCGTCAGGAGCAATCGGCTCGCTTGCCGATTGCATCAGATCGAAGCCAAGTCGAGACAGGTTAATCAGCACGAATATCTCTTCGGCGTTCGGCAACGGTGCCTCGATCGGATCCATTGGTTTGGTCTTGCGCAGGAACTTGGCCGCGGCGGCTTCGTCCAGTTCGGTCAGTTCCTTGTCGCCCATGCGCCACTTCAGATACACCGTCTCACCGGGACGATCGTCGATTGCGGCGGAGAACACCGGAACGCCGGAGTTGGCCAGATTCAGTGTAATCAGGCCGGCCTTTGCCCGGATCACAGCGTGTTTGTCACTCTTGAGCCGGGCCACAGTCTGGTCGTTGATGGCAATCCAGTGACCGACCGCTGCGCCGAGCATTCTTCCTTCGCGGATGACGTAGATCAGGGTTTCATCGTCCGCCGGTGGAGCCACCACCGCTGCGTCGGCGCGACTCGTTGGAGGAGCGAGCAACAAGGCGACAATGGTGGCGAGGGTGAGAAACGGAATGAGCGCTTTGTGCATGTGCGAAACCCCTTACCAACGTTGTCATGACATGTGCCGAGTCTAGCAATCCTCGCTGTTGATTTGCACTTACAAATGCAACTCGACAAGGTCGCCATCAGAGACCAAATGGTCCGGGCCGACCTGCTGACCGTCGAATACCTCGGCACCCCACATGCGCGCAAATTTCAGGCCTCGGGCGATGTCTTTGTGCACCAGGCGAGCGACATCGAGCACCGTGCCGCCACGGCGCACAGTGAAGGGCTTGTCATTATCTGCCGGTTTCCCCGGTGTCTTGGTGTAGACACGGACGATCTCCAGCGCGCGAAACAGAAGGGGCCCCAGCTCATCGAGGCCATCTCCGGTTTTGGCCGACGTTGTCAGAGTTGGAAAACGCAATCCGAGCAGTTCCTCGAGGATCTCGACTTCCTCGGGGTCGGGGTCGAGGTCACTCTTGTTGGCGATCAACACGGTAGGCAATTCGAGGCGAAACGGATCGTCAGTCTCGCTCGACTCCACTGCTTCCGCGGATTCCAAACCCGGCCACGCCGATGTGAGGAAGACCTTCTTTTCCGACAGCCGCTCGAGGATCGTGGGAACCTGCTCCAGGCAATCGGGGTCGCTGATGTCAACGACGAGCAACACCCCATCGGCAGGCTGCAGCGCATTGACCAGCCACGGCTCCATGAAGTCTCCCGACACCGGTGGGAGATCCACCAGCTGAAAATGGATGTCCTCATACGGGAGCATGCCCGGTACCGGCAGATGCGTGGTGTACGGGTACGGTCCGATGTCACTGCGTGATCCGGTCAAACGCACGTGCAAACTGGATTTGCCGGAATTGGGTGGCCCCACGAGACACAGCTGTGCGGCGCCTTCGGAGCGCACGACATGGGACGGGCCACTGCGGCGGCCACCCTTCTTGGGCCCGGCGAGTTCTTCGCTCAGCTGCTTGATGCGAGTCTTGATATCGGCCTGCAGGTGTTCCGTGCCCTTGTGCTTGGGAATCGTCCGGAACATCTCCCGCAGGCAATCCAGACGATCCTTTGGCTCGCGCGCCTTGCGGTAAGCCTCCTCGGCTTTCTTGTACTCGGGTGTAACATTGGTCGGCATAGGAGCGAATCTTACCTGAGCAACCCGCCTCCTGATCAATCGGGAAAGGCGACCCTCGGCAACTGATTAGCTGCGGGGCAACAATTGACACCGCATTTGTGACTAAAATGATTGAAACTGTGTGGGGAGGTCGAATCAGTGAATCTCAAAATCGGATTATTGGGGGGCGGGTCCTGGGGGACAACCGTTGGGGCTCTGGTTGCGCGCAATACCTCCGTGACGCTATGGGCGCGCGATTCGTCAACTGTTGACGAGATCAACGGGCAGCACACGAACAGCAAATTCCTGCCCGATGCGAAACTTCCTGAAGCGCTTGTTGCAACAACCGACATAGAGGAAGCGGTTGCCGGCGCCGACGTCATTGTCGTCGGCATTCCCTCGCAAGGATTTCGTAATGTGCTCGAAGATATCAAGAACCACATTCGTCCATGGGTGCCGGTGGTCAGTCTTTCCAAGGGGCTGGAGCTCGATACTCACATGCGCATGACCGAAATAATCGAGGACGTGCTGCCCGGACATCCGGCCGGCGTTTTGACCGGACCTAACCTGGCACGGGAAATCATGGCCGGCTATGCCGCGGCCAGCGTTGTCGCCCTGGCTGATGAGACGATCGTCAAGGAATTGCAAAAGGTATTCCACAGCGGACTGTTTCGCGTGTACACGAACCATGATGTCATCGGCTGCGAATTGGGAGGCGTTCTCAAGAACATTATCGCGATCGCCGCGGGCATGGGTGATGGTCAGGGTGCCGGTGAAAACACACGATCTGCTGTTATCACGCGGGGCCTTGCCGAAATTACGCGGCTGGGAGTAGCGATGGGAGGAGAGCCGCAGACATTTGCGGGCCTTACCGGCATGGGTGACCTGGTGGCGACTTGCACAAGCGCACAAAGCCGAAACCACACTGTGGGTTTCGAGTTAGGCAAGGGCAGGTCGATAACAGAGATTATCGATGGGATGTTCATGGTGGCGGAAGGCGTCAAGAGCGCGCCGACTGTCATGGCATTGGCAGAAGAGTATGGCGTGGAGATGCCAATTGCCGCCGAGGTTTATGAGGTCGTGCAGAACAAGTGTGATGCGAAGAGAGCGTTTCGCGGCCTGTTGCGGCGTTCCGCCGGCGCGGAGTCGGATCCTGGTTAGCCAGGCGAAAGGAACTAGAGCCCCAATTCCTCAGCGAGCTCGACGACTCGCGGGTCACCATGAAAACCGCGTGTCTGCGGGTACCATTTCAGCAGCCATGGATACCAGGGGATCTTGTCTTCACGAGCTCTGAGCAGCCATTTGAAGGCCGTGTCGTGATCACCCATCGAGGCGTAGATCAAAACCAGCGCGAGGGAGTCGCCGCCCTTCTCGTACTTTTGCGCGATTTCGAGTGCTTCGTCAATGCGACCGGCCGCACCGAGTGTCGCCGCGAGGGCGAAGGACCAGAAGTAATTGTTTTTTAGGTTTTCGTGATACTCGATAGCTTTTTCGAACTGCCCGAGATCGGCGTAGGTCTCACCGAGCACGAGAAATGCGACCGGATAGTCAGGGCGCAACTTGAGGGTCGCTTCGGACTCCTCGATGGCTTTATCGAACATACCCGCGTCGCGATACTGCTCGGCCAGCCAGCCACTATAAAACGGTGACAAGGGGTCGAGTTCCTTGGTTAGCTCACCGAGGCGTATGGCCTCTTCGTCGCGGCCGTACAGCTCATACAGCCAGGCGAGATGGTAGTGCGCGCTCACCAGGCTGGGGTTGATTCGAATCGCCTGCTCGAACGCGCTTTCGGCTCCCGCGAAGTCCCATTCGTAGTACATCCGATACATGGCAACGGCCAGATGCGCCTCGGCAAGCTCGGGATCCAGTTCGATCGCACGATCGGCGGCTGCCTTGGCGCGCGGGTAGGCGCCTTCCTCAGGAAACGGGCTATGTCCGAGTTCGCCGTAACCGTAGGCGAGCCCGGCCCAGGCCAGCGCGCTGGTCGGGTCATTTTCGACGGTATCCATGAGCAGTTGCATGGCCTCTCGCATGCCCGGGCCCGTTTCCCGCCGGATGCGGTACATCGCGCGCAGATACGTGTCGTAGGTATCCGGGTTGACTTCTCCGCGTGACTCGAGGCGCCGCATCTCCTCCGGCGTCAGCCGCACCTGCACGGCACTGGCAACCGACGTCGCAATGTCATTCTGCAAAGCAACGAGGCCATCAAATGAGCGGACGTAACTCTCGGTCCAGATGTGCTCTTCACGCGCCGCATCGATGAGCTTAATGCGGACGCGAACGTCGTCCTCATCACGAAGCACCGTCCCTTCGATGACTTTGTCGACGCCGAGCTGTTTGCCGATTTCGGGAATCGTCAGATGATCCGACAGCCGCAAGCTGGACGTTCGCGAAATGATCTTGAATGCCGTGATCCGGGCAAGGTTCGAAATCAGGGCATCATGTAAGCCGGCCGCGAGGTAATCCTGGGACGAGTCGGCAGACAGGTTCTCGAACGGTAGCACTACGATTGACGACAGGACATCGCGATTCAGCGAGTAGCGATGGTCGATACTCTGCGGCAAGCGCGAGATCTCATTGACCGTGGCCATCAGCACAATCAGGAGGATGGCTGCCAGTGCGGAGATGATGACTACATCCGGCGGGCTGAGCTGGAGATCAAATGCCTCGTCGCCGGAAGCCGGTGGCGTCCGTACGATGCCATTGGGTGTGATGTCGTAGCGCCAGCCCCAGACAACGGCCAGCGGGAAACAGGCGATGAGCGCGAACCAGACGAAGCGCATGGCTGTTGTCGGCACGCCGAAAGACTCGAAAGCGAGATCGGCAACCTGGAGGATCACCCACGCGGCGACGATATAAATACCTGCCGTACGAAACACATGGCGCCGCCGTAATTCCGCAAATGAAAGCGAGATTTTACTCAATGGCGACACCGGCTGACTGGTTTGATTATGAGATTGTAGTCGAGCCTGCGAAGCGTAGCCAGAAACCCGCTAGATCAGTTCCGCTCGTGCCAGCCATCGGACTGAGAACGTGCTGTTTATTACGATAGAAGGCGCCGTAACTTTTCACCTTCCTGACAATCAGAAATTCACGACACAGGCACATGACGTAACCGCGATTCCGTCGTGGTTGCCCTACAGCATCAGCAATGCAGAAGATGAGCCGGCGGTGTTGTTTTCCCAGTCGGACCGGCCCGTATTCACGGCGCTGGGCTTTTACAGAGAGCAAATGGCTCAGGTTGCTTGTTGAACGCCGTTTTCGTAGCGCCAGCGGCTATTTTCGTTCTGGCGTGACGAGATCCTTGAAAAAGTCCGAAACTGTCGTTGTAGAAAGATCCCGCAATTCACCGGCATCCAGATACGATCCATGACAGGCACCGCAGGTCTCGTACCAGATGTGGGTCTGTGCCGGATCGACGACCCGTACCATGGCTCCACCGCATCTTGGGCATTGATAGCGGTCGATGGTGTTGCTCTTTTTGCCCGTTTTCCTGTCACCAATGTCAATGGCTGCCGCCGCCTGCTTGCCTTTCATGATGTCGATTTCGCCGGCGTCGAACCAGATGCCATGGCAGATGGTGCAACGATCGACTTCCGTGCCTTCGTATTCGACCTGCTCCATATCCGCTCTGCATTTCGGACAGCGCATGGCGCCCGACCAGAAGATGCCGGCCTCACTGCCGCCGACGCCTATCGTGAATCTCGGACTTTCCCGTTTCTTGCCGCCTGGGTTTGTGGCCTGTCGTTCGGAGTCGTGGTGATGGTGGTGCCGGTGGAACAGAAGCACGATGATCATCGCGACGATTATCGTGCTGAGCACTGTGTAGGACTGGACATAGCTCGATTTCTCGGCGACCGTTCCATAGATTTTTGATCCGGCCGAATGCCCCAGGTTGGCGACCGACATATAGATGGCGAATTGCGTTGCCGAGTTGACGCTTTTGCAGATCGCCATTGCCAATGCGAGGCTCGCGACCATAACCACGGGCATCATCATTACCCATAGCGACAGCATCAACCGTACATAGAGTGTGTTCTCCCACAGATGTTGCGTCTGCGCGAGCAGGAATGCGTGAATGGCCAGCAGTGAGATCGCCAGCAACAGCATGCGCTTTGCGCCCATACGATCGATTGCCGGTCCAATTGCGAGCGCGAGAACGGCACCGATCAGACCCATCATGGCAACCAGCTGCGACCATTGCGGTGTCGTGTAGCCGAAGAGGTTCACCGCGGCGATCGGCATCAGTGCCTGGCCATAGCCGTACACTAAACCGTCGAAGAACATGATGGCCATGACAATCATGCTGGTTCGTATCCAAAGAACATTGTTGAGTTCTTTGAATACTGCTCGGAAGGAAGTATCGGCACGATGCACGGAGGCCGCCGTTCCCTTCGTCCATGGCAGGGTTCGTTCACCCTCGCGCTCGACAACAAAAAGCATGACAAGCAGGGCGAGTGCTGCAACTGTCGATGCGATGATCGCGGTTGTCCCCAGCCCGACTGTGGTAAGAAGCACGCCCGTTACGGCGGCTGTCGAGGCCCAACCGATGGCTTTGCCGAAACTCATGAAGGCATTGAGACGGCCTTGCTCCCTGACTGGCGTGAGGTCGATCGACATGCCATCGACCGCGACGTCCTGGGTTGCCGCGAAACTGTTGATGAGCACGCCGATGATCATCAACAGGCCTATCTGTTCGGCGGGGCGCTCGATGAGCATGAGCGCGAGCAATGAGAGTGACAGACCGAGTTGCGCGCCAAGCACCCATGGCCGCCTTCTTCCCATTGGCAGGAACTCGTAGCGATCCATTAACGGGCCTGTGACCAGCTTGAAGGCCCAGGGCAAAACGATGACGGCGAGATAAGAACCGATGTCCCCGGCGCCGACGCCCTGGCTGGCCAGCCACACGGGTATTGCAATCGCCAACAGGCCCTGTGGAATGCCCTGGGCGAAGTACATGATGGAACCTGTGGCGAAACGTACTCGCGCGTTATGCGCGAGGGTAAAAGAGCCTGCCATGTGTTGAATTCCCGACGATTGTTCTTGTTGTTTGGATAATAGTAGCGGCTTTCGGCGCCGACGACACGCAGGCAGTTCGGGGCAGGTAACGGATCCGGGCGAATCTATCTAATCGACTGCGCCGATTTCGTAATACAATACGCCCTGTTCGAGCAGCCTTTACAAAAACATAACCGGAAAGAGCGAATGAGCAAGAAGAAACCGACGATTATTTACACACTCACAGACGAAGCGCCCCTGCTCGCGACCCACTCGCTGTTGCCGGTGATTCGTACGATCACGGCACCGGCAGGCATCGAGATCACCACGAGCGACATCTCCCTGGCTGCGCGCATCCTTGCCCAGTTCCCTGATTGCCTCAGCGACGAGCAAAGGGTACCTGACAACCTCGCTGAACTCGGCCGCCTGACCCAGTTCCCGGACACCAACATTATAAAATTACCCAACATCAGCGCCTCGGTGCCGCAGCTCAAGGCGGCTATCGCCGAGTTGCAGTCGAAGGGCTACGAGATTCCGGACTTCCCGGACGATCCGAAGACCGATGAAGAACAGGCTCTAAGGCAGCGCTATGGCAAGGCGCTTGGCAGCGCTGTGAACCCGGTCCTGCGCGAGGGCAACTCGGATCGTCGCGCGCCAGCCGCGGTCAAGCGGTTTGCCCAAAAGCACCCGCATTCGATGGAAGAATGGAGCCAGGCCTCGCGTACCCACGTGTCGCACATGCACGGCGGCGACTTCTACTCGAGCGAGAAAACCATGACCCTGGACAAGGCCTGCAACGTCTCCATGGATCTGGTGACCAGGAGCGGCGAAACGATCGTGCTCAAAAAGAAGGTCGAGTTGGAAAAGGACGAAGTCATCGACAGCATGTTCATGAGCAAGAAAGCGCTGTGCGATTTTTATGAAGAACAGATGGAAGACGCCTACCAGACCGGGGTGATGTTTTCACTGCACGTCAAGGCGACCATGATGAAGGTCTCGCACCCGATCGTCTTCGGCCACGCGGTCAAAGTCTTTTACAAGGAGGCTTTCGCCAAGCACGGCAAGCTGTTCGACGAACTCGGCGTCAACGTTAACAATGGCCTGGCAAGCATTTATGACAAGATTTCGGCATTGCCAGGGACGCAGCTGGAAGAGATCGTCAATGACCTTCATGCTTGTCATGCACACCGCCCCGAAGTGGCGATGGTCGATTCGGCCAAAGGTATCTCCAATTTTCATGTGCCCAGCGACGTCATCGTCGATGCATCAATGCCGGCAATGATCCGCAACGGCGGCAAGATGTGGGGTCCGGACGGCCGGCCCAAAGACACCAAGGCGGTCATCCCCGAGAGCACCTTTGCTCGCATCTACCAGGAGATGATCAACTTCTGCAAAACGCACGGCGCCTTTGACCCGGCGACCATGGGCACGGTACCCAACGTCGGATTGATGGCGCAGAAGGCGGAGGAGTATGGTTCACACGACAAGACCTTCGAGATTCCCGAGGACGGTGTTGCGCGAATCGTCGACGACCAGGGCAAGGTGCTGATCGAACTGGACGTCGAAGAGGGCGATATCTGGCGCATGTGCCAGGTCAAAGATGCGCCGATTCGCGACTGGGTCAAACTTGCCGTGACCCGTGCACGCCTGTCCGGCATGCCGGTGGTGTTCTGGCTTGACGAGTATCGCCCGCACGAGGCCGAGCTGATCAAGAAAGTCCAGACCTACCTCAAGGATTACGACACCGACGGACTCGACATCCAGATCATGTCGCAGACCCGTGCCATGCGCTACACGCTGGAGCGCGTCATTCGCGGTAAGGACACCATCTCCGCGACCGGCAATATCCTGCGAGACTACCTCACCGACCTGTTTCCCATCATGGAACTCGGCACCAGCGCCAAGATGTTGTCGATAGTGCCACTCATGGCCGGCGGCGGCCTGTTTGAAACCGGTGCCGGCGGCTCGGCGCCCAAGCATGTGAAACAGCTTATAGAGGAGAACCACCTGCGCTGGGATTCGCTTGGAGAAGTCCTTGCCCTGGCGGTTTCCCTCGAGGACCTTGCGCACAAGAATGACAGCGACAAGGCGAAAATTCTCGCCACGACGCTCGATGCGGCTACCGGCAAGCTACTCGATACCGGCAAGTCGCCGTCGCGTCGGACCGGAGAGCTCGACAATCGTGGTAGCCACTTTTATCTCGCGCTGTACTGGGCGCAAGAACTTGCGGAACAAACGGCCGATGCCGAGCTGCAAGCGTATTTCGCGCCGTTAGCCAAGGTCTTGCTGGATAACGAGGAAAAGATCGTCGATGAACTGAACTCGGTTCAGGGTACGAGCGTAGACATCGGTGGTTACTTCATGCCCGATGTGGAGATGACCGAGGCGGTGATGCGCCCGAGTGCCACCTTTAACGCGATATTGGCTGAGGCTCGCTAGACCAGGGCCGAACCGATGGCCCAGTGCTGACCCGAAGTTGCTGCTCACATCGAGCGGCCGCTTTCACCAACAAGCGTGATTGCAGGTCTAACCGGCTCCTTCGTTCTTGCGAGTCTTGTGCGCGTACATTTGCTCATCAGCAGCGCTCAGCAAGTCTTCGATATTTCGGTGAGCGGCGGGATCAAACTTGACCCGGCCCACGCTCCAGCCCAAGTGCTGGCTAAAGTCCGATTCGTTCTCTTTGGCCAGCGTACGCATTCTCGATAACGCGCGACGGGCAGATACATGCTGGCCTGCCATCATGACAGCAAACTCATCCCCGCCAAGGCGCGCGACGACATCGGAATCGCGAAAACCCTTGAGCAGCAATTTGGCGAACATCTGCAAAGCCTCGTCACCCACTTTGTGCCCGAATTTATCGTTTAGCGCTTTGAAACCGTCGAGATCAAAGAAAAGCACTTCGAGTTCCAGCTTGTTACGCTCACATAGCGGTAGCAAATGGCGCGCGACCTGTTGAAAGCCACGACGATTCGCGATTTTGGTCAATTCATCGACATTGATTTGCGCCGCAGATGCGAGCTCATCGTCAACAAGCGCCGCAAAGTCTCTCAGCGTCTGCGCCTCGTCTGCCGAAAAGCTCCGCGGCTCTTTGTCGATCAAACATAGAGTGCCGATACGCCGGCCATCCGGTGCGTGCACCGGATAACCTGCGTAAAATCGCACGCTTGGATTGCCTGTAACGAGGGGGTTGTCGGCGAAACGCTCATCGACGTGCGCATCCTCAACGACAAAAGCCTGCTCCTGCAATATCGCGTGGCCGCAGAATGATACTTCTCGCGGGGTCTGACAGGCATCGAGCCCTTGTTTTGACTTGAACCATTGGCGATCCGAGTCGACGAGGCTAACCAAACTAATATCGACATTGAATACCCGTTGCGCCATGCGGGTGACCCGATCAAAGCGCTCCTCGGGTGCAGAATCCAATATCCGCAGCGAGTGCAGGCTCAACAGACGTACAGTTTCGTCCAGTGGCGCTGGTGGTTCTTGCATTTGTGTCGGCCCTGTCGGCTCGGTGGTTGAACCAGCTTACAGAGGCCTCAATTCTAACAAAAGCAACTTCATCTGTTCTTTAATGATTGTTTACAATTGGCAGCCTCCCAGCGATTCATCACCTGGACGGCAGCCAACGACCATTTGCCCAACCAGTACGGCCGTAACTTTTAGATATCGGCGCGAGTTCTTGCTCGTTCCATCATTTTGTCACGAAGCCGGCGCAATGCTTCTCTGCTGCTATTATCAAGGTCAGCGGGCATTGAGGGGAATGCCAACAGCATTGCGATGTCGTTCGCCTCGGCCAAATTGACGTTCATTAACTGCAATTCTTGCTCAATTCTGTCCAATGTAAGGTCCGACATCTCATTCACCAAGAGTGTTAACGGCTGTGACTGTAGGCTATCGGCTTTGGCAAAACAACGACGCAGTCACCACAATGATGTTATGGCGAAAAGATATGCCACGGTCTACGGCCGCTTAGCTCAGCAGCAGTCGCCCACACGAAACCAGGCATGCTCACTGAACAGAAAGTGATGGTGCAGTTAGATGGCGGACTGCCATAATACGTGGGAGTAATTGGCCGGAACGCCACTTTGAAATATTGGCAGTACAACCTCACCATTATTCGTGACTGATCTGCGGTTTTGTCGCGGCTTCAGTGAAGGATAGAATGAGGTTTGGCTGGAAACAGGAAGTGTCGCACTCATGGACCTGATTAACAGCTTTATCGTCAAAGCGACGGTAATCGTGCCGGCGCTAGGAACGGCTGTCCTGGTTCTGGCGGTCCTCCTCATCGTGAACTGGGTCCTCAAGCGCCGATGGCAAGACAACCCGGACGCGCAATTCCGTTTTCAACTCATCATGCTGGCTTTGACTTTTGCCGGCGCGCTCGCGGTGATCATTGCCTTACCAGTCAACGATGACACGCGCGGTCAGTTGCTCAGTCTGATCGGCATCCTGCTTAGTGCAGCAATCGCTCTCTCCTCTACGACTTTTATCGGCAACATCATGGCCGGAATCATGCTCAAGGTCGTGAAAAGTGCCCGCCCCGGTGACTTCATAACGGTCGCGGAACTTACTGGACGCATAACCGAGATGGGTCTGCTGCACACGGAAGTGCAAACAGAGTTCCGCGACCTTGTGACCGTTCCCAATTTGTATATGGTGACGCAGCCCATGCAGGTTGTCCGCGCGTCCGGCACCATCATATCGGCCGAGGTATCGCTGGGATACGAAGTACAGCATGCCGAAGTTTCGACAATTCTGTGTGACGCCGCTGCACATGCTGGCCTGAAAGACGTATTCGTGCATGTGCGACAGCTTGGCGATTTCTCGGTGAACTACCGGGTTGCCGGATTGCTGGAAGATGTCAAGAGCCTGATATC
>Ga0224508_10002987_pt1 | contig 14151 bp, 12 predicted proteins | sample SF_Jan12_sed_USG_4_FD_170157 | JGI IMG/M metagenome (GOLD analysis project Ga0224508, IMG submission 170157) | Sediment microbial communities from San Francisco Bay, California, United States - SF_Jan12_sed_USGS_21 | ecosystem: Environmental > Aquatic > Marine > Sediment | place: USA... | reverse complement strand
AAGGATGTCCAGGTCGTGTTCGGTGCGGCGCGGAGCGGCGACTGGACCAGAGGTGACGACGGCACGGTCTCGGTGGCCGGACACACGCTCCAACCGGGCGAGTTCGAGCTCGGGCTCGAGTCACCCGACGGGGTGACCGCGGCCGCGCTGCGCAGCAACGATGCCGTCGTCGCGCTCGACACGGAGCTGACAGGGGACCTCCGGGCCGAGGGGGCGGCGCGCGACCTGATCCGTCACATCCAACAGGCCCGCAAGGACGCCGACCTCGTGGTCACCGATCGCATTGCTGTCGTCGTCGATGCCCCGGTCGAGCTCGGCGAACCCATCGGACCGCACCTCGACTTCGTGGCCGATCAGGTCCTCGCCACCGAGCTGCGGTTGGGCGAGGTGAACGCGGGCAACGATGCCGTTGACGCCAACATCGACGGCATCGACTTCAGATTCACGCTCGCACGCGTTTCCTGACCGGCGCGCGACCGCGACGGTCCGATCAGCTCCGGCGGCCGAACTTCGGGCCGCGCTCGGCGTTCGGGTCGTCCTGATCGAAGAAGGCCTGGATCGCGGCATCGGATTCGTCGGTGTCGAATTCGTCCTCGGTCGCGCGCCGCAGCTCGTCGAGGAAGCGGTCGTTCCCGTTCGGGTCCTCGCCGAGCAGGTCGTCGATCAAGACTGCCTGGGTCGGTGGGCCCGATGCATCGGGCGGATCGGATGCGGGTTCATCGAAGACGTCGGCATCGTGGGCGACCGAAAGCGACGGCGGCATGTCGACGGGCTCGGGCTCGGGCAGTGGTTCCGTCGCGCGATCGAGCACCTCGTTGCGAGCAGAGGCCAGATCGGTGATCGACGCTCGCGGGTCGTCGTGGTCGCCGCCGGACCGCCCAGCTCCGAATATCGACGACGACAGATCGGATTCGGTGGCGACGGGCTCGTCGTCGCCCCGGTTGTCGCCTCGGGCCGTGACCCCGATGTCGATGTCGGGGTCGCCGATGACCGGTTCGTCCCGGTTGGGCTCCCAGCCCAGCTCGGCCTCGTCGTCGTCATGGTCAGGCCCATCGTCGTCGGCGAAGTCGTCGGCCTCGACCTCGAGGTCGGTGCCGGACCGGAGCTCGGGGGCCTCGACGACGCGGAGCGAGTCCGGGTCGTCGAGCAGCTGCTGGAGAATGCCGACCGACTCGGTGACGCGGGCTCGCTCGCTGGCGATGTGGTCCTCGAGTGCCTTGACGTCGGCGACGAGCAGCTCGCGCTGCGACTCGAGCTCGGCGACATCCTCGAGCAGCGGCGCGCGGGTCTCCTCGGCCACTCGACGGGCCTCGGCCGCGGCCTCGACCATGATGAGCCGCTTGTGCTCCTCGGATTCGGAGACGGTCTTGTCGGCGCGATCCTCGGCGTCGGCGATGGCCTTTGCCGCTTCGAGCTTCGCGTCGCGGACCGCCTCATCGGCGGTGCGCTGCGCGACTGCGAGCATGCGCTGGATGGCGCCTTCGGGGTCGTGGAGGCGCGCCGGTGTCTCGGGCCTCGACCGCGACTCGCTTCGTTCGGGCCTGTCGTCGGGCCCGTCGGTTCGAGACCTCGCGTCTTCGAGCGCACGCTGGAGCGCCTTGATGTCGGCGATGAGCTCCGCGTGGAACGCGTCCACTTCTTCGATGTCGTAGCCACGGAGCCGTTGGGAGAACTCGGTGGTCTCGACCTTCTTGATCAGTTCCATTGGCGCATCGTAACGCCCAACGGTCGATCCGTGGTGGCCCTCACCATCGGAAGGGGCTGCGACCTATTCGTCGTGGAGTCCGCGATCGCGGAGGCGTTGGCGCTCCTCGGCCGATACCTCGACGTCGCTCGGCGTGAGAAGGTACACGTAGTCGGCCACCTTCTCCATGCGGCCGCCGACGCCGTAACAGAGCCCGCTCGCGAAGTCGATGAGGCGTCGCGAGAGGTCGCGTTGGACGTTCTGCAGATTCATGATGACCGGCTGCTTGCTCTTGTACTTCTCACCGACCTCCTGGGCATCGTTGAACGATGCGGGCGCCACGACGTGCGGCTTGGCCGTCGCGGCGGCGGGAATCGGGCGCACGACCGAACGCGGCGCCGGGGCGCTCGGGCGAGGCTGGAGCACATGGCGCTCCGGGGCGGGCGCGGGCTTGGTCACCTCGACCGGCCGGGGCCTTGCAGGCTCGGCCGGGTGCTGGATGACGTCGACCGACTCCTGCGCCTCGGGCAGGTCGTAGGTCTCGTCGTACTCCTCGTCGGCCGCGAGACCCAGATAGAGCTTGGTCTTCTTCCACACAGACATCGTCATTCCTCCGCAGAGCGTAGTGTTCCACGCCGATCAGGGGCAGTCGCGGACCGATCGGCACGAATTGTGGCGTACGAGCGGCCGGCGCGGCGGCGGATCACGACGACTCGCCCCTCGGGTTCACGCTTCCGCCGCCGAACCCCGAACCGGTCGCGGTCCGAACAACGCCGTCCCGACGCGCACCATCGTGGCGCCCTCGCCGACTGCAACCTCGAGATCGCCGCTCATCCCCATGGAGCACTCGGGCAGCTCGAGGCGGTCACACAACCGTCGCAACAGCGCGAATCCTTCCCGGGCATCGTCGGGCGAGCCGGTGCGGCCGACGGTCATGAGCCCGCGAACGTCGAGGCCGGCATCGACAGCCGCTGCGACCAGCCCCTCGGCATCGTCGGGTGCGCAGCCGCCCTTCGACTCCTCGTGGGATACGTTCACCTGGACGAGCACCCGCGCGCCCGGTGCGCGTCGGGCGATCTCGGTGGCGAGCTCGACCCGATCCACCGTCTGCCACAACCAGACCTCGTCGGCGATGCGTCGCACCTTGTTCCGCTGCAACCGACCGATGAAATGCCACCGCGGGTCGGCATCCCGTGTCGGCCCGGCCGCGAGTCCGGCGACCTTGGCTTCGAGCTCCTGGCTGTAGTTCTCACCGAGATCGACGAGCCCGGCCGCGAGCGCCGTCTCGACGACGTCGAGGCCGAAACCCTTGGTGACCGCGACGAGCTCGACGTTCGAGCCCCCGGCCGCGTCGATGCGCTCGCGGAGCGACCCGATCCGCTGCACCAGCTCGTCGGGCACGATCACCGACGTTCCTTCCATGCGACGAGCGCCTGCCGGCCCGACTCGCCGCGTACACGGTGACTGAAGTACCGCGACGCGTCGGCGGTCGATCCGCCGACGCGCTCGACGGCGGTGACTCCGACCTGGCCGAGTGCGGCGGTGACCGCAGCGGCGAGGTCCAGCGCCGGCGCGCCGTCGTTCGTCTCGGCGCGAACCGTCGGCCCGAACGCAGCTGCGAGCTCGCCGAGCAGATCGGGGCCGAACGCGTAGTGCCCGGGATCGATGCACGGCCCGAGCATCGCGCCGATCACCTCTGCGCCCTCGCTGCGGAGGTGCTCGGCTGCCCGTGCGAGGATGCCCGCCTGTAGGCCCCGCCAACCCGCGTGCACGACGGCGAACCTCGAGTCGTCGTTCCAGATCAGCACCGGCGCGCAGTCGGCGACGTTCACCGCGCATGGCGCGTCGATCGCCTCGCTCACGAATCCATCGGCCTCGACTCCCGATCCTGCGCCGGGACGATCGACGGTGACGAGAGCCGTGCCGTGAACCTGCCGCCCGACCGACCACTGTTGCGCGCAGACGCGTCGACGCCGCACCTCGAGCTGGTCGGGTGCGGCGTCGACGTGGAGGTCACCGAGCAGGCGGTTGGTGAAGCGGGCCACGAGGATCGTGCCGTCAGCGAGCCGCTGGTGCCGCTCGTCCCAGAGCGCAGGCACGATGCAGCAGTTACTTGAGGAAGGACGGAACGTCGAAGTCGTCGTCGAGCTCGACGTCGTCGTCCTCGAGATCGCCGAACACGTCGGGTTCGCCCTCCGATGGCGCGCCCAGCCCGTCGGAGGCACCCGGCCGGCCGGCCTTCTCGCCATCCCAGCGATCGAAGCCGGCGGCGATGACGGTGACACGAACGGTGTCGCCCATCTCGTCGTCGACCACCGTGCCGAAGATGATGTTCGCGTCGGGATGGGCGACGCCCTGGATGACCTCGGCCGCCTCGTTGACCTCGAGCAGACCGAGGTCGGTGCTGCCGGTGATGGTGAGCAGGATGCCGCGGGCGCCCTCGATGCTGGCCTCGAGCAGCGGGCTCGAGATGGCCTTGCGAGCGGCACTGACCGAACGCTCCTCGCCGCTCGACACACCGATGCCCATGAGCGCAGAACCGGCGTCGTGCATGATCATCCTCACGTCGGCGAAGTCGGTGTTGATCAGGCCCGGCGTGGTGATGAGGTCGGTGATGCCCTGAACACCCTGGAGGAGAACCTCGTCGGCCAAACGGAAGGCGCTCAGAATCGAGGTCTTCTCGTCGGACACCGACAACAGCCGGTCGTTCGGAATGACGATCTGGGTGTCGACCTTCTCCTTCAGCCGCTGGATGCCGGACTCGGCCTGCACCGATCGTCGGCGACCCTCGAAGGCGAACGGACGAGTCACCACGCCGATGGTCAGCGCACCGACCGCCTTGGCCGTCTCGGCAACGATGGGCGCCGCACCAGTGCCGGTTCCGCCACCTTCGCCGGCGGTGATGAAAACCATGTCGGAGCCGGTGAGCGCCTCCTCGATCTCGTCACGATGGTCCTCGGCCGCCTGGCGGCCGATCTCGGGATCGCTCCCCGCGCCCAGCCCGCGGGTGAGCTCTCGACCCACGTCGATCTTCACGTCGGCATCGCTCATGAGCAGTGCCTGGGCATCCGTGTTGATGGCGATGAACTCGACGCCGCGAAGTCCGGCGTCGATCATCCGGTTGACGGCGTTGACACCACCACCACCGATGCCGACGACCTTGATGACCGCCAAGTAGTTCTGGGGGTTGCCTGCCATGAGTGCACTGCCTCCAACGACTCCAGGGAGCCTGCGCCGACCCGACCACGTCGAATCGGATGTCCATATGTCTACCTTGACTCAATCTTTACCTTGACTTGAGGGTAAGACTTGGGGTTTGATGAGAACGCACGGTCGACAACGGACGACTCTTTCGCTGAGCGTCAGGTCGAGACGCGAACCAGAGATCTTACCCTCTAGTTCAACGTATTACTCTAGGAGCAAGATCCCTGTCGGGTCAATACCGGAACCGTCGGGACCTGGAGATCCAGGATGTCCAGACACTGCAGGTCGACCCGTTCGAGCATCGTCTGGAGCGCCAGCAGCTTGGCGTCGAGCTCGATCGCTCCCCCGAGACGGACCCTCCCGCTCTCGTCGAGCTGGACATCGAGACTGCCGTCGGCTTGGACCTCGATCGCGCCGATCCGGTCGACGAGGTCGGCGTCGACCGCAGCCGCGACGCCCAACGCGTCGAGCGCCGTCGACGCCAGCCAGCCTCCGGGCTCGGCCGAACCCGACACCCCGGTCACGACGACCAGATCGTCGTCGGCCACACCCGGCACCTCGAGCACGCGCCCCTCGATGTCGACCAGCACCACGTGTCCGTCGACGATCGCCTGGGCGACGGGCTCCCGCTCGGTGACCTCGAAGGAGATCGCGCCGTTCCAGCTTCGGGTCGATCGGACCTCGTCGACCCACGGGAGCGCCGCAATCGAGCGACGGGCTGACGCGAGGTCGACATCGATCAGTGCCTGCCCCGGAGCGACGCCCGACGCCGAGATGACGTCGGCCTCGCTGGTGGCGGTTGCACCGGTGATGCCGACCTCGTCGACGTCGAGGAGAGGTGACCGGGTCGCCAGTCCCGCCGCCGCCACGAGCGCCACGACGGTCGCGAAACCGACGAAGCGACGAATGCGGCGCCGGCCGAGCTCGGCTCGAACCGCGTCTCGCCGAGCCCGGATCCTTGGATCCATCGTCACCGTTGCCGTCACGACGACTCCCTTCCGAACCCGACCATGCGGGTCTCGACCACGAGCTCGATTCCTGCGGAGGCTTCGACCCGGCGTCGAACCTCGTCCATCACCGCGACGACATCGGCTGCCGACCCACCGGGGTCGGCCTGGATGAAGTTGGCGTGTTTCGTCGACACCGATGCGGACCCGATTCGAAGCCCCTTGCAGCCCGCTTCGTCGATCAGTCTCCCGGCCGAATCGCCGGATGGATTGGTGAAGACCGACCCCGCGTTCTGTCCGCCCGGCTGGTTCTCGCGCCGCCACCTCACGATCTCGGTGAGCTCCCGTTCCGACACGGCTCGGTCACCGATCGACAACGCCAGCTCGGCTGCGACGACGACGTGGGACGGGGAGACGTTGCTGTGGCGGTAACCGAGATCGAGGTCGGCCGCGTCGACGATTCGGTCGCGGCCGCTCCCGAGGTCGACGAGGTGGGCCGTCACGAGGCTCGCAGCCATGTCGGCACCGTGACCACCCGCATTCATGCGAACCGCGCCCCCGATCGATCCCGGCACGCCGACAGCCCATTCGAAGCCGGTGAGCCCGGCCCTGACCGTGGCCCGGGCCAGGACGGGAAGCCGACGGGCTCCGCCGGCGCGCACCCTCACCCCGTCGATCTCGTGATCGTCGAACGACTCTCCGAGCATGATCGCCACACCGTCGAATCCGCCGTCGGCAACCAGGAGATTGGAGCCACGGCCGATCACCAGCGTCGACACCCCGACGTCGGCCGTGATGGCGGCGAGCGCGATCAGGTCGTCGATGTCGGAGACGGTGACACCGACGGCGGCGGGGCCGCCGACGCGATAGGTCGTGAGCGCACCGATATCGAGTCCGATCACGACCGTGCTGTCGACGCAGACGTCGCGGATGCGGTCGGCGATCGAGTCCCATGCCGCGCTCATCGCTGCACCTCGAGTCGGGCCATGAGGTCATCGGGAAGGGTGGTCAGGTCGCCGGCGCCGAGGGTCAGGCAGAGGTCTCCTGTGTGCAGCTCGCTGAGGAGATGACTCGTCAGCGCCTCACGATCGTGAACATACGCGACGCGACTCGCTGGATGTCGCTCGGCCACGGCATCGACGATGAGCCGCCCGCTGACGCCCTCGATCGGTTTCTCGCCGGCGGCGTAGATACCTGTCACGACGACGACATCCGCTCCGACGAATGCGTCGCCGAACGTCGACCAGAGGGCCGAGGTACGGGTGTAGCGGTGGGGCTGGAAGACCGCGACGACCCGGTCCCAACCGCCGTCGCGTGCCGCTGACAGCGCCGCCTCGACCTCGGTCGGGAGGTGGGCGTAGTCGTCCACGAACGTCACGCCGGCGGCGTCCCCTCGCAGCTCGAATCGGCGCGCCACTCCTCGGTAGCGCTCGAGCCCGGTCACCACCTCGCCGGCATCGAGCCCGATCGCAGTCGCGACAGCGAACGCGGCGGCTGCGTTCTGCGCGTTGTACCGCCCCGGCACCGCGAGGGTTAGGGGATGGACCCGCCCCCCGAGGGCGAGGGCGAACGAGCTCGTACTGCGGCCACCTTCGAAGTCGAGGATTCGGACATCGGCGCGCTCGTCGAAGCCGTAGGTCACCCTCGAGTTCGACCCGGGATTCACGAACCCGGCGCCGGGATCGTCGGCGCAGGTGATCACGGGCCCGTCGGTTGCGGAGGCGAACGTCGAGAAGCCGTCCCGGAGCTCGGCTTCCGACCCGTAGTACGAGAGGTGGTCGGGCTCGACGCTGGTGATGATCGCAGCTTGGCGGTCGATACCGAGGAACGAGCCGTCGCTCTCATCGGCCTCCACGATCAGCCACTCACCGGCGGGCTCCCAACGGGCGGTCGCATCGAGACCGGTGACGGTCGAACCGATGATGAACGACGGGGCCGTCCCGGCCGCGTCGAGCGCCAGCGCCAACATCGACGACGTGGTGGTCTTCCCGTGCGTTCCTCCGACGGCGATCGCCCGCTTCTGCCGGGTGATCGCGGGCAGGAAGTCAGTCCGATTCAAGACGGGAAGGCCGGCCTCGGTCGCGGCGATGATCTCGACGTTGTCGGAGGGCACGGCCGTCGATCTCGTCACGATCTCGGCGTGGCCGATGTTGGCTCGATCGTGGCCGATCGAGATGGTGATCCCGAGCTGTCGGAGCGGGGCGAGCACGGGCGAGTCGGCCAGATCGGAGCCGGTCACGGCGTGACCCATCTGCACGAGCACGGTTGCGATCGCGCTCATGCCGGCGCCGGCGATCCCGACGACGTGCACCCGCCGTCCCGGCGTCGAAAGGTCGAGCTCCTCAGACACGGGCGTGTTCCTCGGCCAGGGCGGCGACGGCATCGGCGGCATCGGGTCGCGCCACCGATCTGGCCCCCTCCGCCATCGCGTCGAGCCGATCGGGGTCGCCGAGCAGCGCATCGACCTCGGACTGCAACCGGTCGCCGTCGAGCTCGGCGTCGGGCACGAGGACCGCGGCGCCGGCGGCGACCATAGCGAGGGCGTTCGCCGTTTGATGATCGCCGGGCGCATGGGGCAGGGGGACGAGGATCGACGGTGTCGCGGCCGCCGCGAGCTCGGCAACCGTGGATGCGCCCGCGCGGCACACGATCAGGTCCGACGCGAGCAGGACCGACGCCATGTCGCGCTCGTACTGCACGGGCACATAGGTGAGGCGATGGACGTCGGGCGGATCGAACAGGTCCCAATCGCGGTCGCCGATCACGTGGCGGATGACGAGGTCGGGGCGGTCCCGCCAGCCGGTGCTGGCGTCGATCACGGCTCGGTTTATCCGCCGAGCGCCGAGCGACCCGCCATAACAGGTCACGAGCCGGTGCTGATCGTCGATGTCGAGTCGACGCCGGGCCGCCGGGCCGCCGGTCACGCGGTCGAGACCGGCGAGCTCGGCGCGAACCGGGTTCCCGGTCAGGACTGCGTTCGGGAGGTCGGTACCGGGAAACGAGACAGCCGCGGCCTTGGCCCAACGGCTCACGAGACGGTTCGCGGCGCCCGCGACGGCGTTCTGCTCGGCGATGACGACGGGCACGCGCCAGACCGCGGCGGCCAGAGCGCACGGAACGCTCGCGTAACCACCGAGACTCACGACGACGGCCGGCCGGCGACGTCGTACGATCCAGATCGCCTTCCAGATCGCCCTGAGGAGACCGAGGACCGCGCCGACGTTGCGCCAGCTCGGCTTGCGCTCGATCCCCCGACCCGGCAGCACGGTCAGGGAGAATCCCGCGGCCGGGACGAGCTCGCGCTCGATCCCCCGCTCGGAGCCGACGTAATGCATCGCCTCGATCGGGTGGCCCCGCTCGACCAGGGCGCTCGCGATGGCGATGCCGGGGCTGACATGGCCGGCCGTTCCGCCACCCGCGATGATCGCGAAGGTCGGCCCGTCGTTCATCGGCGGCCCTGGCGGGCGATGTTCAACATCACGCCGACCGCCGTCATGTTCACGACGAGGGCGGATCCTCCCGCTGAGAGGAACGGGAGGGGCACACCGGTGATCGGGAGTACGCCGACGACTGCCCCCATGTTCACGAACGCCTGCACGACGAGCCAACAGGTGATGCCGGTCGCAACCAGTGTCCCGAACCGGTCGGGCGCCTCGGCGGCGATACGGATGCCGACGAGTCCCAGCAACACGAACAGGCCGATGAGCGTCAACGCCCCGATGAACCCGAGCTCCTCGGCGACGACCGCGAAGATGAAGTCGGTGTGCGCAAACGGCAGGAATCCCCACTTCGCGCGCCCGTTGCCGAGCCCCACGCCCCAGAGGCCGCCCGATGCGATCCCGACCAACGACTGGATCGTCTGATACCCGGTGTTGAGGGGGTCGTCCCACGGATCGAGGAATGCGAGCACACGATCGCGGCGGTAGTCGGCGCTCATGGCCAAGAGGACCGCGCCACCCGTCGCCACGCTGGCCCATGCGCTCAACGGTGCCAGCGGCACGCCGGCGATGAACATCATCGTGAACGCGACCATCCCGATCACGAGGGTCGTGCCGAGGTTGGGCTGTTTGAGCACCAACGCCGCGACCACAACGAGAACGACCAGCACCGGTCGCAGGCTCAGCGTGGTGTCCCGGATCCGGTGACTGCGGCGGGCGAGAAGATCGCCGATGAAGACAACCACCGCCAGCTTGGCGATCTCCGATGGCTGGACCGAGATCGGTCCGAACACGATCCAGCGCTGCGAGCCGTTCGCGGCACTGCCCAGCCCGGGAACCAGTACGGCGACCAGCAAACCGAGCGCGACCACGAGAAGCGGCGCGGAGACTCGACGCCAGAGCCGGTAGTCGATCCGCAGCGTGATGAGCATGGCGACGAGTGCGACGATGAACCACATTCCCTGGCGCTGGAAGTGATACCAGCTCGATCCGGTGGTGTTCAGCGCCGTGACCGACGATGCAGACAACACCATCACGAGCCCGATGAGGTTCAGCGCCACGACCGCGACGAGCAGCACGACAAACGTGCCCGACCGTCGACCGACCGGTCGGTGGGGACCTCGCCCACTGCGCCGTGGTCGGCGTGTGGGTGCGGCCGTGGCGGTGGCGCGTGAGCCGGTTGCTCCCACACGCTTCGAACGGGTGGACTGCTTCCCGTTCATCGGCCCTCCCCGACCAGTGCACGTACTAGGCGGGCGAAGTCGTCGCCCCGCTCGCCGTAGCTCCGGTACCAGTCGAACGACGTACAGCCCGGGGACAGCACCACCGCGTCGCCTGACACCGCCGCGGCCGCGGCCGCATCGACCGCCTCGGTCATGGAGTCGGCGGTCACGACGGGCCGGTGGGCGGCGAACACCGCTTCGACTTCCGTGGCGGCGTCGCCGATCGCTATCACCGCTCGAATCCGATCGATCGTCTCCGCCAAGGGCCGGAGATCGATGCCCTTGTTCTTGCCGCCGGCGATCAAGACGACCGTTTCGAAACCGCTGACAGCGGCCGAGACAGCGTGCGGTGTCGTGGCCTTCGAGTCGTCGTACCAGCGCACCCCGCCCGACTCGCCGACCAGCTGCACTCGATGAGGGAGTCCCTCGAACACAGCGATCGCTTCCCGCACGCCCGCGAGGGTCGCCCCTGCCGGCAGCACGGTGGCGGCGGCGGCGAGGACGTCGAAACAATCGTGGGGCAGGTCGCGCCACAACGCGGCGCGGGGCACGAGGACCTCGTCACCGATCCTGAGCTCGTTCGCGGTTGCGTGGTACTCACCGGCCTCGCCGACCTCGACCACCCGAGGAACGGTTGGGCGATGTCTCATGACCGTGGGATCGTCGAGATTCACGACGGCAACGTCGTCGGGCCCCTGATCCCGCCAGATCGACGCCTTGGCCTCTTCGTAGCGGTCGAGGCTGGCATGGACGTCCAGGTGGTCGGGCCCGAAGTTCAGCCAAGTTGCGACCTTCGGCGTGAAGCGCTGGGTGTGGCCGAGCCGAAACGACGATGCCTCGACGACGAACACGTCCGTCATCGGGTCGTCGATGGCGGTGACGAGCGGCGTCTCCGTGTTCCCGGCCGCGACAGCATCGATCCCGGAGGCGGTGAGCATTCGGGTTGCGAGCTCCGTGACGGTGGTCTTGCCGTTGGTTCCGGTGACGGCGAGAATCGGACGACTGTCCCACTCCCCCGCCAGGTCCAGCTCGCTGCGGATCGGCGTCCCGGAGCGGCGCGCGGCATCGAACACGCCGTGTGCGTCCGGAATGCCCGGGCTCGGCACGATCGACGCCGCGGCGGTGGTCAGCTCGCGCAATGTCGCCGCATCCGGACGCTCGTGGAGCTCGATCCCGTGAACAGCAGCGAAGTCCCGATGCTCCGCGGTGGGCTCGTCCTCGGTCGCGACGACGTCGTGGCCTCGCGAGCGCAGCGCAGCCACGACCGCCCGACCGGTGACGCCGAGCCCGACAACAAGGGTCGCCGCACTCAATCCGCTGCTCCGATCGAGACGAAGTCGCCGTAGAAGAACCCGAGCGCGAGCGCCGTCATCAGGCCGGCGATGATCCAGAAGCGAATGATGACCGTGGTCTCGGGCCAACCCTGGAGCTCGAAGTGGTGGTGGATCGGGGCCATCCGGAACAGGCGGCGACCCTGGAAGAGGCGGAACGTCGCGACCTGCAGGATGACCGACACCGTCTCGGCGACGAAGAGCCCGCCGACGATCGGCAGGAGCAGATGCGTGTTCGTGGTCAGAGCCAGGCACGCCACACCGGTACCGAGGGCCAGCGAACCCGTGTCGCCCATGAAGATCTTCGCCGGTGCGGCGTTCCACCAGAGGAAACCGGTCGTGGCGCCGAGCACGGCTGCGGCGACAACTGCCAGGTCGAGCGCGTGCTCCACGTCGTAGACGTCGGGATTACGAAACGCCCAGAATGCGATCACGATGTAGGCGGCCGACGAGAAGATCGCCGATCCGCCCGCCAGCCCGTCGAGCCCGTCAGTGAGATTGACGGCATTGCTCGCCGCGAGGATCAACAGCACGGCCCAGATCACCCAGCCGACCGCGCCGAGCTGGATGCCGGGATTGTCCCAGCGGGTGAAGGACAGCTCGGTGTGCACGTCGGTGAAGGCCACGGTCATGACCGAGAAGCCGATGGCCACCGTCAACAGCCCGATGGCCTTGGTCCGCTTGTTGAGCCCGAGATTCCGTTCGTGGGTGACCTTGATCCAGTCGTCGGCCAAGCCGACGAGACCGGCTGCGACGATCGCCAACACGACGAGGATTCCGGTGCGGGTGAAGATGCCGTTGTAGAGGTCGCTGACCGTGTAGCCGACGAACACCCCACCCACGATCGCCAGACCCCCCATCGTCGGCGTACCCGCCTTGGTGTGGTGCCCGTCGGGCCCGTCGTCTCGGATGGGTTGACCGATCCGATGCCTGACCAACCAGTTGATGAGCAGCTTCGTGCCGAACAGCGAGACGACCAGCGCCAGTCCACCGGCGATGAGCAGTCGGATCATCGATCTCGTCCCCCGATGGCTGCGAGGGCCCTACGGGCGACCACCCGGTCGTCGAAGTCCATGACCGTGTCGCCGATGGTCTGGGTGGTCTCGTGGCCCTTTCCGGCCACGACGACGATGTCACCGTCGACCGCCACCCCGACCGCGAGCTCGATCGCAGCTCGACGATCGGGCTCGACCCGCAGATCAGTGTCGGTCCGATCGATCCCCGCGACGACCTCTTCGATGATCACGTCGGGGTGCTCGTGACGCGAGTTGTCGGTCGTCACGACGACCATGTCGGCGAGGTCGCCCGCGATCGACCCCATCTCCGGGCGCTTGGTCTTGTCGCGATCGCCGCCGCAGCCGAACACCACGATGACCCGACCGTCTGCGAGCTCTCGCGCCGCGGCCAGGACCTTCGCCAACCCGTCCGGCGTGTGGGCGTAGTCGACGATGACCGTGAACGCCTGGCCCTCGTCCACGACCTCGACACGGCCTGGCACCGGCCTGGCATCACCCAGTCCGACGGCAATCTGCTCCGGCGTCAATCCGAGCAGCTCGGCACATGCCGCGACGACGAGGGCGTTCGACACGTTGAATCGTCCGAGGAGCGGGAGCTCGATGTGGTGACCCTTCCACCGGAAGCTCGAGCTGTTCGCCGACAGTTGCAGGTCGTCCACATCGTCGATCGAGACCTCGATGACCTCGGTCGCAACCCGTTCGGCCAGCCGCCGACCGGCCGGTGAGCCGACATCGATCACGGCGATGTCGGATCGGGCCGGGGTGAACAGGGATGCCTTTGCCTCGAAGTACTCCTCGAAATCGGCGTGGAAATCGAGGTGATCGAGACTCAGGTTCGTGAAGGCCGTGACTTCGAACCAGACGCCGTCGACGCGGTGTTGGGCCAGCGCATGCGACGACACCTCCATCACGACGACATCGACGATCGACGACAGCTCGGCGAGGAGCAGCTGGAGCTCGGTTGCCTCGGGTGTCGTGCGGGCGCCGGTCAGGGTGCCGATCGATGCCGCCGACACGCCCGCGGAACGAAGGACATCGTCGAGGAGGTGAACCGAGGTCGTCTTCCCGTTCGTGCCCGTGATGCCCACGACGCGGACATTCCGGGACGGCTGCCCGTGGAACGCGGTCGCCAGCCACGGCGCCGCCCGGCGGGCGTCGGCGACCACGAACTGGGGCACGTCGATGTCGAGTGCACGCTCGACGGCCAGCGCGACTGCGCCCGATTCGACGGCCACCGGCGCATGGTCGTGACCGTCGGTGGTCCCGCCCGGGACACAGATGAACAGATCTCCGGAATCGACGCGGCGAG
>Ga0224508_10002986_pt1 | contig 14153 bp, 15 predicted proteins | sample SF_Jan12_sed_USG_4_FD_170157 | JGI IMG/M metagenome (GOLD analysis project Ga0224508, IMG submission 170157) | Sediment microbial communities from San Francisco Bay, California, United States - SF_Jan12_sed_USGS_21 | ecosystem: Environmental > Aquatic > Marine > Sediment | place: USA... | reverse complement strand
CATCGCAACCCGATATGACAAGACAGATACAAGCTATGCCGCTAACTTAAATCTCGTCGCGGCTATCATCGCCGCAAGGTAATTGTCCACAGACCCTAGACCATTCCTTGTGCAAATTGCCTCACGTGCAATGGTCGCTCTCTTTGTTGTTACGCAAATACGTCGTCGCGAACCGTTTCGGTTCGCTCGGGATTTTCTCTAGGCCGGCAAAACCGTTCCTGCGCCCGTCTCGCGGGCGCGGCGCAGAATTTCCGCCGCTGTCGCCACGTCCTCCAGGGCAATGCCGAGATTGAAGGCGAGGATGCGCTGCGTACCGGTCGTGCGCAGCCCGCGGCCGTCGGCGATCATTTCGGCGTTGTCGGCGTCGATTCGGGTGACCCCGGTGAACTTGCCTTCGTGCCGGCGCGCATCCTCGATCTGGCTGCGGTCGTCGGTCAGCACCAGATCCATCGCGGCGATGCAGTCGTCGGTGACGTAGGAATCGTAGTCGATGGTCACGACCAGCGCGCCCTGCTTGATCCAGCCGGGGAGGATCACCGGCGTGCGGTTTTCCTGAATGGGGCCGCCCGGGATGACGATGTCCGCGTCGCGGCAGGCGGCTTCCGCGCTGGCGGCGCCAACCACTTCGATGCCGTTCCAGCGGCCGTTCATCGCCTCCACATAGGCCGCTTGCCGGTCGGGGACGATATCGTAGGCGCGGCAGCGTCTCAGGCCCGGCACTTCGCCCGACAGCGCCTCCAGATGGGCGCGGCCCTGTAGCCCGCAACCGAGTATCGCCAGTTCGGTAGAGCCTTGTCGCGCCTGATGGCGTGCGACCAGCGCCGATGCCGCGGCGGTGCGCCGGCCGGTTAGCCATTCGGCGTCCATGATCGCGACCATTTGTCCGGTCGCATGCTCGTTGAGCACGTACAGCCCCTGGATATAGGGCAAGCCCCGCGCGGGGTTGGCCGGGTCGCCGCTCTGCCATTTGCATCCGGCGTAGCCCAGCGGCGGACAGCAGCTCACCATCGAGCTGTAGAACCGGTCCTCGCCGAAATGGAAAAAGATCTTCGGCGGCATCATCACATTGCCGGCGGCCTTTTGCCGGAACGCCTGCTCAAGGATATCGACGATGTCCCGCATGCCGAGGTCGAGGCCGTCGAGGTCCGTTGCGTTGAGATACAGGATTGGTTGGGAGGAGGTCATTCTTCGGCGTTTCCCGGACAGTTCGATCGATGGCGGATCGACGAATTGGACAACGCCGTCTCCGGGCTGTCCAGCGGGCGGGTGCGGAATGGGCGCCGGGTCGAAATCCCGGATGGCGAAAAAGTGCTATGAGAGAGCCTCACGGTTGGCGGCGGTGCCGATCGTCCAGGCAGGATAGGCCCGTCCCGGTGATCAAGACGCCCGCTTTCAAGAATCCCGATTACCGCCGGCTGTGGGCGGGCGCGGCGTGCAATCACCTCGGCATGAGCGGCGAACAGGTGATTTTCGGATTGCTGATCTTCCGGATCACGCAATCCACCGCCTGGGTCGGCGTGGCGCTCGCGCTTTATTTCCTGCCTCTGTTCATATTCGGCGTGCTGTCCGGCACGATCGCCGACCGGGTGGACCGCCGGACCCTGCTCAAGCGAATCGAACTCGCCATCCTCGCGAACATGGTGTTGTTTGCGGCGCTCGTGTCGGCCGGGTACAGCGGTCTTTGGACCGTGCTGTCCTTCATCGCCATTGCCGGCAGCCTGCGCGCGCTCCATCAGCCGGTGCGCATCAGTTATGCCTTCGACATCGTCGGCGGCGAGCATGTGGTGGGCAGTCTCGGCTTGCTGAGCCTGGGCACCCGGTTTGGGCAGCTCATCGGCGCGCTGCTGGCGGGCACCGTGATGGAGCGGGTGGGCACGCCCGGGGCCTTTCTCGCCTTGGCGCTCATGCATGCGATTGCGTTCGGCCTGTTTTGTCGGTTGCGGTCGGTGGGCATCGCCGAAATTGCGGAGCGTGTTCCCATAGGTCAGAATTTGCGCGAGTTCTACGACGAAATGCGCGGCAATCGGGTGCTGGCGATGCTGGTCATCGTCACCGCATCGGTCGAGATATTCGGCTTTTCCTTTTCGACCGCGTTGCCGGAGCTCGCGACACAGCGGTTCGACTTCGGCGCGGAGGGGCTGGGTATCATGCAGGCCGCCCGCGCAATGGGCGGGCTTATCGCGAGCCTTTTGTTCAGCACCATGCGCGAGACCAAGCGTCGCGGCATTGCCTATCTTGCTGTCATTTATACCTTCGGCGGCGGCCTGCTGCTCTTGTCGGTGTCGGATACTTTCGTCCTGGCGTTGGCGGCGCTGTTGCTGGTCGCCGCCATGGCGTCCGCATCCGATATCCTGACGCAGAGCATGATGCAGTTGAGCGTGCCGAACCGGCTGCGCGGTCGGGCGATGGGCGCGTGGGTGCTCGCCATCGGATTCGCGCCGATCGGCCATCTCGAGATGGGCATGTTGGCGGTCTCGTTGGGTATCAGCAACGCGCTGCTTATCAACGGGGTCTTACTGATCGGCCTTGGCCTGATCGCGACGCTTGCGGTGCCGCGCCTCCGCAACACCTGACGGCGGTTCGGGGCATCTATGCCTATGATTGTTCAGATTGACTCAAGCGGAGCGGCCTTTCTCTTTGTTTTTACGCAAATACGTCGTCGCGAACCGTTTCGGTTCGCTCGGGATTTGCTCTACCCGAACAGCGGCAGATCCAGGGCGCGGGCGGCCCAGCGCGCACCGCCGAGGAGGTTCGCCTCGTCGCTTAGCGGTTCGACGAATTGCACGCCGAGCGGCAGCCCGTTCGGGCCGTCCTGCACGGGAATGGTCAGACAGGGGACATGCAAGGTGGTCCAGACGCGGTTGAACACGGAATTTCCTGTCGAATGCAGTCCGAGCGGCGCCTCGCCGGGGGCGCTCGGCGTCAAAATGATCTCGTTTGCGTCGAACAGGTTCGGCAAGCGGGCACGGCATTGCTCGGCGACCGCGGCGGCCTCGGTCTTCTCCGCGTCGGTGAATTTCAGGCCGGTCGCGACGAGCGTCTGGAACGGGTCGCTCAGCTTCTCGCGGTTGGTCGCCCATTCGTGCTGGAAGGCGTCCGCCGCGCCGGCGGCCATGAGAACGCGCTGAATCGCGGCGATCCGCCCGAACGGTTCGGGCAGCGCGACGTCACGCACCGTTGCGCCGGCGGCACCAAGCCGGGCCGCCGTGTTTTCCAGCAATGCCTGCATTTCCGGATCCGCCTGATCCCATTCGCCGCCGCGCACGACGGCAATCTTCGGGTTTTCGACGGTGGCCGGTACTGTCGCCGGCCGGTCGGCGAGCACGCCGGACACGAGAGGCACATCGTCGAGGCTGCGCGTCATGAAGCCGATGGTATCCAGTGCGACGGCAAGCGGCTTTACCCCGGCCGTATCATAAAGGCCCCAGGCCGGCTTATAGCCAACCACGCCGTTGAAGGCGGACGGCCGGATCACCGAGCCACCGGTCTGCGTGCCCAGCGCCAGCGGCAGCATGGTATCGCCGACGGCCGCCGCCGATCCGCTGGAGGATCCGCCGGGTGTCCGTTCCGGGTTGCGCGGGTGGCGCGTGGGTCCCGGGTGCGTGGAGGCGAATTCCGTCGTGACCGTTTTGCCGAGGATGATCGCGCCGGCGCGGCGCAGCCGGGCGACGCAGGTCGCGTCCTGTGCGGGCCGATGGCCGGCATAGATCGGCGAGTTGCACTCGGTCGGCATGTCGGCGGTGTCGATGATGTCCTTGATTCCGACGGGAATGCCGTGCAACGGGCCGCTGGGCGCCATGCCATCGAGCCGCCGCGCCGCTGCGAGCGCGGCATCGGCGTCGTAATACGCAAAGGCGAGCACCGCCGGTTCGCGCTCGGCGATCCGTTCCAGGCAGCTCGCGACAAGCGCTTCCGATGTGAAGTTGCCGGCGGCGATTGCCGTGGCGGCGGCGGTCACGGACAAGGTATGGGGCTTCTGGCTCATTGTAATTTTATCCTGCGCGGCGCGGGGATCATCAGAGTACCCCGGCAGCCGTGGCGTCCGTCAACCCGCCGGTACTTGGCCTAGTCGGCCGCACGGGGCCATTTCGCGAACCACAGGCCGGGCCGCAGGCAGGTCGCCCCGACGAACAGGATCAGAAATCCCGCAGTATAGCGGAAGGTCGTCTGAAATCCTGCGAGGAAGCCGTCGGCCGCGCCGCTTTCCATTGCCGCCCGTTCTGCCGTCACGAAGATCAGCGTCAGCAGGCTCGCGGCCAGCACGACCCCGATGGTGCGGGTCACCATGACCAGGCTGCCGGCGACGCCGCGGTCGGCGCGCGGCAGGACGGCGGTCACCAGGTCCAGATTGGCCACCTGGAAAAACCCGAGCCCGATGCCTTGCGCCAGCAGCGCTGCGATCATCCAGCCCGGCGATACGCCGCTCGGCCAGAACCCGACGGCGGCGATGCCGCCGGCCACGAACGCCGCGCCGGCGAAGCCCAGACGGTTCGCGCCGATCTTCTGCGCCAGCACCCCGCCCAGCTGGGCGGCGACGATCATGCCGGCCGGACCGCAGGCGAGCACCGCGCCGCTCATCGTCAAGGGCATGTCGGTGGCGCGCACCAGGAAGTAGGGCACCAGCAGCATGACCGAGAATCCCGCCAGATTGACGGCGACGCCGGTGAGGTTGACCAGCGTGAAGTCCGGGTCGCGAAACGCCGCCAGCTTGACGACCGGCGCGTCGGTGCGCTTTTCATGCAGCACCAGCGCGGCGAAGGTAGCGATCGTGAAGAGGATGAGGGCGGCGACGAATTCCGCGCGCATATCCGCCGACGCCTGATTGATGGTCAGCAGCAGCAGACCCAGGCCGGCGGCGAGCAATACCGCGCCCAGCAGATCGAACGACCCGCCGGCGCCTTTCCGCGTCGGCATGCGGAGGATGAAGGTGAGGAGCAGCGTGACCGCCGCAATCGGCAGCCGGAACCAGAACACCGACGGCCAACCCCAGAGATCGACCAGCACGCCGCCGAGCGACGGACCGATCGCGCCGCCGATGCCGAAAATCATCGTGTAGGCGCCGAGCGCGCGGGGTCGGAAGGATTCGTCGAACAGGCCGGTCGCCAGCGCCGGTCCGCAGCTTATGACCATCGCGGTGCCGATGCCCTGGACGATGCGCGCCGCGAGCAGCCATTCATACTGCTGCGCCATGCCGCACATCAGGAACGCCGCCACGCTCAATCCCAGGCCGAGCTGAAAGATCAGGAGATGACCGAACTGATCGCCGAGCCGTCCGAACACCAGCATCAGGCTGCCATAGGTCAGCACGTAGCAGATGATGACCCATTGGATCGACTGCAGCGGGATGCCGAACGCGCCGGTGATATCCGGAAAGGCGATGTTGACGGACGAGTCGAGCGGACCGATCAGCGTGCCCAGGCCGATCACCGAAAACCTCGCCCAATGCGCCCCGGTCATCGCCATGTCCGCTGTCCGGCCTTTCCTGTCAGCGGGAGAAACCGCAACGGGATACCGCACAGGGTTTGGCTTGAAACGCCTGGACCGCGCGTTTTGGCCGTGAAAGGGGACAAGTAACTCAGGGCAAATGCCTATAAAATTATAAGGATGATATCGATGATATCATTGATTGCAATGCGGAGAATTGCTATGGTCATTGGAGATAAAAGGATACGCCATGGCAAGCATCACCATTCGCAATTTTGACGATGAGCTGAAGGAACGGCTGCGTATTCAGGCCGCGAAGCATGGTCATTCGATGGAGGAAGAGGTTCGTATCCTGCTCCGCCGGGCGCTTGGCGGGGTTTCGGGCCCGGCGCTGTGGCGAATGTCACGGGATGCATTCGGCGGGGATAACGGTGTCGATTTGGCGCTCCCGGCGCGCGACGACGCGCGTAAACCGCCTGATTTTGACGCGTGATCATTCTCGACACCAATGTGTTGTCCGAACTCATGCGTCCGGCGCCGGCGCGGGAGGTCCGCGATTGGCTGCTCGGCGGCGACGATGACCTGTTGGTCACGACGGCCGTCACCATATTCGAGATCGAGTTCGGTCTGGCGCGGCTGCCGGCCGGCCGCCGCCGGTCCGACCTGGAAGCCCGATTCGCGACATTCACCGGTCCGCAATCTCCGTTTTCCGTCCTGCCGTTTGATGACGCCACCGCACGAATCGGCGGACGATTGCGTGCCGACAACCAAAGCCGGGGTCTTCCGGCGGGACCGGTCGATATGATGATCGCAGCGATCGCTCACGCGGCCAACGCGGCGCTCGCAACACGCAACGTCAAGGATTTCGTCGGCACCGGCCTGACGCTGATCGACCCTTGGACGGCCGCGTCTATTCCTTGAAGCCGGGATCGAGTCGTTCGGCCAGCCGCATCACCGCGCCCCAATCCTTGGTGCCGGCGGCATGCTCGAGGTTCTCGATCTGGTCGCGCGCGAAGACGCAGACATCGTGCGGCACGGTCACGTAATTGCCCTCGCCGGCCGACAATGCCGCGATCTGGCCCTGGCACGCCACGTCCAGCATGTGGTGCAGGGTGAAGGCCTCCTTCAGCGTGCGGCCGCAGACCAGCGCCCCGTGATTGCGCAGCAGGGCGACATAGGCGTCGCCGAGGTCGCCGATCAGCGGATCGCGCATGTCCATGTCGAACTCGAAACCGCCGAAATCGTGGTACTTGATGCGCTGATAGAACCGCATGGCGTGCTGATTGATCGGCAGCAGCCCGTCCTTGTGGCACGACACGCCGATGGCGGCCGGCGTGTGGGTATGGAACACCGCGTCGATATCGTCGCGCACCTTGAGGATGCCCGCATGGATAACAAGCCCGCCGCCGCGCAGCGGCTTTTCGTCTTCGTCCGCCGGGTTGCCGTCGAAGTCGTATTTCAACAGGCTGGACGCGGTGACCTCGTCGAAGGTGTAGTCGGATCGCTTGATCAGAAGCTTATCCGGCTCGCCCGGCACGCGCAGCGACAGATGGTTGTAGGTCAGGTCGTTGACGCCGTAGAAGGCGAGGCCGCGATGCGCCGCCGCCAATTCCACCCGGGCCTGCCATTCGGCCTCGCTGACCCGTTCGCGGACCGATGTATCGTTCCTTAGTTGCGTGACGCTCATGGTTGTCTCCTTTTGCGACTGTCGACCGGCCCTCATGCCACGGCGGTGCGCGGCATGAGAGCCGGTTCCATTCTTACTCCGCCGCCGCCGGGGCGGCGGTGAGCATGTCGAGGATCGGCTGGATCGCGCGTTCGGCGATGTCGCCCAACTCCTCGGCGGTGCGGTTCTGGATCGGGTGCGGCACGTAGACCACGCCCGGCATGAAGCCGATCGACTTCGCCTGGTTTTCCGCTGCATCCGCGAACTCGGTGGTGGCGATCATGGCGCCGGGAATGCCGCGGGTGTCGAGATCCTTCATGTCATGCAAACTGCACGACGTACAGGAGCCTCAATCGGCCAGTGCTTCGACGACAATGTCCGCTTCGGTGGCGATGTTCTGCAACACCTCGACCGGCGCGACGCGCGTGTTGGTCGGCTTGCTGTAGCGCTTCACCGTCAGGCCGCGCTCGCTGAATTTCGCGTCGATGTGATCGAGAAATTCGTCGCTGCGGGTCTTGCCGATGTCGAGCAGGGCGACCGTCAGTCCGTCCAGCGATGCCGGTGGTTGCAGCCGTTCTCGCTGAACGGGCGCGGCCTCGGCCGTCGGGTCGCGCATGGTAAAGGCGTTCGTGGTCATTCCTTGACCTCCATGGTTACGGGTTGCACCTCGTCGTGGAATCGGCCGCCGAGCCAGCCGCCGATAATTGCGGAGAACAGGCCCGCATCGCCGCCGGCGCGGACGATCAGCAGGCCATGATCCTCCCAGAATTTCGGGATCACCTCGTCGGCGCGGGAAGGATCGATGCCTTCGCCGACGCCGCCGGCGCCCTTGACCAGCTCGGCCCCGGAGCGCTTGGTCGCTTCGTGAATTTCGCGCTGAATGCGTTTGCGGTCCCAGCCGGCGTTGCGATAGACCGCGTAATGTTCGGGCGCCATCACCAGGATCGCGTTCGCCCCCTGGACCATTTTCGGGTGGGCGACCACGTTGAGCGCCATGGCGAAGGAGCGGCTGAGTTCCTCCGGCGTGCGGGAGCCCTGATCGACGAAGGCCTGGACGCCATCGCCATGAAACAGCGTGACCGTGTTCGATCCGGGCGCGAAGCCGCGCCAGACGGAGAGCGGCTCCCACTCCGGATCGCTTTCATCCTCCGCGAAGCAGAAGCTGATCTTGCCCGGATTGCCGAGCGCGGCGCGGTCGATGTCGCCCGGCATGCCGCCGCCGACATTGCGGACGATGAGCTGCAATGTGCGGCCGATGGTCAAATTCGCGCGATTGCCCTGACCCAGCGCGTTGAGGCCCGAATTCATGCCGATCCGGCGGGTCATCGGGCCGTTCGCGATCACCACGGGGCCGGAGAAATAGGTGGTGCAGAGCAGGCCGTGCAGGGTGAATTCGGGGATCAGGGCGGCTTCGACGACCGACAGCACCATTGGCATGTATTCCGGCTTGCAGCCCGCCATGACCGCGTTGATCGCGACCTTTTCGACCGTGCATTCGGCGAGGTTGGGCGGCATCAGCCCGACGATCTCGTCCGGCTTGCGGTCGGTGCCGGCCAGCATGCGGATGACCCGCTCATCGGTCGGCGGCACGACCGGCAGCCCGTCGCTCCAGCCGCGGTCGAAGCAAACCTCCATCGGATCGTCGAGCGGCGAGACGTCGATCAGCCGCGATTGCAGCTTGGCGTCGCCGAACCGCGCCATTAGCCGTTCCGGCATCCCGGGCTCGACGCTCTTGGAGCCGCAGCCCGGCTGCTGATCCGGCAGGTCGCCGCCCAGCCCGGAGATACCGCTGAGGTCTTCCCACTCGCCCCGGTGCCAGCCGATGCGGCGCCCGGTTTCGCGCCCGCCTTCGAGGCGGATCAGCGTCGGCACGGTTTCGATGGCCAGCTTGAAGGAGTGCTCCAACTCGGTGTCGTCGACCACGCCGTCGAGCCCGGCCGGAAAGCTCGGATCGTCCTGGGTGTAAACGGTCAGCGGCGGCCCGGAATCGGCAAGCTGGCGCATCACCGGCTCGATCAGCGTGCAGGTGGGGCAGTCGCGCTTGGCGACGACAATCAGGCCGTCGGTCGGTGTGCTCATGGGCATGCTCGCGGGCGAGATTTCGATTGTGGGCAGTGTAGCGTATTTACCGGCGGCGTGGCGATATCGGTGATGGCAATGGTTCCCCGGCAAACTCGTAATTCGGCTAAACGCTGGCGATCAACGGAAGCAGTAGAACGAACAATGCAATGAGAGAAACGATCAGAGGGTAGCTGCGAATAATCAGTGAATCTTTGTGGACCGGCCCATCATGCATCTCTGAATCGTTGGACGGCATGTCGCGCGGCGCATAGGACAGGCCGACGAAAAGGCTGCGCAGCAGCAGTGGCGCTGCGTTGCCAATTATCAGTGCCGCAATAAGAACCCCGACCGAATCCAAACCGATAGAAACGTACACAGATATGATTGCCACCGTGAGCAACAGATGCGCGGCGATCGCATGGGCGGCTCTCACGCCAGCCCGCCGCTGACATCGATCGTGACGCCGGTGATGAAGTCCGCGTCGGCGGAGGCGAGGAAGGCGATGACCTTGGCCTGATCCATGGCTTCGGGCACCCGGCGCAGCGGGATATTCTCGATGATTGCCGCCTGGTCCTCGGCGCTGCGCTTGTTCCAGTGCGGCAGCAGCCGTTCGGTGAGCGTCAGGCTCGGCGCGATGCTGTTGATGGTGATGCCGAAGGGCCCGAGCTCGCCGGCAAGTTTCCGGGTGAAGGCGATGATGCCGCCCTTGGCCGCCGCATAGGCGCTGCTGCTCGACGCGCTGAGCCCGCGCCCGGCGATCGAGGACAGGTTGACGATCTTGCCGCCGCCGGCCTTTTTCATCTCGGGGACGACCGAATTCGTCAGCAGATAGGTGGCGTTGAGGTTGAAATCGATGATGCGCTGCCAGTCGTCGAAGGACAGCTCGTCGATGCCCGCCGACGGCTTTTCGATGATCGTGCTGCCGCCGACCGCGTTCACGAGGATGTCGATTCGTCCATGATCCTTGGCGGTTTCGGCGACAAGCGCCCGTACCGCGGCCTCGTTGCCGGCGTCGACATTCCTGCCGACGATGCGCCCCTCGGCGTCGGCGAGTGCGGTGGCGAGTTCATCGAGCCTTGCATCGTTCACATCGACGGCGACGACCGTCGCGCCCTCGCGCGCTATGATTTCCGCCGACGCTCTGCCGATCCCCGCGCCGGCCGCCGTGATGAGCGCAACTTTTCCCTGAAATCGCATCGTCTGTTCCCCGATCGTTTTCCTTGTCATAGACGGCATTGCCCGGCCGGTCGCGATGGCTCAGAACATCCGTGCCATTCTGTCTCGTGTCTTGGCGTCCGGCAGCGGCCCACGGCCCGCGCCGAGGTTGTCCGCCATGTGTTTCGGCTTGCTGGTGCCGGGAATGACGCAGGTCACCGCCGGGTGCGACAGCACGTATTTCAGGAAGAACTGTCCCCAACTGGCGATGCCGTATTCCGCCGCCCAGGCGGGCAGTGGTGTGCCGCGTGTCTTCCGGAATAGCCCGCCGCCCTCATAGGGCCGGTTGACCAGAACGGCGACGCCGCGGTCGGCGACATAGGGCAAAAATGTTTCTTCCGCCGCGCGGCTGCCGATCGAATAGGCCATCTGCACGAAGTCGAGTTCTTCCGTGCGCATCACCGCCATCAATTCGTCCAGACCGGAATCGGTGTAATGGGTGATGCCGATATAGCGGAAGGTGCCGGCCTCCTTCCACTGCCGGAGCGTTCGCAGATGGGTTTGCCAATCGACCAGATTATGGATTTGCATCAACTCGATACGCGGGCTTTTGAAATTTTCGAGCGAGTCCTTCATCTGGCGAATGCCCTTGTCCTCGCCCCAGGTCCAGACCTTGGTGGCGAGAAAGGCCCGGTCGCGGGCGCCCATGGCGGCGAGCAGGTCGCCGACTACCGCCTCGGAGCGCCCGTACATCGGCGAGGAATCGATGACGCTGCCGCCGCCTTCGAACAACAGCCGCAGCACCTCCTGCCGCTGCGCGCGAGCCTCCGTGTCGCCGCCGATGTCGAAGGTTTGCCAGGTGCCCAGACCCACAATCGGCAGGCGTTCGCCGCCCTTGGGGATCTTGCGGGTCTGGATCGGTGTGGGTTTCGCCATGGCGTCCTTCCAGTTGCCGAGCATTGCCGCGCCGCCAACGCCGGCGAGGCCCTTGAGAAAATCCGCCCGGCTCAATTCCGGCGCTGTCGGCGCACGCATGCGGACCTCCCGATTAGCCGGGCGCATCGGGCGCGCGCGCCTTATAGAGCCCGCCATCCTTGGTCTCGAAGATGCGCTGTTGCAGCGCCAGCGCTTCCGGCGCGGCATTGGTGCGCGGCCGCGGCTCCAGCGTGAAATGGCCGTGCGTATCGTCGCCCCGCACCAGCATCGCGCTGTCATGCTCTTCCACCAATTGACGGCACGATGGCTTGATATAGCGAATCGCGAAGCCGATGCGCCGCCCGTCCGACGGGTTCGGGTTGGAACCGTGCACCGCCAGCGTGTGGAACAGGCAGGCTTCGCCGGGCGCCATGATCAGGTCCACGGCATCGGCCTCGTTCACCGCCACATGCTGGTTGTGGTTCAGCATGTTGTTTGCATCGGGGATTTTGTGGTGCTCGAGCATGGCGGTATGGGTGCCCGGCACGATGCGCAGGCAGCCGTTTTCCACCCGGCTCGGCGTCAGCGCGATCCAGACCGAGACGGTGTTTTCGATTTGGTCCAGCCCCCAATACTCCGAATCCTGATGCCAGGAGACGAAGGCGGGATCGCGGGCGTTCTTGATGAAGAACGAGGTGGCCCAGCACAGCAGGTTCGGGCCGAGCACGCTTGCCACGGCGTCGAGCACCCGGGGGTGATGGACCATCGCGTCGGCCCAGGTCAGCACGAGGTGACATTTGTGGCGCAGGATAAACCCGGCCCGCTCGCCGAAATCGCGCTCGAAATCCTCGAGCCCTGCTAGCGCCGTCGCCGCTTCGTCGCGCGTCAGCAGCGGCAGCGGCGCGAGATAGCCGTCGCGCCGGTAGGCGGCGAGGTCGGTGTCCGTGAGCGTGACCATGACGTCGGAAAGGTTAGCATGTCATGCAGCCCCTGCTAAACACGTGGTGTAGGATTTCCAAGGCGGCATTGGGATTGAATTTTAGCTGAATTTTGTGTTTTGCATGAAAGAACTATCGCGATAGTAGTAATTATTATATAAATTTCTATTATTCGGACCATGCATGTTACTTGAAAGGGTGCCGCTACGATGACCTGCGCAATGCGTCTTATTCCGACCCTTATAATCGCGATAGTGATCTCAACGGCGGCGGTCGCCGATACAGCTGAGCGATGCAAGGAATTTGTGCATGTCCCAGCAGCGAGCACAGATAAGGACGTCAGTTCTAAGATTTCGAATTCTGCAATAGGAAAGTTCATTAAATATGCGGGGGAAAACGTAAGAGTCGAAAACACCTATCACTTCGTGCGTCGGACCGTTTGGGTTGGATTGTCAAATGCGGATAAGGCCACGTATGAGGAAGGCGAATACAGAGTCTCCATTTGGCGGCAAGTACTCCTCATGCAATGTGTGCTCCTGGCGGAATCGACAGCACTCTCGAACGCCGAAAAGACGAACGCGATTGATAAATTGTTATCTAAGAGGTCTCTGGGGCGGCCGCCGCAAATCCGCGAAATTCCTAAGCAATGATCTTGGTTGGCTGAGGGAGGCGTACAGCATTGGCGCCACTTCAAGAGGGGGTAATTCACCCTACCACCGCCTCCTTATACCGCCGGATCGCGTCGATATGGGCGTCCGCACCCTTGAGGCCGGCCTTCATGGTGTTGACCGACAAATGCGTCGCACCGATGTCGTTCCAGGCTTTGTAGACCTGCACCCAATCGTCCGGCGTTTGCTCGGCGATCGACGCGCGGCCTTCGATGCCGATGGCGGCGGGGTCGCGGCCGGCGTCGCGGGCGTAGCCGTGCACGCGGGCGATCAGGTCGCGCGGGTCCTCGGTGCGGCGCGGCTGCGCGCCGGTGTGGGATAAAACCGGGTCCATCGACTGGAACTGCGGCAGCCAGCCGTCGCCCATCCGGCCGATCCGTTTGAGCACGGGTTCCGCGCCGCCGCCGATCCAGATCGGGATCGGCCGCTGCACCGGCAGCGGGTTGATGCCGGCCGCCTTGATGTCGTGCCATTCGCCCTTGAAGGTCACCAGCTCCTGCGTCCACAACAGGCGCAGCACCTCGATCTGTTCCTCGATCCGGCGGCCACGATTCTTGAAGTTCTGGCCGAGCGATTGGAATTCGGCCCAGTTCCAGCCGATGCCGATACCGAGGCGCAGCCGTCCGCCGCTAAGCACGTCGACCTCGGCGGCCTGCTTGGCGACCAGTTCGGTCTGGCGCTGGGGCAGCACGATGATGCCGCTGATGAGCTCGATCTTCTCGGTGAGCCCGGCGAGGAAGCCGAACAAGACGAAGGGCTCATGGAACAGGCTGGTTTGGTTGTAGGGGCCGACCCAGCCGGGATACTGCGCCGGATCGACGCCGAGCACATGGTCGAAGGCGAGGATGTGGGTATACCCGAGCGCTTCCGCGGCTTGCGCGTAGTCGCGGACGGCGACCGGGTCGGCGCCGATATCGAGTTGCGGAAAGACCACGCCGAGTTTCATGCCGATGCTCCTGCGGTGTTGTAGGTCAGATATCTGGGAACGGTCAGCCCTTGACCAGCCCGATCTTGTTGCCCGCCGGGTCCACGAAGATCGCCATGGTGATGGCGCCGGGGATTTCGGTCGGCGGCAGCAGGGTGGTGCCGCCCATGGCCGCGACCTTGTCGAGATAGGCCTGCGGGTCGTCCACCTGCACATAGACCATGACCGCCGGCGCCATGTCGCTTTTGCAGATGCCGCCGGCGATGCCGTGTCCGTCGGCGTCGGTATCGACGAGGCCGTAATTCATCGGGTTGTCCGCACTGACCTTCCACGCGAAAACTTCGCTGTAGAAGGCGGTAATCTCGTCGGAATCGCCGCCATGAATTTCGAAATGTACGACC
>Ga0224508_10002985_pt1 | contig 14154 bp, 4 predicted proteins | sample SF_Jan12_sed_USG_4_FD_170157 | JGI IMG/M metagenome (GOLD analysis project Ga0224508, IMG submission 170157) | Sediment microbial communities from San Francisco Bay, California, United States - SF_Jan12_sed_USGS_21 | ecosystem: Environmental > Aquatic > Marine > Sediment | place: USA: California... | reverse complement strand
CCGGGCAGCAAGCTGGCAGTCGCTAGGCCACGTCTGCCACCGAACCGTCGCCGCTGGCCGCCGGTTCCTCGTTCATTTCGTAAGTGCCTTGCAAGGGGGCAACGTGTTGCTTCCAGACCCGGTCAAAGCGCTCACTGTCAACCACCGGTCGTTTGATCATGCGGCGCAGTAACAGCTGCTGGCGCTTGGTGGTGACCGATTTGCCGTACAGTTGCAGGGAATAACGCGAGAAGTCACGCACCATGACATCGAAGATCTGGTCGAGCAGGCTGTCATCGATGGCATAGATTTTGGCATTCTCGATTATCAACTGCCCGTACACAACCAGGGTGAACAGTTCGCCGAGATTGAGCAGGAAATCGATGTCCCTGGCCTGCTCCTTCGAGGGTCTTGCGACGGCGAGCAACGTCTTGAGATATCGGATCTGTGACTTGAAGACATTGACGTTTGGCAGATTAATACTGGCATAGGTCTTGCGGTAATCGTGAAAGCGAATCTTGCCGAGACCCTTGGTTGGGCCCTGATCAAACAGGAACTCATCACTGGCTGGTTCATCGCGCCGGCCGACATTTGGAAACTCACCGGGCTTAAAGAAATAGTTGGCCATGAACTTGATGATCAGGGCCATATTGACGTGCACCGTGCCTTCGAGCTTTGGTAATGCACGAATGTCGCGTGCTGCCATCTCGAAGAACATATCTTTTTCAAAGCCCTTGGCCGCAATAACATCCCAGAGATGATCGATCACCGCTTCGCCCTGGGTCGTGACCTTCATCTTCACCATCGGGTTGTATAAAAGGTAGCGCCGATCCTGAGGGGAAGCAGCGCGCATATAATCCGCCGCTCGCAAAGCGAATAGTTTCATCGAAACCAGTCGCGTATAGGCATCGACAAACAGCTGCCTGATGTGCGGGAAATCTGTCACACAGGTATCGAACAAACGTCGCTCGCTGGCGTGATCGATCGCCTCATAAAAAGCATGTGTGCAAATACCGATCGACGCCCAGCCGAGATTGAACTTGCAAAAGTTAATGGTGTTGAGCGAGGCATCCCACGCCTCTCTGCCGCGTGACAGTATCTCTGCGTCGGTGATGGGATAGTTGTGCAGCGCATACTCGGCCACGTAATTTTGCGAGTTGCACACGTTTTTCACGCACTCGTACTTTTCGTGTTGCGGGTCGACGACAAAGAAAACATAGTCATCCGTGCCATCGATTTTGCCAAAAGTCGAAACCAGTCCCGCTTTGTTGGCGTTGCCAATGTAATACTTGCTGCCACGGGCCAGGTAGTTGCCGTCTGCCTGCGGGTAGAGTTTCATCTCCGATGAATAAATATCCGCACCGTGTTCCTTTTCCGATAATCCGAATGCGAAGATGTGGCCGTCGAGCAAAAGCTGGGCGGCCTGCTTTTTCACTGCTTCGTTTTTGGAAATCCAGATCGGCCCGAGTCCTAGCATGCTGACCTGCCACGTATACCAGTAGGCAAGGCCGTAGAAGCCGAGAATCTCGTTGAATTCACAGTTTCGCCACGTGTCCCAGCGAACGTCTTTGGCACCGTCGGCGTAGTCCGGTGGGGTCATCAGCCTGGCAAAGATCTGCTCACGCCGGACGAAATCGAGAAAATCAGCGTACCAGACACGCTCGTGATCATCCTCCTTGATACGACGCCGGCCCTTGTTCTCGAAGAACTCGATGGTCTTGCGCATGATCTGCGTGGAAGTCTCGTCGTGATACCGCCGGTCGTGTTTCTTGGGATTGATCAGCATGACCTTGATCCTATGTGCTGCCGCGCACGTTCGGAACACCGCCGGCAGCGTGACGTTGTTCCTGCAACCAGACCATACCTTGCCAGTAAAAGGGGTCGAACCGCAATTTCTCAGCAGGCGCATTGACAAGCGAGTTTTGGCGGCCCCTGAACTTAGTCTAAGTTGAGATTTTGCGCCAAACGCAATCCGCCCGTTGACTATTCTCTGCCTTTTTGCGCCGGCCCATGCAACGGCGTACCGTCGGTGGGTCTTTATGAGCGCTTTCCGCCGTCAGCAGATGACAGGGGGTTAATATGAAAAAGCGACTCTCCTTGATAACTGTCCTTTTCTCACTATTTGTAATGCCGGGTGTGGCCTCCGCCTACTGCTGCATGAATGAGGCCATCTGTGTGGCGGTGTGCGGCCTCAAGTGTTGCGGTAACAATATCGCAACGCCCTCGGGCTCGGGGGAATCAAACCTGAGTTCAATTCCACTCAGCCAGCTACGCATCGAGGCTAAGAATGCCGGTCGCGAAAATGCTCAACTACAGAGCATTCTGCAGAGCGAAATCAACCGACGTTCCGCGGCACCGGCACAACTGAAAGCGGGTGCCACAGAGGAACGTTACTGTTGCTGGAATCCGGCAATTTGCGAAGCAGTATGTGGCAGTGCCTGTTGCGGTAACAACCTGACAACCGCTTCTGATTCCGCGGCTCTTGGCAAAATTTCGGTTCGACAACTAAAGACCGAAGCCAAAAAAGCAAAATCCAAAAACGCCGACCTGCACAAAGTACTGCAGACAGAGATCGACCAACGCCCGGCACCGGTACGGCGAAAACCGGCTCGGTCTACCCAGGACCGTTAGCCGTTGGGTAAAAGGGGTCGAACCGGGATTCTCCTCAGAAACCCGGTTCGATCCATTCGTTGATGACTGGCGGCAGACGGATGCGCGTAATAGACTGCGCAGCCGGTATCCTGCCATAGGACGATCAACGTGAGAATTGCGGTTTTCAGCGCACGCAGCTATGACCGGCGCTATCTGGAGCGTGTCGGCGGCTCACACGAGCTGACTTTTTTCGATGCACACCTGGGTCCGGATACTGTTCGGCTGGCCAAGGGCTTCCCTGTCACGTGTGTATTTGTTAACGACCAGGTCGATAGCGAAGTGATAGACGTGCTTGCTGCGGGAGGCTTGCGTCTGCTCGCATTACGCAGCACCGGTTATAACCACGTGGACCTCGCGGCCGCAGCCAGGGCCGGTGTGACCGTCGTCCGGGTGCCGGCCTACTCGCCTTACGCAGTGGCGGAACACACAGTGGCTCTGATGCTCGGCCTGATCCGCAGGATCCCCCGGGCGCATGCGCGCGTGCGTGACGGCAATTTCTCGCTCGAAGGATTGCTGGGTTTCGACGTGCACGGTAAAACGGTCGGCCTGATCGGGCTGGGGCGTATCGGTTCCCTGGTGGCCAGAATACTCAACGGCTTTGGTTGCACTGTGCTTGCCGCCGATCCTTACGCCCGGCCGGAGCCGGACATACAAGTCGAAATGGTCGACGAAGAAACGCTATTCTCGAATTCGGATATCGTTTCTCTGCACTGCCCGCTGACGCCAAAAACGCATCATGTTATAGACGCTGCAGCGCTTGGGCAGATGAAAGCCGGTGTCATGCTGATCAATACCAGCCGTGGCGGCCTCGTAGACACACGCGCAGTAATCGCGGCCCTGAAATCGAGGCATATCGGTCATTTGGGGCTGGATGTCTATGAAGAGGAAGGCGACCTGTTCTTCGATGATCTTTCGAACCAGATCATCGCCGATGACATATTTGCACGTTTGCTGACGTTTCCCAACGTACTCATTACCGGCCACCAGGCATTTTTTACCGATGAAGCCATGACAGCCATTGCGGCTACGACGATTGCCAGCATCGATGCTTTCGCTGCCGGTCAGCTCAGCGGCAACGAGATCACGCTGGAAGCTGTCAAAGGCCAATAAGTGTTGTGCGTTCGGCCAGTATCTACAACGAGCCAGTCACGTTGAGAAATACGCCCTGGTGATCGAAGCTCAAGTCGGTCAGGTCGTCTGAGAAATCGGTGAAGTTGTAGCCGATACCGATTTTCACGTGGTCTCCAAGGTACCGTGACACGGTTGCCAGCGCGCCACTGCGACGCTCATTCAGATCCGACATGTCCAGCAGACGTCCTTCTGCTAGAAACTCCCAGTGCTTGCGGAAACTGTAATCGCCACGAATCACAATCAGGCTGGCGTTGTTGTCGAAGAAGGCGGGATCGTCGCGATCCAGACTGACCTGACCAAGACGATAGGCATATTTGCCGCCTATGGAGAACGCCGGCGATACATCGTAGGTGACGTCGACCGCAGCGATGTGGCTTTTCTGTATGAACTCCGTAGCGATATTCTGCAAACTGATCTGATCCGTTGTCGGCGTGTTATAAAAATACGTGTACTTGGCCAGCGCATTGAGACGATCGTTGCGGATCGGACGGTATGCGTAGCCGATCACGGCTTCGGTAAAACCACCGTCATAGAAGGTTCCCAGCGAGTTATCGCTCTCCGAGTGATTCAGCTTTCCGAGAAACCGGGCTGCCGGACTGATCTGGAATTTGAAACTGTTCCGGAACAGCCAGGTCGTTCTCTCCGTCCTGCCGAGGTCAAGCTGCTGTGCATCGTCGTTACGGTATTCGATGCCGCTGGACAATTGCAGGTCATCGGAGGCGAACCCGACCTGAACGCCGCTGGCCATGCGTTTTGTCTCGGCGCCAGTTTGCACATCCTGCAACGTGCCGATATCCGTAGTGATTCCCAGATTCCATTTTTGCGTCGGCGCGAAACTGATCCCGGTGCCGTGCGTAAGTCCGGTCATCTTCTCGTTATGCTGATAACGCTCTTCGACAAATACGCTTGCGCTGTCTGCGATTCGCGACTTCATGCCGGCGACGAGATTGCCTTCGCTGCCACGCCCGCTGGGCACATCGGTGCGCTCGTTCTCAAGTGCATAATTGAGGTACATGCTCGTATTGTCGGAATAGACGTAGTTCGTTCCGAGCCGGCCACCCGCACCGAGATCGCCGTCGGACATTTCGGCGTCGAGACGCAGTTTCTTCGTCAACTGAAAAGTCCCGCCGACACCGGTACGCGAATTTTCACGACGATCGCCACTTACGGACTGTGTATCTTGCACGAACGCATAGGCGTTCCACGTCGAATTGGAATCGTATCCGAGCTGTACCACGGCATCCGCGCGTTCACCCTGTTCCTGCGTGAGCGGCACGATAATCGAACCGTCAACGCGGTCGTCTATCCGGTAACCGGCACTCAGATCCCAGTGTTGGCCAATGTCGTAGCCGACATTGAATTCCTGCGTCCGGGTTTCGATACCTTGCTCCTGAATCCGGTTATCTACTTTGGCGCCTAGGGCAAAGCGATTCCCTATCGGCAGGCTCAACGTACCCCCGTAATTTTTCGTGTCGGTCAACGCGGTGAGGCCAGGTGCCGAGTAGCCAGCCTCGACATCCTGCGCATACAAGCTCAATTTGCCGTTGCTGAAACTGACGAAGTCTTCAAAACTGATGCTGATATCGGCACGATCTGCTTGCGCCTTGGCGTTTACGAACGATGTCGGATCGTAGCCATTAAACTCGAAACCGCCGTCATCGGAAAACTGTGGCAACGAAACCAGCCCTTCGCTCGTGGCCGTCTGTACCTTGAGCCACGATGCTGTATTCAGACGCAGCGTCAGGTCTGCAGCGTTGAGGCTGCTGTCAGTGTCATTGTGTTCGTTCAGGTTCGCGGTAAGCCCCAGTTTGACATGATCGCCAAACCAGTAATGAGCCTGCCCGCCCGTTGCCAGCGCATCGATTTCGTCGAATCCCGGCGTGTACTCATAACGCACGACCAAGTGCGCCTCGTCGCCGGATATTGCACCGCTGCGTACGAGAAGTGTATCCGCGGCGGTCGACGCGAGCGGTTCCGCGAGCAGGATGCGGCCCTGCAGGTAGTCAATATCGTAATCCATGACCGGAGTCAGGTTCACCACACCGGTGACAATACCCGACGCCTTGTCGCGCAACTCGATACGGGCGCGCTCGGATCCAGCCAGGATATCCTGGCGTTGCAGGAAATACAGCGAGCCACCGGTGCCGCGAAATTCGTCGCGGCTGGCGATCGTGCCGGGTTCGGCGGCAAAGGCATCGACTACCAGACGCCGGTCGCCAAATTCGGTCGTTCCGCCGGATTGATAATGCAGATTAGCGCCGTACAGACCACGATCGACCTGCGCCAGTTCATTATTCATATAACCGATCTTGAAGTTTCCCCACTGGCCATAGTCATCGTCTTTGCCGAGACGGACAAAGAACCTGCCCATGCTGGGGGTCATCTCTTCGACGGTGGCATCGTCGCCAAAGGTCGGATAGTAGTAGTCTGGATCAATTCGCCGGAACAGCGTGTCGGGCGATTTGTCCATGAAGTTGCTGAAGATGTTCTTCAATGGCCCTTCTCTGGTGTCGGCACTCGCCGTCAATTTCCAGTGCTCACCGAATTTCCCGTTAACGAAGAATGCCAGTCGACCGTCAATATTTGAGTCGTGGTCGTATTCTGAATTTCGACCCTGCAGCAGGTCGATCGGGCCACGTGCCGTGTTCCCGGACAATGTGAGATCCGCCATGCCCACGTAGAACCAGTCATTGGTCTTGAACTCGAGGTCGCGTAGATACAGCTCACCGCTGCCTTCTTTGTCGATCACAGCCACTTCGACCGTATGCGCACCCTCGGGCAGGATTTCCTCGGTCACGAAACTGCCATTTGCATCGACGGGTATCGGTCGCCCGGCGACCCAGACTTCTTGCTCCGCCGCTATGCCGCTGCCACGGACGCTTACGGTACCGCTGCCGAGTTCGATGTTGTGCATCCGCAGGCTATTTTCCCCGTACGCGGCGAGCAGGTCCGGTTTCGCCTCGGACTCGGAGTCGGAGTCGTCACTGTCATCAACCGGTCGATCGCTCGTATCGTGGACGACCCATAGCGGCCGCGGACGTGTTTCATCAAAATTGCCATCCGCACCATAAGCCCGAAGCACATACGCCAGTTCGTACACTGGTGCCTTGAACCAGGCTATGGGTGGCTCCCACGTCGCGAGCTCGTCGACACTAATGTCAATGACATCGAACGGTTCCGACTCAAGCGACTGGCCGATTTCAAAAACACGAACTTCGGCACGGTCGATGAAATGGGAATAATTCGTGTACATCCGGAATTGCACTGACGATGCGTGCGCGGCAACCGCAAATTCATCAGATGTGTCTGCCGGCTCGTTGCCAACTCTCGAAATCTCGATGCGATCCGGTTTTGCGGCGACACTGAGTCTGGGAGAGGAACGAAGATTATCGAAGCCAAATTGAATATCGGCGTTCTCCAGTGCAACGTCGGTGCACCGCTGGATGTCAGATGAACTTCGTTTGGGATCATCGATTGGTTCGCCATCGACGGTGATACGCATCAGGTTAAGCCCGAGTGGGTTCTCGGGGCTGAGTTCGCGTGTGATGCGTGTGATATCCACGCCCTCGTAGTCATCCAGGACCGCCAGGTCATCGTACACAACCTGCGCTGCGACGTGAGAGGTTTCGCCTTGAATGAACCCGGCGTTGACGACGTCGTCCGAATGCACATAGCCGCGTCCCTCAAACTCGCTTTGCGCGGCCTCCAGTTGCATTTCCGTCGCAATCAACTCCATTACCCGCCGCGCGCGCGAGGCAGACAGCCCTATGTCGTCGCCGTACACGGCTGCGGCCCGGCGTGCGAGGCGCTCGTTGCGGGTGTAACCGACAAATCGCAAGCGCGGATTGGTCTTGTCCGTAATATCTGCCAGAGCGCGAGCCAGGTCGTCGGTATAGCCTGGTGGCACTACGGGCTGACCGTCAGCGAAATCGATATCTGCAATTCGACCCCACGGTGGACTATAAATCCGGGTCGCCAATGCGGCCCCGGCTGATTCGGGGCAGAGCTGTGGCTCGTCGGGCAATTCCTGTAATGGATCGTCGTACCAGAACTCGACTTCGACGCGACGGTTCAGTGCCCGCCCCTCGGCCGTTTTGTTGGAACGCAGTGGTTTTGTCGCACCGCGTCCGTCGCTCTGGAGGGCAGACGTCGGCAGATTCAGGCTGTCCTGAACCGTCAATGCGACACGTCGCGCACGTGCTTTCGACAGTCCCACGTGATTACCGTAGATGCGCTCAGTTCTTCCGGTCAGCGGCAGATCGTCCGTGAAGCCGACAAATTTGACGACGACATTCTGCTTTTCACTCAGGTTGGCGAAACCCTGACGAACGCGCTCGATGAACGCATCGTTAACATTTACGGTGTCGGACTCATAATGCAGCGGCGCAATGAGATTCTGGATTCGCGCACGATGTGCATGCCCGTCCACGTAACGCAGCTTGCAGACCGTTTCCATGCGGCACACTTTGACTCGCTCTATCTCGTGTGGGACGAGAAACTCTTCGAGGGCAACTTTCTTGCTTGGCTCGTCGTACCAGACTTCGACCTCAACCCGTCGATTCTGCGCCCGACCTCCCTCGGTGAGGTTTGACGCAACCGGCCGGGTGTCACCAGCCCACTCAAACGAGATCGCCTCCGGCGGCAATGTTAGCGCTGTCTGAAAATGCTCTGCCACCTGGCCGGCACGCTCGCGCGACAATCCTGCGTTGTCACCATAAATCTCCGCCAGTGCCGCGGACAATGGACGATTGTCCGCGTGGCCGATGAGATGCAAACGCACATTGATTCGATCCCGCATCCGCTCGAGTATCGCGGCCAGCGAGCCGACAGTCGTTACAGGAATATTTGCGACACCGGATTCGAAGCGTATGTCCGGCACGAGATTGCTGAGCTTGACCGTTTCGAGTGTGTCGGCGGTCGTCTCGCGTGTTTCCAGCGTGTCGCCCTCCTCGGTTTCGACACGATCCAGATCCTGCACCCACTTCACAAATTCTTCTTCATCCGCCAGATGCCGTTCGACCGCCTCGCCTATTGGCGTCTCGCCAACCCTTGCAGCACCCGCCTGCAGCGAGGCCAGCGCTATGCTCGACATCAGCAAATAGCCTAGCTTCCACATGACGTTCACTTGCTCACTCCGGTGCTTTTTTCTGGCGGAGCCCCCAGGCGCCAGAAAATTTCAGGTTCGATAACGAGTTCGTAACAGCAATTCAACTCCTCCCAGGCGACCGCGATCTGATCTTTGAGCGCGTCCACGCGTCGCTGGGCCAGCGCCTCGGTCTCGACGTCCGCGACATAAGAAAGTCTCAGTACCGATGGCGCTTTCTGCAGCTCTTGCAGCAACAGATTGATACGCGGCCGCCACTGCGGACGCATTTCCACCGTACCCGGTTCGAACACCGCGTCCGCGATGTCGAGACCGACAACATGATGAATCGAAGCGCCGAAGTTGATCCGCAACGACTTGCCGCGAGTCGCTCTCTGGACCTGTACCGGCCTGGTCGAAGTACGGAAACCGCTAGGCAGCGTCCGGTCGTCCAATTTCAGAACGAAGTTACTGCCACGATTTTCATATGGCGTAATCGCACAGGTAAAGTGATAGCGACCGTGCGTATCCGTCGTTGCGGCGAGCCCGGTTGCGGTGACAACCCGTACGCCTGCCAATCCGGCTTCCTCAGCGTCCTGGTGACCATTGCGGTTGGTGTCGTCGAATACCTTGCCGGTCACATCGGTGCAATCGAAGGTCGGATCCGGCACCAGGCGCACGGTCGCCTGCGCTTCTCCGGACATGACGCCACCCGTAAGGGAGTTGACGGCCTGTGCCCTGTTGATGAATTCGCCCTCGGTAACCCCGGCGCCAACAGCAAGCAGCAACTTGATCGTATGCCGGGCGTCCGTGGCCAGCGACAGATTCGACCAGATCAGCTCACGACCGATAATCGCCGGCTCTGTCTCGACGCCGTCCAGACGGGCGGAACCGGTGACGTAATGGAAACCCGCCGGAAAACGATCAACGATATTGACATCGTTCAGGTCGACACCGAAAGAGTTACTGACTGTAATTATGTACGGCACCATCTGGCCACGAGAGACATTTAACATTGGCGTCGTCTTACTGACCGACACCGCACCTTCCAGCCTCGGGTCGAGCGGTATGTGATTGTTAAACAGCTCACCCGATTGCGGGGCCCGGCTGGCCCCCAGCTTCTGTGTTCTCGATACCAGCGGTACGCTATTGCCCAGCTTCAGGAAAGAGTGATAACCGGTGCCCGGGCTTCTCGCGGGTACGGACGGTGTCGGTGCAAATTCTGAAGGCTGGGCTTCGCAGTAATCGGTCGTGGCAAGAACCGCGTCGTTGGCAGAACCAGGACATGCAGGTACGTCGAACGGAATTGTCGTCTCGTCGGATTCGGGTGGTATCAACTCGGACACGCCGGCGACATAACTGTTGTCTGGCTGCACAACCTGTATTTTGTAATTGAGTCCGCTTGGGCACGCGGAATCGGAGAAGTTTATCGCGAACTTGTAGTAACCATTGGCGGTCGTAACCTGCCCCTGCTGGTTCGGATCGTCGAAACAGCCGCTCGGAACCGGCTGGCCGTTACGCACGTCGACGAGTGTTACCGTCGCACCGGCGATTGGCGACCGCGCAATAGAATCGTAGATCACGCCGTTCGGATCGACAGGCATGTTCAGGTCGAGCAGATTGTTGCCTTCCCTGACAACAACTTCGTCGATTCGTTGCAGACCGTTGGTGAATTGCGAATCGGCATCACCGAGCAGCGCAGTCCTGCTACCGGCCCCCGGCGTGCTAAAACGCAGCGAGTAGGATTCGGCGGTGATGTTATTCGGCGGCACGCCGTTAATCACATAGTTACCATCGGCATCGCTCAGGACCGAGCGAATCGGCTGATCATCACGGAGAAGTTCGATGCTCCAGCCTTCGAGTGAGCGCTCGACGCCATCGCGTGTGTTGTCGTGATCAGCATCGTGCCAGACGCTGCCGCTGAGAATTCCGGCATCCGGCATCGCGCCCACGTCGATCGATACGCTCGCCTCTGCCGATTGCGATGGGTCGTTCCACGCCACTAGTGCCGTATTGGTTACGGTGGTGCCCGCACTCAGTGTCGGATTGATGGTCGCCCTGAAACGCAGGGTGACGGTCTCATCCGGATCCAATGCGCCGTTCCCGGTCGTATAGTCTGCCGTGATTGTCGTTCCGGCGACGCTGACCCCGTCCGTCAGGCCATTCATCGTCGCCGACTGATCGACATAAGTCAGATAGCCCGGAGTGGCAGCGTTCAGATCATCAGTAATCACGACATAGCGCGCCGGCACGGCGCCAATGTTTCTGGCAGTTACGGCATATTCGAGTGTCGCGCCAGCCAGCGCGGGTCCGCCGCCGACGACCGATACCTCCTTGACGATGGACAACTGTTGGACATCGCCCACCACAACAACAGTCGGCTCCGGACCCGTCGCCGGGTTGCCGTCGCCGTCGGTCAACTGGTTCGGTGTTTCGGCAGTGTGAACCACAGCCTGGTTCGTGATCAGTGTGCCCGCAGGCACGCCGTCATTAACTTGCAAGTCGAACTGGACGATTGCGGATTCACCCGGATTCAAGACACCCTCTCCGGCACCCGGCAAAGGCGGTGTCAGGTCGCTGGAGCTAATCGGGATACCGTCGATCAGCGGGAACACACCATTATCGGTGGCTCCAATCCTAAGGCCATTGACGGTAACGGAATCGGCAACATAGATCGTATCGGCCGGCACCAGGTCAGACAATTCGACTGCCGTCGCCACAGCATTGCCGTCGTTGTAGATCGTGATCGTATAACGCAATACATCGCCTGGATCGACAATGTCGGGCGACCCATCGTCGACCTCGAGTGCGGCAATCTTCGGCGCAAACAGCAACGGGAAATTACCAACGATGTCGCGCGTCGGATCGTTGGCTATTGGCGTTCGCGGATCGTCGGATGGTTGATCGGCAATACCGTTGTCGACGGCGCTGACGAATGCCTGGTTCGATGTCACCGTGCCGTCCGGTGCGTCCGGATCGACGACGACGTCGAATACAATCGTTGCCACATTATTCGCGACGCCGGCATTCAACACGCCAGGCGTGGGGTCCTGTGGTGCATTGATCAAAATGCCGTCGGTCAGCGGTGAACCGCCCGTATTCGAATCCGAAACCGCGCTGCCGTTCAGGCTGGTGCTGCCCGGGACGTATGTCGTGTTCGCGGGTATTTGATCAACCAGTTGGACTCCGCCGGCATGGTCCGTGCCGGTGTTTTGTACGGTGATTGTGTAACGCAGGGTTTCGCCCGCAAGCAACACGTTCGGATCACCGCTTAGATACGAGGAAATCTTCTCTACACGGAAAGCAGCCGCGGACTCGATCTGTATCTGCGTGGGATCCTCGTCACCATCGACGCCTGGATCCGGCGCATCATTGATGCCAGGGTCGTCGCTGAGCGCAGCCGGCAAACCAGCGACGCGTACCTCGGACTGGTTGTAAACAAAGCTGCCATTGGCGAGCGCGGGTGCCAGGTCGATCTCAAACTCGATTAACAGGCTGTCACCAGGGTCACCGAGACTCAGGTTGCTGATGTCGAGCAGACCGGTGCCCGCGGCACCGCCATCCGGATCCGAGCCGTCAGTAAGCGCGCCGGTGGGTATGGTGATCAGATCCAGTGTGCCGGCCTGGAACGCCGGGACAGTATTCAGATGATCCAGTTCGTCGACGACGCTGAAGTCATCCAGCGGTGTCTCACCCACATTTTCTACGCGCAGGCGGTAACGCAAGGTGTCCCCCGGCGTCGCGATAGTGGCCGGATCCTGGCCGCTCGTTACGTTCACAACGGTTTTTTCGAATATCAGCAGAGGGGCGAACACCAGCACGGAATGGGCGTCCTGGTGATCGAGCACGTTTGTGGAGCCATCGGTCAGCTCACGCGTATAACTACGGGCATAGGTCGCCATGTCGGTATCAGCAACGTCGATGCTGAACCACTCCGTGGCGCCGGCGACGTTGCTCAGTGTGATGCCGTGTTGGCTGTCGAGATCCAGGTAAGTCTGGTACGTCACGATCAGTCGCTGATCGGCACCGATTGCCCCGGTATCATTCAGAATGGTTACACGCAGTGTGCAATCCGGATCGGCATCGAAAGTAGCCGCAAAATCTGTGTCCTCAACCAGCAGCGGCGATATGGCCGTTGTACCGTCTGCCGCAAACACCTGCGCCGTAAGTTGTGTCGGTGTCGTATCGCACATACCACCCGTCGGGCCGTTCGGCAAGACATCGGTAATGGTCAAGCCATAAGCAGGCGAGTCACCGCGGTTATGCGCATTCAGTGTGAAAGTTCCGGCCACTCCGAGCTGCATTTGCGCCGGACCGGTTTTCTCGACGTTGAGTTCATCAGGTTCGACGATGGTCATCGGCCGCGTGCTACCGGCGCCTCCCGATAACTGTGTCGCCGGACTGTCGTTCAGACGATTGTAGGTGAACGAAGCGGTATTCGTGAAAGTAAGCCCTTTCACATTGGTTGGCGTATCGTCGAGACGAACGCGAAGCTCGAGGACAATCTGCTCACCGATCGGTATGTCGATACCGGTCGTCGTATCTTCAAAGACAAGATCGGTCGGCGAACCGGTGTTGGCCGGTGTCCATTGCCCCGAAGGCGAAATCTTCGTGACACTGACATAGCTCAGGTCGGCGGCGACCGCAGCGAGATCGTCCTGTATACGGACGTCGTAGATCGGCAGCGCATACGGCGTGCCCGGAACCGTTATCCGATAGCTGAACTCCTCCCCGATCGTCGCCGTCGCCTGACTGTTCGCCTTGGCTAATGCGTCCGGGGGACCGACAGGCAGTGGTGTGCCATCGGCTGACGCCGGCCCGTAACAATAATCATCGGGGGGTGTCGTCGTCGGGCAGCCGGCGCCGGTACGCTCGTAGACGCTGATATCGTGCAATGATGTCCAGTCGACCCAGACAATGTTGGTGAGCGCAATGCTCTGATCAGCAGGTGCCTGCAGTTGCACCCGGTAGGTGACCTCCAGCGTCGAGCCTGGCGCAACATCCAGGCTGAGGTCATCGTTACCGGCTCCCCATACCAGCGGTCCATTCGGGCTGCCTACCGGCAGGCCGACGAAACCCGCCACATCCACGCCGTCGATCTGGGCGATCGGTGTATAGGCATCATGCAGCGCCAGTTCCAGAGGTAGTGTGTCGACTATGTTGACGTCGTGGGCGACTGCATTACCGATATTCGGAATCGTCAGGACGTACTCTACGATGTCGCCAAGTGCTATCGGATCTCCCGGATCCTTGCCTGGCGTGACATTACTGATCGCCTTGGTCGCAGTAAGGTCCGGCTCCGTTGCCAG
>Ga0224508_10002983_pt1 | contig 14159 bp, 12 predicted proteins | sample SF_Jan12_sed_USG_4_FD_170157 | JGI IMG/M metagenome (GOLD analysis project Ga0224508, IMG submission 170157) | Sediment microbial communities from San Francisco Bay, California, United States - SF_Jan12_sed_USGS_21 | ecosystem: Environmental > Aquatic > Marine > Sediment | place: USA... | reverse complement strand
GGCGGCGCCCCAATGATATCGCAGCATAAAGACCATGAAGCAAGCCGTTAGGCAGTCCATCCAATATATGGCTCGCCAGATGTGACACGAGAGCGGGCGCCCACCGCTGGAGTCGCCGATACCGGTCAGCGACTGTGTAGCGCGAGTAACCACAGAACAGCTCATCACCGCCGTCCGCGGAGAGCGCTACTTTCACGTCTTCCCGTGCGAAAGTGCATAGGAGATTTGTTGGCACACCAGAGCTGTCGCCGAATGGTTCATCATAAATCTCCGGCATCCGGTTGATTCCTGTCAGCAGACTCTCTGATCCAACGTACAGCTCTCTATGATTGGTCCCGAGGGCCTCCGCTATTCTCTTGGCGGTGTTCGCCTCATTAAACTCTTCCTCGTTGAAACCGACGGTGAAGGTACGTAGATCAACACCCAGCCTCTTGGACAAGATCGCGGCCACGATCGTGGAATCAATCCCTCCGCTCAAGAAAAGTCCTACTGGCACATCCGACACCATACGGTAACGGAATGCCTGAGCCAGAAGCTCTTCGAGCTCCTCCTCCACTTCAGCCTCGGATTTTCGGTCCCATACTCCGCGTTTCTGCTCCTCCAGTCCCAACCGATAGGAGGTTTCGATGTCCCAATACTGCTGTTCGGTCGGCGAACCCTTCAAACGAAACTGAACGACATGCCCGGGCCTGACGGCCTGGATATCTGAAAAAATACTCTCTGGCGGTGAAATATACCCAAACTGCAAATAGTGAAAGAGCGAATCCAGACTAATATCTCTGGACATCTTCGGATAGGCTCGGATGGCGCGAACCTCTGAGCCGAAAATAACCGTTTGGCCCTGCTCGGCATAGAACAATGGCTTAACGCCAGCGCGATCTCTCACCAGAAACAGTTTGTTCTCACGACGATCCCAAATAGCGAAAGCAAACATCCCCCGAAACCGATGCAGACAATCGATGCCCCATCGCTCGTACGCTTTGACGACCACTTCCGTGTCAGTATTACTCCTGAATCTCACGCCCTCACCAATCAGCTGCCGACGGATTTCTTTGAAATTGTAAATCTCTCCGTTGTAGCTGATCCAGATATCACCTAGATCGTTGGACATTGGTTGACGCCCGCGCGCCGTCAGGTCAAGAATGGATAAGCGACAGTGTCCTAAAAAGACATTGCCATCGTTCCACACGCCGCTGTCGTCCGGTCCCCGATACTCTATAGTGCGTAACATGGACCAAAGCGATTCGATGTCTCCCGCGCCGCCGCCCCGCTGCCAAAACCCTGCTATTCCACACATTCACCGCTCCTCAAGGACCGCTTTGTAGGCAGCACGCTGCAACTCCCCGATAGCGCACCAATCATAGCGTTGCTCCGCGAGGGTTCGAGCTTGAGCTCCGATGACTTGCCGGAGCGCACCATTATTAAGCAATTCGATCACATGCTCCGCAAATAGCTGTGGATCGTCGGCAATCAGCAGATGCTCACCGTGCTTCACGGCGAGTCCTTCCGCACCGATGCTAGTTGTGACGAGAGCCTTGCCCATCGCCAGCCCTTCGATTACTTTGAGTTTTGTTCCAGAACCGCTGATTAGGGGTGCAATGAACACGTGCGCAGCATCATAGAGGGGACGCACATCTCCAACAAAACCCTGAAGACTGACATTGTTTGGATACTTGGACTGGAGCCTTCGAAGAACCAATGGTGGACATCTACCTACAACAGTCCACTGGACATTAGGAACAGCAGACAAGATAGACTCGAATGCGTTCTTAACAAAATAGTTGATCCCGCTTCTGTTGTACGGATCACTCATACTTCCGACCCAAAGCATTGTCGGTTGCCGACTAGTGGTATTTGCTCTTGGCCGAAATTTTTCGGTGTCCGTGCCATTCGGCACGACGAATACACGACAGGAAGAATTAAATTGTTGTAGATAGGCCTTGTCCTTCTCGGATACCGCGACGCAAAAACTCAAGCGCCGCATGACAGCGGACTCATAGGAAGCCAATCTATTAGCTTGTACCGACAGATACAGGCGCTTGAGAGGATTTCGTTCCGAACGCGCCCATCGTCTCAGACGAACCGCCTCCACGTTGTGATTCGTCAATACTACAGGAGTATGTTCGAACAGTGGCAGATACTCAGCAAGGGGTAACATATCGAGATGCACGATATCGATCGGAGAATCGTTCATGCGATCGCGGATAGCATCCGCAAGCATATTGCTATAGTACTTCTTCGCCACATACGGTCGCGTCTCGACGAAGCCAAGTAATAGCGAGAGAAACATGCGAAGGCGGTTGGTCTCATCGAGCACGTGTTCCAAGTGCACAAAAACACATAATTTCGCCATTTCGCTATGCACGACGTTCTCTTCCTTCCGGTCAAGCTCTTTATCGAAAAAGCCAAAAAAGGAAACGTCCGCGTATCTAGAGATCTGCTTGAGAATGTTGTAGGTACGCTGATTATGACCGTTCGTCAGAGGATAAGGGGCACGGGTCGACACAAATAATACATGCTTCCTTCTCAAGCTATCTCCTGCTGGTAGCGAAAGACCATCTATTAGCGGCGCGAGCGCGATGAAGAACTAGGGGGATTGCAGATTACTACGATATTGCGTCTTTTAAATTACTCTTGGCCACGCGTCTAACTCGACGAGCCAACGGCTTACAGGACAGCTCGTAACATGCCATTAGCCGACCACTCAACGACCCGCCAAATATCTGAATTGTTTCGTGCGGCATCATGCAGTTGCTAAAACGATTCTTGTATTCTGCTTCATGTCCCATGAAATCGAAAAACTTTACATTAGCTTGAAAGGCCCATTCAAGCATCTTAAAGCGAAGGACCTGACCAGGAGAGACTTCTTTGTGCTGCTCATCGAACCCTAGCTTTAAGTTATACAAGGTATCCTTGTAGAGTAAATTGTACTCGAAGGCGATGGGCTTCTCGCCAAGATACACCAATCCCAACACCAACCAATCTCTGTTGCGTCTGGCAATATCTTCATAGAAGGTCATTAGCCGGTCATCGATCCCAATTGCACTGCCCCAAGCCTGTTTCCAGCTGTTACGGGAAACGGCCCAACAATCTTCTAGCATCTCCCCGAGATGCTGGGATCTCCCGGTGGTGATCTCGATTCGGGCATCTAGCTTTTCACACAACATACGCATCTTTCGACGCTCCGCCTGTCGGCGGCTGCCACTAAGGCTATCCACATAGTCGCTCCAGGAATGCTGAATCTCCAACCTCGGAGATCGCATATCCTGCCGAACAGCATAGTGCACGCCAATATGCTCGAGCTGATCTTTCAGCGCCTGATGAACCCCATATTCCGTTGGAAGATAGTAAAGAGTCAGGGAATCCCAATCTTTAAGTCCTCGGATGAGATCGAAGGCCAAACCCATAGCTTCTGGGACATCACCATCACACAATAGGCCGGATCGGAATGAATGAGTATTTATCCACAGTCGCCTTCGCCGTTTCGAACCGGTGCCCTCCAGCATGGTTGGTATGCAGCAAAGCAAGCGACCCGATTGACGTACAGTGGCGATCGCACACCCCGCCCCGCCAAAGTGTTCCCACCATGTGTGCAACCAAGAATAAGTGTTGAACGGATGGTCTGCCTCGCAACGCTCAATAAACTGCGGCCATTCAGTTTCCAGCGCGTCGAATCGATCGCAAAATTGAGCGGTAAGCTCTCCCTCTTTTCGATTGGTTGACAGCACTGACAGGACTCCAATTTCAACAGTACTAGACCGGCTCTCGAGACACCAACGATTCACCGAAAGATCACGCTCCTATTGTGACGCCAGTCAAGCCAAGTGCTATGGAGCCGATAATGCGTTTCGCGCTTATAACAGACAGCAATCGATTACCTGGGATAGCGCGCCAATTGAGCCTTGCGACCACAGCCCCTCCATACCCCTTCTGTCCGCGGGCAAGCTCCTGATCAGTCGATAAAGGAGCTGTTAAGAACGTCCGTTCCATACGAAAAACCGAATCCAATACGATTTTCCTCGTATTCCACATCAACCTCGGAGCTGTCGCGTTGGATGTAGTCGTAACTGAAGTTGAGTCGCGCTTGCCGACCGACACGTCGACTGACGGCCATCCTGACCGCCACATCTTCGTCTCTACGGTCGCTAAGCTCAAATCTTCGCCGCCCCATCGAAGCCGAAATGCGAGTTTCCCAGCCGGATTGAAATTCGCGCGAAAAATAGACCAATAGGTTCGATAATCCCCGATCGAGATCGCTCCTCGTCACAAACTCCTCATCGCTGACACGAGCCGTCACTCCTATATTGGTCTGTTGTCTCAAAAAGGAGAATCCACCCACAACATATCGGTTTCTCAACGGATCACTTACGCCCACAATGTCCTGCGTAGCGCCCAAATCGCCCCCGCCCAAGAACTGGAATATCTCTCCACCATCGGTCAGCCCTGATCCGATGGCACCAGTCAGCTCCGAGTACGCCCCTATTTGCCGAGACGCATCTAATGCGAATAGAGGACCCGATTCTGTCGTCTCGAGGCCACGCAACTCCGTTCTTCCTAGACTAACCTCGATAGCTGTATGCCCTGTTTCCGAAGTGAACAGCAAGTACAGATTATCGCGATCATAATCGTCGTTCAGGGAAGTATCATCAAATTCTACGCGTTGTGTGTTAATTTCCAGCGATATCGCGCGGTTGATTGAGAGTTCTCTCTGCACAGACAAAAGACCCACCAACCGTTCATTATCAAGTTCCCGAATCTCATAGTAGTTATCGATATATCTACCGCCAAGCGTAGTCGTCCACCGCTGCCCAAAACGCACCGAGATGTCGGGTCCCGTCGCGAGGATGTTAGTAGCTTCCCGGTTACTGGGCGTGATTGCTTGGAGTGGATCGAGAATTTGCTGTCCTGAGGTGTCGTCTAAACTCCAGGTAAAAAGATCCGGTATTACCGTGTACTCAATTGCAGCGCTGACGGCCTCCAAAGTTTCCGGCTCAAAGCTGTTATCCAGGTATTCGAGGTAGGACACGTTAGCAAGAAGCTCAACATCGGCATTCGGTCGAATTTCCTCATACCTAATGCTGACACCGGCACCAGCTATCGCATCGTCGACTTCTGAATCTCTCAGCCGTCCCAAATTGTCGGTTCGTACAAGCCCCGTTTGAACTTCAAAATCGAATTCTGCCATGACGTTCTCAGCGGAGAACGAAACCAACATCCAAGTGACAGACAGTCCGATACGTCGAGTGACGATTAAGCTTCTGCTATTCGCTTCTATTCGCAGAGTCGATTTGGTCATAGCCGTAGTATCCATGGTCATAACTAGCAGTATTAGCTTGGTTCAGCATGGCCATGATAGCTTTCGAACCGTCTAAGAGGCCTACAGCCTCGGCAACGGATTCTTGCCCCGTGGAGCCCGCTTTGACTACGAGGAGGATCTGCCCTACCAGGCCCGCAAGAATTACGGAATCGCTCGTTTCCAATAAGGGAGGTGTATCGAACAGCACGATATTTGAGTCGCTAAGCGAAACCAACTGTTTCGCCAGCACAACCATACGCTTACTCCCCAAGAGCTCCGTAGCGTCGGCACGCGGTCTGCCTACTGGAAGAACCGTGAGGTGCGGCACATCCGTTCCACACAAAACAGACTCGACGGACATATGCTCGTCGGAGAGCAGATCCATGAGTCCCGGTTCCTCTGCCGCCCCAAGGACCTCCGTGATATGGCGCTTTGCGAAATCACCATCCACGAGAGTGACCGTGCAATCCTTCTCCTGGGCGATGCTGAGAGCCAGATTAACGCAAGTGAAAGTCTTACCTTCGCCCGAGAGCGCGCTGGTGACGGCAATCAGCGCGCCGTCGGAAACAGCCAGCATCCCCTTCTTTCCGAACGCATTGATAATTAGGGGCCTCTTGATCGCGCGGTAGGACCTGGTTAGCTTGTGTTCCTCGTCGTCGGGCGGTAGCACGCCCCCGTGGCGCAAGCTGTCATGATTTAAGACAAGCGGTCGCCCGGCGACTTCAATGGATTTTTTCGCGGCGGGAGACGACCCGGAAGCATCTCGCAACTGCTTGGACTGGAGAGCGTGGGCGCCAGCAAGCTTTCCAAGAGCCGTCTCGATCGCCCCCCCCATTACTGCAGGCCGACGACCGTCCTCACAGACGCCCCAATCGTTTCCCCCAAATAGAATACCGCACCACTGGCCATCAAAAGCGAAAGCGCGCCCACGCCAAAAACTGTCATCCCCAATCGCCCTATTACACGTTCGTAAGGCGGAACAACTCTACTGACGGCGCCCAGCACGGGTAGGCCACCAAGTCCCTGTCGCAAAGTCCGCACACTAGAGAAGACGGGATGAAGCCTATTTCTAAGGTACGCGAAACCGACACCAGCACCTAGCGAGGCGACAAGACACAGAAACGTCAGAAGAGCCCGATTGGGAGACAGCGGGAAGTAGCTCGCACTGGGTGGATCGATAACCTGAAACTTGACGTCTTCGAGCACGTCCGCTGCCGTGCGCAATCTCTCCCGCTCCAAGCGGCTCCGCAGCTCGTCATAGATCTCTTGCACTTGCGCATAGTCCCGCGTCAGTTGAGCAAGTTCTGCTTCCACCTGCGGTATTTCGTTGACCTTACCGCGCAGGCCCTCGACATACGCACGGCGATCTCGGACCTGAGACTGAAGCGCCGCCAGTTCGACATTCACTCCATTCAGCATTATCTGAATGTTCTCGTAGACCGCGTTGCCATTGAAAGCGGCGCTGTCGATGGTTTCCGCAGACCGCAGACTTTCTAACGCCAGAGTACGTTGGGCACGCAGCTGGTCCAGCTGCTCACGAACCGCAACTGAATCGGGGTGCCTGTCCGTATAACGCAATAACAGATCACCAAGACTGGACTCGAGCTCGGCTATCCTTGCATCTAAATCAGAATCGGTTTCCGAGGGTGAAATAGATGCCCAGTCACGAATCGTAGTGTCCGTGTCGGGGTCAAGACCCAGCTGCCGACGGAGAGCAGCGCGCCGGTCTCGAGCAACGACCAGCTCGCTTTCCAGATTCTGTAATTCACTAAGTCCCGCCTGAAGACGCGAATAATAGTCTCCTGTATCCCCAGGCAATAGGCCCACCCATTGTCGTTTGAACTCGGCAAGAGTCTGCTCTCTCTGCGTGAGCTGCGACTCATACTCGGCTATCTGCTGCATCAGGAACAGCTCCGCCTCCGCAGAGCCAGATTGCTGCCCTTGCTGCACGTCGTTGACGAAAAACTCCAAGAGCGATTCGACTACCGCCAGTGCCATCGTGCGTTCGCGATCCTGATATCTGATACTGAACAAGTTGTCCCGGAACCCGCGGCCGCCAGGATCGAGTTCTCGAACCTCTACTTGAGTTTGCAGGCGCTCAATAAGCGCCTCCCGTTCCTCCACCGTCTTGGCACGGAGATCCATACCGGTCGCACTCACGACCCGTTCCAATGTCGGTCGACCCAGCAACGCCTGGCGCACTCGCTGGAGCTCGGAGCTGGCATCACCCTGGATTGTCACTCTCTCAATCACCTGATCCAGACGTGACGTGCTATCCACATAGATTCTCGCCGATGCTCCATACTGATTCGGAATCAAGGAAACCCCAAGCCAACCGATCAGAGCGACCATCCACGCAATTCCCAACGCTTGCCACCGAAACCGCCAGCCGCCAAGGAACTCCTCTCTGAGCTTGGAAACTAACTCCAACAACTCCAGAACCTCACAACCATTAGAGACGCGTCTCCGGCACGACGATCACATCACCCGGATACAACGCAACATTCTCGCCCATTCGTGCTTTTCGCACGAGATCGTCAAGTCTGAGGCGACACTCGGCCTGTCCGCCGTCGAATTCACGAATGATCTTAGCCCGGTTACCCGCAGCGAATTCGCTGAGTCCTCCGGAGGCCACAATGGCATCCAATACCGTGAGCCCTTCCCTGTGTGACAGCCCTAACGGTTCAACGACACTACCGATCACCTGAACTTGATTGGCGTTTCCTTCATTAACGATCATGACATTTACCGTGGGAGATCGGATGAATTCAACCAAGACGTCCTCGATCGCCCTGGCCAATTCCGACGGTGATCTGCCGGCCGCCAGCATATCGTCCACGAGCGGAGTCGATATTCGACCGTCGGGGCGCACCGTAACCTCGGTCGACAACTCCTCATTTCTCCAGACAAAGATCTGCAAGACATCGCCGGGACCCATTCGGTAGACCGAATCTCCAGAGACCGACGTAGGACAATCAAGCGCGCTGAACTGGGCTCCCCCAGACGAAGCGCATGCGCTCAAAATCCCGGCGATTAACGCAACAAAACTTCTTTTCACAATGAGGTGGTCTGTTCAGCTAAGCCAATTGCTCTCGTCGCCGGCCGTCTCAAATTCTTAGGTCGTACACCAGCGGACTTGTTTTTCGGCGCTAGGGTCTTCTTTTGAGAATGTAGAGTCAGATATCTACGCGCCCATGCTGCATTATGCTCGAAAAAAAATTCGCCGGCGCTCCAATTTGACATAACAGAACCTCGCTGGCCGACAAAAACATCTACGGCTGCGCTGCCCTAGCGCCGGGCCTATGACTCAGCGCTCCCGAGGAATCGTCAATAACTCATCTCGGCTCTCGTTGGACTCTGAAATCAGGGTCCGTAGGCTCGCCCTCGCCTCGATGGTCTAATTTGGAAGTGCGCGAACAAACACGCGTAGTTGATTCGGCATTCTTTCGTAAAGTTGGTACAACAGTTTCCGTTTCTGAGATCTGACAATCTGTAGCGTTGCGGTTTCTCGGTATGGTTGAGCAAGATTATCCTTGTAATTTCCAGCACGCTGGCCACCGCCGCGCAAGAAATCAAACGCTTGCAGCCCTTTCTCGAACGCCGACTCGATAGAATAGCCCATATGCAATTTAGAAATGGATAACCGCTTATCGAAGTCTCTATCGAAACCCGTTTGATAACCGTATTTCACCGATCCGATCACGAAATCGTATAGAGCTGAAACTGGCTTACCCTGTACGCATAACAGCGTGAATTCCAATTCCCCCTTTTGAAGTAACAGCCTAGAAATCCGACGGTGAAACTCCTTACGATTTCCTTCAAAAACCCTTTTTCCCCATCGCAGTTCATGGAACCTATTTAGCAGGTCAAACACCCCATCCAGATCCGTGGAAGTCGCTTGTCTTATGCTGACGTCTCCATGAGCCTCCAACCGTTTCCGTTGGTTGAAAATCTGGCTCCTGGTCCTTCCTGAGAGCCCGGATAGATAATCTGCAAACGTCCCTACGAGTTGCAATCGATGCGAATATCCTTTTTCATGCTGTCTAAATAGATATCCGTTGGCCCTGCAAAATTCCCTCAACGACCGATAGCTTTCAGATTTTACCCAATGGTTGCAGATTACAAACTCATCCCAGCGCCATTCGTGAAGAACATAGTCAAGCAACGCTCCGACTACTTGATGCTCGAAGCCGGCATGAACAATGAAGTCGACATATTCACACCGGATATTGTCACTGTCTCTCCAACAGCCCGCGAGAAACTGAAGGCGGCTGCACCGGCTGCCGAACTGCGTAAAATCCTGCAAGTACAATGGTGCGATACCAACCAGTGCGCCAGCCGAGTCTCTTACGCACAAGAGCCTTAACTCACGGTCATCGGACGACTCGCCAAAGACACGCCACCACGTCCTCATCCATGCCCAACTCATTACCAGCGGGTCCGCGCAGGAGTTCGACAATAACTGGCCCCACTCCACCTCCAACCGGTCGAAGGCGTCGCAGTCGAGCTCCTCGCAACTAAGTGACATGCCGTTCGCGGACGTTCTGGTCATGTTGTTTTCCGCAGGTATCTTGCCGCGCTTCAGCGCCAACGATTTGGGCTGCAATCGGCATCGACTGACTAGACAATTGCATTCAACTGGACAATCCTGATGAACGATGCCCCTTCATTGTTTTGTGAGGCATGGTATTTGAGCAGGTTAGTTATTTCGTAGCCGACCATAACGGAACACTGGTAGCAGTCTGGTCAAGTTATTGTTGTCGGCCAATGCGTTTGAGAATATAGATGACTCCCTAGACTATGTCGCTTTCGTGAAGGCGTTTCCCAAGACGGTTAGCGGCACAATAGACCGTATACTTTTAACATAATAAATTGAGCAGACTCGAATTCTAACGCTAGACTTCTCCCGAGCATTCGGATGACGATCGTACCTAATTTTTTTATCGTTGGCGCGCCAAAATGTGGCACAAGCGCACTGTACTCACATTTGAGGCAACACCCTCAGGTTTTTATGTCCGTACCGAAAGAGACACATTTTTTCGCCACAGATCTTACGGCTTCTTTCCGGCATGACGAGAAATGGTACCTCTCATTGTTCTCCGCCGCCGAAGGCTTCGAACGAATTGGCGAGGCCTCTGTCTGGTATCTGTACTCCCGCAAGGCTGCGCGGAACATAAAAGAGTACTCACCAGATTCGAAGATCATTGCCATGTTCCGCAATCCTGCGGAAATGATTTACTCCTATCACAGTCAACGGATTTGGAATCGCACCGAGAATATTCTCGACTTCGGCGAGGCCCTCGATGCGATTGGGGATCGAATGCACGGCAGACGGCTGCCCGATGATCCATACCCACTCGAATGCCTAAATTATTGGGAGATTGCCAAATATTCCACTCAGCTTCAGCGCTACTTTGACACGTTCGGAAGGGAAAACGTCCACGTCATTATCTTTGACGATTTCAGGGCTGAACCTCGGCGCGTTTATCGAGAAGTATTCGACTTTCTCAGAGTCGACAGTACGTTTCGGCCCACGCTCGATGACAGCCATCTCGCTAGAAATGCCAATAAACGACCACGCAGCGAGGTCGTTTCCCGTTTACTCCGAAATTCCCCACGATCCGTCATCTGGGCCGGCAAGGTCCTAATGCCCAATAGCGCCAGGCGTAAGAAATTGTTAGACCGTATCGGTCAACTGAATGAGAAACCTATTCCCCGTCCGAAACTTGCGCCGGAATTACGCGCTAAAATCGTTAGTTATTATCGACCCGAAGTCGCAAAATTAGGTCGTATGCTCGACCGTGATCTCACGGCATTGTGGAGTTCGAAGTAGCCAGTATCCGTATGATTATCGCTGCGGCGCCCACACAATCATAGTTTCTCCTCGACAGAACTTGGCTAAAGCGATCAGCGCCGCCATATTAACCAACACGAAATAATGCGGTATCGCCAAAATCCCCTGCTTATTAGGACCCCTGTAACATAGATGGCCTACAAATGCAGAACCATAAAAGCCTGCCTGCAGGAAAAGAAAGAATTGGTAAAATGGCGTGCTGAGTAGAAATAGATTGGAAATCAACAGAGTTATCAGGAAGAGGCCAACCGAATAACGAAACATTTTATGGGAAATCAGTTGGACAGAGAACAGACCAAATTTGAAGGGATTCAGCAGAGCTTGCCGAGCGCGCAATGCTGAGTAGGTGCGTAAAGCAACCCTCACCCGCATTGCAAGCTCGTCGGCACCATCATCAAGCACGTCCTCTTCGCAAACAGCGCCCTCCTCATAGGCTACGCGGTAACCATTTTTGAAAGTGTCTAGCGCGATGACAAAGTCACTGATCAAGTTCGTCTCGATTGCACGATAAAGGCGGCTACGAACCGCATAAAAACAACCGCTTACTCCAATTGAGGAATTAGCCGCGCTTTCCCAGCGCTTCATCAGCACTTCATAACTCCAATAGCCAACACCCCCCGCGCCAATTTGACTACTGCCCTTGTTTCTATAGATCAGTTTCCCTCCAACGCACCCAACGCTTTCGTCGGCGAAATTCCTCATTAGCATCCGAATACTATCTCTGCGCAAACGCGTGGTGGCATCAGTAAAAACCAGGATTTCCCCTCGAGAAACCTCAGCGCAGCGGTTTTGAACCGCAGTTTTTCCTTGCCGCCCCTCGAGCCGAACCAGGGAGACCCCTCTGCTCGCGTAACTCCGCACGATGGAATCGGTTGCGTCATCGGAAGCGTCCGATCCAACAATGATCTCCAACCGACCCTCCGGGTAGTTCAAACTCAGCACATTATCCAGCTTCTCAGCAATGCACTTTTCTTCGTTATATGCAGCAATAACAATTGATACCGAGGGCGTGATCTCCGCCTTTTTGATAGGTTTAGGGCGAACCCTGCTTAGAAGCCATATCAGGAGCCCGTAACCCACGTACGTGTAGAGCGTAAGCGCTAAAAACGCCCAAAATACAATCGCCATCGCCCCTAGTTGTTCCTCATTGACCACAACCTGTGATAAAGGCGACCCCCGAGCACACTTTGGAATCCTCTTCTCATCCTATATCGGGCTTCCATTCGCCTTGCGTACCGGCGATCGCAATGAATGATTTTAGAAAAGCTTTCTCTCGATGTTCCCTGATGGATGACGTAGCGCTTTAGAATCCATGGCTCGGTTGTTTGACGGCTTTCGTTGATCCCCGGGATCGACGTCGAAAGCGTACGATAGCCGCAGCGCCCCGCAACCTTTAACGTCTCTTTGGAGTATCGGCCACCGGGCAACGACAAGTGCCGAACGTCTTTTCCGACCATCCTCTTGCACAGGTCCTTTGGTTGCCGCAATTCACCGAGCAGTTCAGCTCCCCGCAAGCCATTCATGAATCGGTGGGTGTGGCCATGCGCCTGAACATCCATATCCTGGTCAATTAACTTTCCTATGTCGTCCCAGTCCAGCCATTGGGATCGGCTCCCTATCCAGTCCGTCGTAACAAAGAATGTCGCCGTAAATCCATACGCTTTCAATACAGGCACAGCGAGATTTAGATTGCTACCATGCCCGTCATCGAAGGTGACAATAATCCCATCCTGCACTGGATTCCTGAAATATTGCTCGATATTGATCACCGGCTTGTCAGTTCTGGAAATCGCCTGCATCTGCTCCTCAAATACTGAAGCCCGCAGCGAATAGCGCTCACCTGGCTCGCCGTGATTTAGAGCATGGTACATTAGCACTGCGGTCATCTATACGCTGCGGCAGTTCAGAATACTGCCAGCACCTTCGACCAGAACAGGAGTGGATCGAAACGACCCATGGCATCGGTACACATGGCATTGTGTAATCCGATGCGGTGTAATTCATACACGGGCGTATCGGACCGATTTATCCCGCTGATAGTCGTACAAGCGTTCCTGTATCCAGCATTTCTTACCTCGGCAATAACTGATGCATCGAAGTCATTCTTAGTCCCGTTCGGGTAGGCGAACGAACTCACCTTAAGACCAGCTTTCTTCTCGATAATATTCTTTGACTCCTGGAGTTCATGGACTACCCGCTCTGACTCTTCCTTAGAGAGTATCGGATGCGTGACCGTGTGTGAGCCGAACCGGACACCAGCCCTCGACATCTCTCTCACGAGAGACCAATCCAGCATGGGACGCACTTGCAGCGATGTTTTACCGACTGTCTTCTCGAGAATCTCGCGAACGATAGTTTCGCGTCGCTCCTGATCGTATTCTTTCAATCTTGCATTTAGCCACCTGAGGGCAGAAACTCTATCGTTCCCAGTCTCCAATGAACGAGTTCCGAATCCCGTCGACTTAAGGTCCAGGTACTGCTCGGTCGTCGTCGACAGAGCGGCGGCCAATTGCTCGAACCAAAACGCAGTTTTTCCATCTATGTGAGCGGTACTGAGATAGATGATCGCCGGAGCACCATGCTTCTTGAGTATTGGTAAAGCCAGATCGTAATTATCCCGATAGCCGTCATCGAACGTGATGGCGAATTTGAGGCCCCCCTGAGACTCACGATCACTCCCCTTCGCTTCAATGTCGTCCATGCACACAAATTCGTGACTCGCCCCAATTTCCGTCAAAATCGCATCCAGCAACTCCGGACGTAAAGTCAACTGAAGCGCGTCTGACTCGTCATTGATCTTGTGTAGCATCACAATGATCAGCCCACTCTGCTTACGCTTGTATTTGAGCAGTCCGGATAGCTCTGCAGCCACCGCCGCGGTGCGTTTCGCGGTTGCCCGCAGAGATTCGACCATGACTGAAACCATCAAATGACTCGTAAGCTCTCATACAGCACCTTGTATCTTTGCGCCTGTGCTGCAGCACTATAAAAGCGATCTACGCGTTGCGA
>Ga0224508_10002982_pt1 | contig 14161 bp, 9 predicted proteins | sample SF_Jan12_sed_USG_4_FD_170157 | JGI IMG/M metagenome (GOLD analysis project Ga0224508, IMG submission 170157) | Sediment microbial communities from San Francisco Bay, California, United States - SF_Jan12_sed_USGS_21 | ecosystem: Environmental > Aquatic > Marine > Sediment | place: USA: California... | reverse complement strand
CACCGAAGTGTTCCTCTACTGCGAGAAGACCCTGGTGGTGTTCATAAGTCCAACCGCCATCGCCGACCGGACCGACGTAGATGAAACCAACCTTGACCGGTCCATCGCCGTGGCTACCGGCCAGAGCGGCCGTTGCGAACGCGGCTGCCGCGACGCTTGCAAAGAAAGTACGTTTCTTCATTTGATTCTCCCCAGAAGTGTTTTGGTTGGCCTCAGTGCGAGGCGTGAAAGGCCCGTCCAAGCGATGCCGGGGCGCTGAGCGTTGCGCGGTTGCGATCGGACGAGATAATTACCAGCACAAGTATGGTTATCAGGTATGGCGACATGGACAAGAGTTCGACCGGGATCGCCACGCCGGCCGCTTGCAGATTGAGCTGTAAGACAGTGATACCGCCGAAAAGGTACGCACCAAGTAGCACTCTGCCAGCCCGCCACGAAGCGAAAACGACGATTGCCAGTGCAATCCACCCGGCACCTGCGGTCATCCCCTCGGTCCACTGCGGGACCCGCACAAGGCTAAGGTATGCGCCACCCAGACCGGCGCAGGCACCGCCAAACGCAATTGCCATCAGTCGGACAAGGATCACGTTGTATCCTAGCGCGTGAGCCGCATCGTGGCTTTCACCGACCGCCCGCAAAATCAGGCCTGCCCGGGTGTATTTCAGAAACGCCCAGACTGCGGCAACCAGCGCAAGCGAGACATAGACCATCAGATCATGACTGAAGAGGATCCGGCCCAGGTAGGGCAGATCGGACAATACGGGAATATATATCTGTCCGGTCGCGGGCGGCTTAATGCCGATGTAGCCCTGTCCCATCAGGCTTGAAAGCCCCAGGCCGAAGAGCGTCAGCGCAAGGCCCGTGGCCACCTGATTGGACAGCAGGTACTGGGTCAGAAAGCCAAATAACAGCGACAGAAGCGCACCGCCAATGGCGGCAAATATGAACCCCAGAAAGGGTGATCCGGTTTCCACCGCGATCGCAAATCCACAAATCGCGCCGACGATCATCATGCCCTCGACCCCAAGATTGAGCACACCTGAGCGTTCGGCCACCATCTCTCCGATCGCCGCCAGCAGAATGGGCGTTGACGACACCATCAGTGTTGCAAGCAGAAAGTCTATCTGAATTGAAGACAAGTCCATTATGCATGGCCCTCCCGTCCCAAACGCACGCGGAAATTCGTCAGCACATCGATACCCAGAAGGAAAAACAGCAGCATTCCCTGGAATGCCTGGATCGCGGCGGCGGGCAAACCAAGGGTCGCCTGGGCCGCTTCGCCACCGATATAGGTCAGTGCCATCAGAAGGCCTGCAAGCAGTATGCCAATCGGGTGAAGGCGCCCAAGAAACGCGACGATGATCGCGGTGAAGCCATAGCCGACATTGAAATCGATGCTTATTTGCCCAGCCGGACCGGCGACTTCAAACAGGCCCGCCAAACCAGCCAAAGCGCCAGAGAGCCCGAGGCAGAACAGGATAAGTCGGTTCGGATTGACGCCAGCAAATTTGGCAGCGCGGGGGCTTGCGCCGGTCAGGCGAATGTTAAAGCCCATGATGTGTCGGCTGAGCAGGATGTAGGCAAAGATCACGGCGATGAAGGCGGCCACAACGCCCCAGTGCATGCCCCAACCGGCTATCAGCTCATTGTTAGCGGCACTTTCATACTGGCGCAGATTTCGCGAGCCCGGAAATCCGGCGCCCTCGGGGTTTCTTAGCAGGCCCAGGGACATCGACGCGAGGAGCTGTTCGGCCACGTAGACCAACAGGAGCGAGACGAGGATCTCGTTGGTATTAAAGCGCGTCTTCAGAATCCCTGGGATCATTGCCCAGAGGAACCCGCCAAATGCTCCGGCGATGATCATCAGTGGAAATATCAGCCAGCGCGCCTCCATCGGGTAGAACGCAAGGCCCATCGCGGCGCCAAAGATCGCGCCCATGATGTATTGACCTTCGGCACCAATATTCCAAATTCCCGCGCGAAACCCCATGCTGAGGCCGATGGCGATCAGGATCAGCGGCCCGGCTTTCACCAAAAGCTGGCCACGGTAGTAGAAGGCAAATTCGCCAAGGATCGGATCCCAGAAGATCGTGCGGATCGCAACGAGTGGGTCTTTGCCAAGAAAGGCAAACATGAACCCGCCCGCGATCATCGTCGCAACAACAGCGATGAGCGGCGTCAGATATGACCAGAGCTGCGACGGCGTTGGACGTTTCTCCAGCCAGATCATGCGTGGGTCTCCTCGTGAATATGCGCCACTTCCATTCCGTGCGCGCCTCCCATCATCAAACCGATTTCGTCGATGCTGAGGCCCTGCGCAGGCCGCGGTTCGCTGAGGCGACCTTCATTCAGCGCTGCAAATCGGCCGGAGATCTCCATCAATTCATCGAGATCCTGGCTGATTACCAGAATCGCCGCGCCTTCCGCGGCCAAATCGAGAATCGCCTGCCGGATCGATGCCGCCGCACTGGCGTCAACGCCCCAGGTCGGTTGGTTGATAACCAGCACATCGGGTTTTTGCAGGATTTCGCGGCCAATGACGAATTTCTGCAGATTACCGCCAGAAAGCGCGCGCGCGGCATTTCCGGCACCCGGCGTTCGAACGTCGAATTCCGCAATCACTTCGTCGGCAAAAGCGCGCGCTTTGGACCAGTCGATAAGCCCGCGCCGCACCATTTTCTTGCGGACGTGCCCCGTCAAAGCCGCGTTTTCAATCAAGCTCATGTCCGGTGCGGCGGCATGGCCCAACCGTTCCTCAGGCGCAGCCAAAAGACCAATCGCACGGCGCGCGTTCGGGCCTAGATCGCCAATGGGTTCACCATTCAAGTGAATAGCGTCCCGGGACGCAGGAAGCTCGCCTGAAAGCGCGCCCAAGAGCTCGTCCTGGCCATTACCTGCGACGCCGCCGATCCCCAACACTTCGCCCTTTCGCAATTCCAGCGTTACGTCCTTCAAGGACGTTCCAAATGGGTTTGCCGACTTGACCGAAAGCCCTTTCAAAGACAGTGCGACGTCACCAAGGTCATGATCCGCTGCTGCGGGTGTCTTCAACTCTGTTCCAACCATCATTTCGGCAAGCTCTCGCGCCGATTTTTCGCGTGGGTCGCAGTTTCCGACAACTTCACCCAGCCGCAATATCGTCGCCCCATCGCAGAGCGACCTGATCTCCTCCAATTTGTGGCTGATATAAAGGATCGATGTTCCTTCGGCTTGCAGCTTTCTCAGAGTTTCAAACAGGATATCGACCTCCTGCGGCGTCAAGACGCTGGTGGGTTCGTCCATGATCAGAAGTTTCGGGTCCTGAAGCAGGCAACGAATGATCTCGACGCGTTGCCGTTCTCCAGCAGATAGATCGCCAACCAACCGACCCGGATCGAGCGGTAGACCGTAAGTCTCGCTCACTTCGCGGATGCGCCCCGCCAGCTGCCGGATTGGGGGCGGTTCTTCCATGCCGAGCGCCACGTTTTCGGCAACATCCAACGCCTCAAACAGCGAGAAATGCTGGAAAACCATGGCGATGCCGGTGGAGCGCGCTTCGTGCGGGCTTCCGGGTGTGTATGCAGTGCCATCAAACGTCATTTTGCCGGCATCGGGCTTTACCAGCCCGTAAACCATCTTGACCAATGTCGACTTGCCGGCACCGTTCTCGCCGAGGAGCGCATGGACTTCGCCCGCACCCACCGAGAAGGTTACATTGTCGTTTGCGACGACGCCGGGATAGGCCTTTCGAAGACCCTCCACAGCCAAAAGTGTCGCGGCGCTCACGCCCGTTCCTCAATCATGTCTTCCCCCGTTTCGTCGATAGTCAGTAGCTCCGCGGCGACGCCAAGCGCGATCTGCTGCGGATGCTTGCCGAGTTTCGGATTGCCGATTGGACAGCGCATTCTGTCGATCTGACCGGGCGAGTGACCCAGTGATTTCAGCCGCGACCGGAACCGCGCGCGTTTGGTGGCCGAACCTATTAGGCCAAGTGACCTGAACGGTTGCGCGAGTAAGCGATGGCATATTTCAAGGTCGAATGCGTGCGAAAAAGTCAACACCAGATGGTCCGCGTGCGCGGGTGAAATCGACACCAGATCTGCTGGATTTTCGGCGCTGAGCGTTTCAACGTTCTCTGGAATTATTGCCGGGAACCGACCTTTGTCTGTGTCCGCCCATCGAATTGTGAATTCTGGCATGGGCGCCATTACCCCGACAATCGCGCGGCCGACGTGTCCGGCGCCCCAGATCCATATTTCGCGGTGCGGCTTCAGGACAGGCTCGACCATCCAGTCACCGACTATGCGAGGCTTCGGAGCGTCACCGGCTGAGCGCGCTGTCGACATCAATCGGCGAACGGGCAACGGTGCCTCGGGCGCGGTTCCGGGGAGCGGTCGGGCGACAAGATCGCCAGTCACCGTATCCAGCCGGGTGCTATCCCAAATTTCGGTCAGGACGGTGACTGCACCACCGCAACACTGACCAAGACCGGGACCAAGCGGGTGCCGATCCAGCCGATCCGAACCGTCGAGCAGCGCAGATCTGGCCAGTCGAATTGCCTCATATTCCAGCGCGCCGCCACCGATCGTTCCGGTTGTGTCATCTGCGGTTACCAGCATAGCGGCGCCGATTTCGCGTGGCGCTGACCCTTTGGTTTCGGCAACGACAACACGGGCAACCGGGCCCGCCCGGACGGCGCTGCGCATATCGACAACAGAGAAACTCACGTTCGCACCTTTTCAATCGCCATGAAGACCTGCTCAGCCGTCGCTGGCGCATCAAGTGCGGGATAAGCGTCACCACATGCGGAGATCGCGTCGCTCAATGCCATCAAGGCCGAAATGCCCAGCATCAAAGGCGGCTCACCGACAGCTTTTGACCGATAGATCGTGTCTTCGCGGTTCGACCCATCCCAAAGCGCAACATTGAAGATATCGGGCCGGTCCGAGCAGGCGGGAATTTTGTAAGTCGACGGCGCGTGTGTGCGAAGCCGCCCTTTGTCGTCCCAAATCAATTCCTCGGTCGTAAGCCAACCCGCGCCTTGAACGTATCCGCCCTCGACCTGTCCGATGTCGATCGCCGGATTCAATGATGCCCCGCAATCATGAAGAATATCCGCGCGAAGAATGCGATTTTCGCCGGTCAATGTGTCCACGACGACCTCGGTAACCGCCGCACCATAGGCAAAGTAAAAGAACGGCCGGCCGCTGCCCTTGATCCGGTCCCAGACGATTTTTGGTGTCTTGTAGAACCCGGTCGCGCTGAGGCTAATCCGGTTCATATAGGCGTCGTTTACTACTGACTCGAATGTCAGACTTTCGCCGCCGACATGCACCATCCCGTCTTCGAACCGGACCGCAGCCACATCTGCCTGGGCGCGCTCGGCCACAAATTCCGCAAGGCGATCGCGGATTGTATCGCAGGCCGCTTTCACCGCCATGCCATTCATGTCCGAACCCGAAGAGGCCGCCGTTGCCGAAGTGTTGGGAACCTTTGCAGTGTCAGTCGCCGTGATCTTTACACTTGCGACATCAACGCCGAAGCGCGCAGCGGCGACCTGCGCCACCTTCTGGAACAAGCCCTGACCCATTTCCGTGCCGCCATGGTTCATGTGGATCGAGCCGTCCTGATAGACATGCACCAACGCACCGGCCTGGTTCAAATGCGTCAGCGTGAAGCTGATGCCAAATTTCACCGGCGTCAGCGCGATGCCCTTCTTCAGAATCTCATTTTTGCCGTTCCATGCCTGCACGGCATCGCGACGCGCCTTGTAGTCGCTGGTTTTGACGAGGTGATCGGTCATTTCGTCGAGGACAAAATCCTCGACTGGCATGTCGTAGGGTGTGGTCTGCGCATCGCCTTCACCGGAAGCTATTGCCGACGCGGATCTGTAGTAATTGGCTTGCCTAATGTCGAGCGGGTCGCGTCCAAGTGCATGCGCGACGTGGTCCAAAACACGCTCGATCCCTACCATTCCTTGTGGTCCACCAAATCCGCGAAACGCGGTGCCCGACTGCGTGTTGGTCTTCAGACGATGCGACTCGATCCGCATGTTCGGGATAAAATAGGCGTTGTCCGCGTGCAGCATCGCGCGGTCGGCAACCGGCAGCGACAGATCCTGGCTCCATCCGCATCGGCAAAGCTGAAGGAACTCAACGCCGGTTATCAGCCCGTCGTCGTCAAAGCCGGCCCGGTAATCGATGCGGAAATCGTGCCGCTTACCGGTGATGTGCATGTCATCATCGCGGTCGTATCGCATCGTGCAGGGGCGACCCGTCAGATCCGCGGCGACCGCGCAAGAGACAGCCAAATGATTGCCCTGGCTTTCCTTGCCGCCAAATCCGCCGCCCATGCGCCGGATCTCGCAACGAACGGCATTCATCGGACGGCCCAGTGCTTCGGCCACCTTGTGTTGTATTTCGGTGGGGTGTTGGGTCGACGAATGAACGATCATATCGCCGCCTTCTTGCGGCAGTGCCGCGGCGGCCTGGCCTTCGAGATAAAAGTGCTCTTGTCCGCCAAGTTCAAATCGCCCTTCGATCACTTGCGCGGAATCTGTTATTGCAGCTTCAGCGTCACCGCGCGTGTATATCCTTGGTCCTTCTTCAAAGCGGCTATCGGCGGCAAGCGCATCGTCGACACTTAGAATTGCGGGGAGTTCCTGATAGTCGATCTGTCCAAGACGCGCCGCCTTTCGCGCCTCCAGATGGCTTTCCGCGACGACGAGGAATATCGGCTGGCCGACGAAGTGTACGGACCCCTCGGCCAGGAGCGGCTCCGGCACCGGTGACGGAGACACGTCATTTTCGTGCGGCAGATCCTCCGCCGTCAGGACGGCGATCACGCCCGGCGCCTTCCGGACTGCGTCCAGATCAATCGACTTGATCTTGCCGTGAGCGTTCGCCGAAGTGCCGAATGCCAAGTGAAGCGCATTTTTGGGCAACGGGATATCGTCGACATACCGGGCCTGGCCGGTCACGTGGAGCCGCGCCGCGTCATGCGGGAGAGGTTTCGCCACACTCATGCGCTTGCCTCTAACACGCTAACGTCGTTGCCGCCCAAGTCATGGAAATACCGCATCAGCATGTTTTCGGCCGTTTTGAGACGGTACTCCTGGCCGGCACGCATGTCCGTCATCGGCGTGAAATCATCGCCCATTTTTGCCATCGCTACGCGCACAGTTTCTTCGTTCCATGCCTGCCCCAACAAGGCACCTTCAACCGTGGCTGCCCGTTTCGGAATGCCCGCCATGCCGCCGAAGGCAGTGCGCGCGTTCGTGACGACGCCATCGGCGATACGAAGATTGAAGCAGCCGCAGACGGCGGAGATGTCTTGATCGAAGCGCTTCGAGAGTTTGTAGCACCGAAACCCGGGCGCGGATTTTGTGAGTGTCACGGCTTCGACAAACTCGCCCTTCTGCCGATCTTGCTGACCGTAGTCGATAAAGAAATCTTCGATTGGCAAATCGCGTCGCGTGTCGCCCTTTCGAAGATGGAGCGTGGCGTCCAGCGCGATCAACGCCGGTGGGTTGTCCCCGATCGGAGAGCCATTTGCGATGTTACCACCAATGGTCGCGGCCTGGCGCACTTGTTCCGACCCATATCGCCGCACCATTTCAGCATAGGACGGGTGATGTGTTCGCAGCTCGGGCAGAAGTGCGGCCATCGTCACGCCAGCACCGACGCGCAAGGTGTCGCCCTGGTCTTCGATACGCTGAAGGTCGCGGCAGCGATTCAGAAATGCGACCTCCTCCAGTTCACGCAACTCCTTCGTGACCCAAAGTCCGACGTCAGTTGCGCCTGCAACCAGCGTCGAGTTCGGATGCGCTTCATACCAGTTGGCCAAGGCGTCCGAGGTCTCAGGTGCATAGCTCAACGCCTCACAATCAGGCAGCGCATCGTTCATCCATTCTGGGACTGGCTTGCCCTCGGCGGCTTTGGCAGCACGGATTATCGGCGCGTATCCTGTGCAACGGCAAAGATTTCCGGCCAATACGTCGTCGTGATCGGTTCGCGCGTTCAAATGACCTACTGCCATTGAGACGACAAAACCCGGCGTACAAAAACCGCACTGGCTGCCGTGATTGGTGATCATCTCTTCCTGAACCGGATGCAGTGACCCGTCCGTCCCTTCGATTCCCTCGACGGTGCGAACAGATTTACCGTGAAGCTGGGGCAGCAGGAGAATGCAGGCATTCAACGCGCGAGCACCGGCCTCGTCGGTCACCATAACAGTGCACGCGCCGCAGTCGCCCTCGTTGCACCCTTCCTTTGTACCGGTAAGCCCGCGCCCATCGCGCAGCCAGTCCAACAACGTCGTTGTCGTCGGGGCATCGACCTCCACTGTTTCCCCGTTTAGAGAAAACCTGATTGTCATCTGAAGTCCCACCGCCTTACCCGGAACCCTGGTTCTTCACGCGCCGTCGATGCGGCGTAGAGAGCGCGCCGTTGGTCTTGGATTATTGAACGCGGAGTCGCCACTGTTTGGCAATCAGGAAATTCCGACGGTATTCTTCGTTAATATTTGATAATCAATTGCCATAGGGGCGAAATTCCAATCAGGTCAGGCGCGTTCCCCGGGTTCGAGGTCCAAAAGACGTGCACCTGTCGATTGCCGCTTTCCGTCAGAGAACGCAGTGAATAATGTTGCGACATGAGCAGTCCTCCAAAGTTTGTGCACCTTCGACTTCACACCGAATTCTCGCTTCTTGAAGGAGCGGTTCGACTAAAGACTCTACCGTCGCTGTGCGAGAATTTCGCTATGCCGGCTGTCGCAGTTACGGACACAAACAACATGTTCGCAGCCTTGGAATTTTCCGTGTCTGCGGTCGATGCGGGCATCCAGCCCATTCTCGGGTGTCAAATTGATTTGGCTTACAATGTTGCAGCGCCGGGCGAGAAAGCGACCGCGCCGGCACCCATCGTCCTGCTGGCGCAGAACCGACAAGGCTATGAAAGCCTGATGAAGCTAAACTCGGCGCTGTACCTGCGCGAGTCCGATTGGCCGCATATCACAATCGAAGAAATCGAAGCTCGATCGGAGGGCCTGATCTGTCTTTCCGGCGGCCCGGATGGCCCTATCGGACGGAGCTTGCGGGCGGGACAGCGATCCCAGGCGGAAGCCCTTGTCGCGCGATTGGCCAAGGCATTTCCCCGCAGACTTTATCTGGAATTGCAGCGTCATCCGACCGAAAACGGGCAATTCCCGGAAGCCGAGCGGCTGACCGAGGGGCCAACGATCGAAATGGCGTATGCGAATGGGCTGCCGCTGGTCGCGACAAACGATGTCTATTTCCCAGACGCCAAAATGTATGAAGCGCACGATGCGCTGATTTGTATTTCAGAGGGCGCCTATGTCGATCAGCAGGCGCCCCGACGACGGCTAACCCCACAACACTATTTCAAGTCGCCATCTGAAATGGCGGCGCTTTTTGCAGACCTGCCGGAAGCCGTTGAGAACACGATTGAGATTGCCCGGCGCTGCGCGTTTGCCGCTGAGACCCATCCACCGATCCTGCCAAGATTTGCAGACAACGAGATTGACGAGCTTCGCCAGCAAGCTAAGGCCGGACTGGATGAACGGCTTACCGCGATTGAACCGGCAGAACCTCGCGAGGTATATGAAAAACGCCTCGAATTCGAGCTCGACATTATCGAAGGCATGGGGTTTCCCGGTTATTTTTTGATTGTCGCCGACTTCATCAAGTGGGCAAAGGCAGAGCATATCCCGGTCGGTCCCGGTCGGGGGTCAGGTGCGGGTTCGCTGGTCGCTTATGCGCTGACAATCACGGATCTCGACCCGCTGAGATATTCGCTGTTATTTGAGCGGTTCCTGAATCCTGAACGCGTTTCGATGCCGGACTTCGACATCGATTTCTGTATGGATCGCCGAGAGGAAGTGATCAGATACGTTCAAGAAAAGTACGGCAGCGACAAAGTCGGACAGATCATTACATTTGGCGCATTGTTGTCGAAGGCCGCGGTGCGGGATGTCGGACGCGTGCTGCAGATGCCCTATGGCCAGGTGGACCGGTTGTCGAAACTGATCCCCGTCGAAGGCGTCAAACCCGTCAGCATCGAAAAAGCGCTCGCGGACGAGCCTCGACTTAGGGAAGAAGCCAAGTCGGAAGAGGTTGTGGGCCGGCTTCTGACGTATGGCCAGCAGGTCGAAGGCCTGCTGCGAAATGCCTCGACACACGCAGCCGGCGTGGTGATCGGCGACAGGCCGCTTGACGCATTGGTCCCGATATACCGCGATCCGAGATCGGAAATGCCCGCAACCCAGTTCAATATGAAATGGGTCGAGCAAGCCGGGTTGGTGAAGTTTGATTTTCTTGGCCTGAAAACGCTGACCGTGATCCAGAACGCGCTGGACCTGTTGAAAGAGCGTGGGATCGAAATCGACATCGGTACACTCCCTCTCGACGATCCGAAATCCTACGAGCTTTACGCCAAGGCCCGCACGGTCGCGGTGTTCCAGGTCGAAAGTTCAGGCATGATGGACGCGCTTCGACGAATGAAGCCAACGTGCATCGAAGACATTGTCGCGCTGGTTGCGCTTTACCGTCCCGGTCCGATGGAGAACATCCCGCAGTATTGCGATGTTAAGAACGGCCGAGTCGAACGCGAGCACTTGCATCCGCTGATTGACCATATCCTGGACGAAACTCAGGGCATCATCGTCTATCAGGAACAGGTGATGCAGATCGCGCAGGAGATGGCAGGCTATTCATTGGGCGGCGCTGATCTTCTACGCCGCGCCATGGGTAAGAAAATTCAGGCGGCGATGGATGCCGAGCGTCCAAAGTTTCTTGAAGGCGCCGCCAAAAATGGTGTCGACAAAAAGAAGGCGCTCGAGGTCTGGAACCTGTTGGACAAATTCGCCAACTACGGTTTCAACAAATCGCACGCAGCAGCCTACGCGGTCGTCAGCTATCAGACAGCCTGGCTCAAAGCGAATTACCCGGTCGAGTTCATGGCGGGCGTCATGAATTGCGATCTGCATTTGACTGACAAGCTTGGCGTTTACGCCGAGGAAACGCGGCGCGGTCTGGAAATTGAAATCGTGCCGCCGTGTGTCAATCGCTCAGAAGCTCGATTTTCCGTCTCCGATGGAAAGCTGGTCTATGCGTTGGGCGCGCTGAAGAATGTAGGCATCGAGGCCATGCGCTTGATCACTGAGGCACGCGACGACAAGCCTTTTGTCAACGTTTTCGACATGGCAAAGCGCGTCGATCTAAAGCGGATCGGAAAGCGTCCGCTTGAAATGCTCGCCCGTGCCGGCGCCTTTGATCAGCTTGACCCGAACCGCCGGCGCATTTTCCAATCGCTCGACGCGCTGACCGCGTATTCCGCGGCGATCCATGATCAGCGTGGAAGTGCGCAGGTGTCGCTTTTCGGCGAGGCGGGAGACGACTTGCCGGAACCGCGTCTGTCGCCGGTAGACGATTGGCTGCCGAACGAACGGCTGGCTGAAGAACAGATCGCCGTAGGATTCTATCTGTCGGGCCATCCACTGGACGATTACGCCGTCGCGCTGAAACGCAAAGGTTTGTTAACGCTAGCAGAAATTCAGGAGAAGGCTGAAGCAGACGGGGCCGCGATCGCGCGGGTCGGCGTTATCGTGTCGGGATTGCAGGAACGAAAATCCGGGCGGGGCACGCGGTTTTTCAGAATGAATATTTCGGATCCAACAGGTCAGGTCTCCGGGATGGCGCTGTTTCCTGACGACTTCGAATCTGTGCGCAAGGTCTTCGAGGAAACCACACAGGTTGTGATGGCGCTGGAAGCACGCTTCAATGAAGGCCAATTCGACCCGGTCGCGCGGGCCGTCGCGCCCATAGACGACATCGTAGACGCCGGCGCGGCGGGATTTAACGTGATGATTGATGACATTCAGGCCGTACCGCTGATCCAATCGGTCCTGGAACGCTTTCGGGATGACAAATCGGTTCGGACCAAGGGCGAGATTTGCGTCACGGCCTTAGCCGTTCCTTTGCAGAACGCCTCTCAGGACGTGCCGGTGCCAATAGGAGACGGCTGGCCGGTGTCACCCAAAATCAAGGGTGCACTGAAGTCGTTGCCGGGTGTTGTTCTGGTCGAAGACGCTTAGCGGCCAAAGCGATTTCAGCGATATTCATAGAAAGCCCTTGTGCATCTCGGGTACAAATTCCTGCTCGTCCATCGGTGGGCGAACATATCCTTTCTGGGGCGGTCGATCTTTGAGTTCGACCGGTTCGCGCGCAACGTCTTCGTACGGGATCAATGACAGCAAATGACTGATGCAATTCAGGCGCGCATGTTTCTTGACGTCTGAACTAACCACGTACCAAGGCGCCTGCTTGATATCGGTGTGCGAAAACATCGTGTCTTTCGCCTGGCTGTAATCGACCCACCGGTCACGGCTTTCGAGGTCCATGGGGCTTAGCTTCCATTGCTTGGTTGGATCGATGAGGCGTTTTTGAAATCGCCGCTCCTGTTCTTCGTCGCTAACCGAGAACCAGTATTTGATCAGCTGTATCCCCGAGCGAACAAGCATCCGCTCGAATTCGGGACAACTTCGCATGAACTCTTTGTATTCCTCGTCAGTGCAGAACCCCATCACCCGCTCAACTCCTGCGCGGTTGTACCAGGACCGGTCAAAGATCACGATTTCGCCGGCCGCGGGCAAGTGGGCAACGTAGCGTTGGAAGTACCATTGGGTTTTTTCCCGCTCAGTTGGTGCTGGTAGAGCAACAACTTGGCATATGCGCGGATTTAGCGCCTCGGTGATACGTTTGATCGTCCCGCCTTTTCCGGCGGCGTACCGCCCTTCGAAGACAATCGCGACCCGGTGGCCCGTATCTTTGACCCACTCCTGAAGCTTCACCAACTCGATCTGAAGCCGCGCAAGTTCGGCATCATAGACGCTGTTCGACACTTTCTTGGACTTTTTCGCTGTCGCTTCCATGGCAAATCTAAAGCTCCCCCGGCTGTGAATGAGCAACCATAGCAGCGACTGGCAATTCACACAAAATTTGGTGAGGAATTGGGCTAGAAAACAATGTTCAGCATTGTCAGCGACACGACCAAGAACAGCACCGTCATGATGCCACCGGATTTGACGAAATCGATGACCTTGTATCCGGCCGGTCCCATAATCAGCGCGTTCACCTGATGCGTCGGTATGATGAACGAATTCGATGTCGAGATCGCGACCGTGAGTGCAAACACAGCCGGGCTGGCGCCAGCAGCAACCGCAATCGACACCGCCAGCGGCACAAGAAGAACAGTCGCCCCGACATTCGACATAACTAGCGAGAAAACTGTCGCCAATATTGCGACGCCCGCCTGCAGTGCCCAGAGTGGCCACCCATCTAGGATCCCGAGTATTTGCTGGGCAATCCACTCGGCTGTGCCGGTGTTTTGCACCGCCTGACCAAGTGGAATGAGGCTCGCCAACAGGAATACCGTGTTCCAACCAACCGAGCGATAGGCCTCATCAATGCTCAGCACTTGCGTCAAAATCATTCCGACCGCGCCGGTGAGAAGGCAGAGCGACAGGCGCACGTCCGTAAACAATATGAGCGACAGCGAGACGAGGAAGAAAAATAGCGCCCAGCCCACCTTGTGGGGGCGAAGTTCTTCTTGCGGGAATTCTGCGGTGACGACAATGAAATCGCGGTCGCGTTTTAGTCGAGTGAGGTTGTCCCAACGCGTGTGAGTTACGAGCATGTCGCCGGCCTGAAACGGGACTAGCCCGATCTGCGTTGGATCATGTTCGTCGGTCTTGACGTGGCTGAGTGTGTCTTCACCCCGATGGATCGCCATCAGGCTAAGACCGTAAGTTTTCCTAAGCAGCAGATCCCTTGGGCTTTTGCCGATCAGTTTTGAATCCGGTGGAATAACCAGCTCTGCAACACCGGCATTCGTCGGCGCGAACTCCTCGACAAATACGTCCAACTCCGGGCGAACTCGCAGTCCAAATCGCTCCGCGAAATTTTTGACGACCGATCTTTGACCAATGATGGCAAGGCGGCAGGGCGCTGCAATCTCGGCGGTCAGAATCTGGATCATCGACGCCTTACCGCGATAGAAAGTCGAAATGATGTAGAGATTATTTTCATTGTTAATGTCAGCAAGGATTTGACCGACCAAGGGGCTGTCCTCGGGAACGTCCACCTCAAATACGTTCGCGTGCAGTC
>Ga0224508_10002981_pt1 | contig 14163 bp, 9 predicted proteins | sample SF_Jan12_sed_USG_4_FD_170157 | JGI IMG/M metagenome (GOLD analysis project Ga0224508, IMG submission 170157) | Sediment microbial communities from San Francisco Bay, California, United States - SF_Jan12_sed_USGS_21 | ecosystem: Environmental > Aquatic > Marine > Sediment | place: USA: California... | reverse complement strand
GGCCTTGCATCCACGCCTTCGGCACGTGGCCTTGTCGCACTGTCTCGCTGAATGCCTTTTGGCGTGATATCGAACAGCCACGCAAGCACCACCGTGACTGGAAATCCTACAATGACGAGTGCGATCAGGCTGACCATCACCCAGTTTGGAAATCCCAAAGGACCGAAAGTGATCTCGCCTATCTGCAGCAGTATGAACGAAACGACGGCATAGGCCGCAACAACCGGATAGACCTTGCGGCGCTTCAGCTCATCGGAAAGATTAATCCAGTAATTGAATGAGGGTTTCTTCATCTCAGGGGCAACGCAGTGTCGTCCTTGATCTTCTTCAATACGATGTTTGAGCGGACCTGCGACACACCCGGCAAACGGAAAATGAATTCATCGAGGAACGTATTGTAGGCATCGATATCCTTAACAACCACTCGCAGGTGAAAATCGGCCTCACCACTCGTTGCGAAACACTCAAGCACCTCCGGGTGCTGCAGCACCTCGCGAATAAAATGGTCGACATTTGCCTGCTCGTGACGCGCCAGAGAAACGTGCACCATCGAGGTCAGACCGAATCCGGCTTTTTTCGGGTTTACGATAACGGCATAACGATCAATGATGCCGTCTTCTTCGAGGCTCTTGACGCGGCGCCAGGTCGCTGAGCTGGACATGCCGACCTTGTCCGCCAACTCCTGAATTGTCAGGCGACTGTCGCGCTGTAATTCAGCGAGTATGCGGCGGTCTTTACTGCCCAGCATCGTTATTCTCCAGAAGCTCGGATGGTGACAATTTCTACCAATATATCATTGTATTTGGTTTTTTTTTCCGCCTATTAGTCAAAATTCGGCAAGATTGGTGACCTTTTGCGCAAGAAATCTGCTTTACTGGTGATCTACCAAAGTGCGCACGGAATCACCATGGCAAGCCCGGCCTCGTCCTTTCCCCATCCTGACTACCCACTCGATAATTACGAACTTCTCGACCGCTATCGGCGCGAATCCGGTCGTGTTTTTCTAACTGGAACGCAGGCACTCGTGCGCATTCCGCTGATGCAGCGCACACTCGACCGGGCTGCTGGTCTGAAGACAGCCGGCTTCGTTAGTGGCTATCGCGGCTCACCGCTCGGTGCACTTGACCAGGAACTGTGGCGTGCGAAGTCATTCCTCGATGAGAACGACATCGAGTTCCTGCCTGCCGTCAATGAGGATCTCGCCGCCACAGCGATACTCGGATCGCAGCAGGTGGAAACAGATCCTCACAGGACCGTCGACGGTGTATTCGGCGTATGGTACGGAAAAGGACCCGGCGTCGATCGCGCCGGCGACGCACTCAAACACGGCAATGCCTATGGCAGCTCGCCACATGGCGGAGTGCTCATTGTTGCCGGTGACGACCATGGCTGCGTGTCATCCTCGATGCCGCATCAATCCGACGTTGCATTCCTGACTTTCATGATGCCGCACCTGAATCCGGCCAATGTTGCCGAGTATCTCGAGTTCGGCCTGTACGGAATCGCGCTATCACGCTTCTCCGGTATGTGGGTCGGCTTCAAAGCGATCTCCGAAACTGTCGAGTCGGCGATGTCGCTGCAACTTCCAGGCTATCCGCAGTTCGTCACACCGAAAGATTTTGTTGTGCCGCCAGGCGGTCTGCACTACCGCTGGCCCGATCTTCCAGGGCCACAGATCGAAGAACGCCTCGAGGCGAAGAAAGCGGCAACGCTTGCATTCGCAGCCGCAAATCCGATCGACCGCAAGATTTTCGAGACTCCAAACGCGCGCTACGGCATCGTCACAACCGGGAAGGCACACCTCGATCTGATGGAAGCCCTGCGGTTGCTCAACATCGACCGGGCTGAAGCACAGCGCATCGGTCTCGATGTCTACAAAGTCGGCATGGTCTGGCCGCTTGAACATGGCGGCGCGCTCGATTTCGTGCAAGGCAAGCATGAAGTGCTCGTCATTGAAGAGAAACGCGGCATCATCGAGAGCCAGTTCAAGGAATACTTCTATGACTACCCGAGGCGAAAGCCACAACGCATGGTGGGCAAGGAAGACGACAAGGGCGAGCGGCTCGTGCCCTGGATCGGCGAACTTTCACCAATACAACTCGCACGTATCGTCGCACAAAGACTCGATGCCGAATTTGGCGGTCTCAACCTGACCAGCCGCGCGGAAAAACTCAGCAAGAACGGCCCGAATATCATCAGCATCAAAGGCGCGAACCGCATGCCCTATTTCTGCTCTGGCTGTCCGCACAACACGTCGACGCGACTTCCTGAAGGATCCAGCGCATTGGCCGGTATCGGCTGCCACTTCATGGCGAGCTGGATGGATCGCGACACGGAAGGCCTGCTGCAGATGGGTGGTGAAGGAGTCAACTGGATAACCCGTTCCAGGTTCAACGGCGGTCGGCACATCTTCCAGAACCTCGGCGATGGCACATATTATCACTCGGGGTCACTGGCAATACGCCAGGCCGTCGCTGCCGGGACCAACATTACTTACAAGATCCTGTTCAACGACGCCGTCGCTATGACCGGTGGCCAGCCGGTAGACGGGCCCATTTAGGTAGCCGCGATAGCGAACTCAGTCAGATCCGAAGGCGTCGAGCGCATTGCCATTGTCTCGGATGAACCGGATCAATTCGATGCGGCCGACTTCCCGCGCGCCGTGACGTTTTCGCATCGCCGTGATCTCGATACGATTCAACGCGAGCTGCGGGACATTCCCGGCGTGACGATATTGATCTACGCCCAGACCTGCGCAACCGAAAAACGTCGTCGCCGCAAACGCGGCAAGCTGGCGGAACCGAATAAATTCGTTGTCATCAACGAGCTGGTCTGCGAGGGATGTGGCGATTGTTCAACAGAATCGAACTGCCTGTCCATCGTGCCGAAGGAAACACCGTTCGGGCGCAAGCGTCAGATCGACCAGAACAACTGCAACAAGGACTATTCCTGCGTCAACGGTTTTTGTCCGAGCTTTGTCACGGTAGAGGGTGGGCCACCACTTCGACGCGTAGCGTTCAACGTCGACAAAGGGCTCGAGGCGGAATTGCAAGCTCTGCCCGAGGTCGAACATCAAGCGCTCGACTCCTGTTATAACCTGCTCGTCACAGGCGTTGGCGGCACCGGCGTTGTCACTATTGGCCAGTTGATCACGATGGCCGCTCATCTCGAGGGCAAGGGCGCAAGCGTGCTGGATTTTATGGGTTTCGCGCAGAAATTCGGCACGGTGATTAGCTACATCCGTATCGCGGAAGAATCGGCGACAATCAATCAGGTTCGTATCGAACCTGCGCAGGCGGACGCGCTAATCGGCTGTGACCTGGTTGTCAGCTCATCACCGCGAGCATCAATCGCTTATCGATCGGAACATACGCGTGCGCTGGTCAATACAGCGGAAATAACGACCGCCGATTTCGTCAAGCACCGCGATGCCAATATGCACGCCACCGATCGTATCGCGGCCATCGGGCGTGCGGTTGGGGAGGCCAATCTGGCGACTCTGGACGCGAATGCGTTGGCCGAGAAGCTACTCGGCAACACGATTTACGCGAATGTGATGATGCTGGGCTGTGCTTGGCAACAAGGACTGGTGCCCGTTTCGTTGCACGCATTAACTCGCGCCATCGAACTCAACGCCGTCGAGGTCGATATGAACCAGCAGGCGTTTGGCTGGGGCCGCGTAGCCGCAGTCCACCCGGAGCGCGTGCATCGCCTTGTCGATGACGAGGAAACAAGCGACAACAACCTCGACGATGTCATCGCTCGTCGTGCTGATTTTCTCGTCGGATATCAGAACCAGGCGCTGGCGGACCGATACACCGCGCTCGTGCAGCGCGTGCGTGATGCCGAGTTCAGCGATGATGATCTGGTTGACGCCATCGCGAGAAGTTACTTCAAACTGCTCAGTTACAAGGATGAGTATGAAGTGGCGCGTCTGCATACACAGACCGGGTTTCTCGACTCTGTGCGCTGGCAGTATGGCGACAAGACCAAGCTCCGTTTTCATCTTGCCCCGCCTGTTTTCAATAGCCAGAAAGACTCGCGTGGCAGGCCACGAAAGAGGGAATTTGGCGCGTGGATTCTGCCGGTATTTCGAATTCTCGCTGGCATGCGCAGCTTACGAGGAACGAAGTTCGATCTGTTCGGCATGACCGCAGAACGCCGAATGGAACGCGCACTGATTGTTGAATTCGAGGCGCTGATTGAACACATCCTGGCGAACCTCAGCGACGCGACGCGCGCGCAGGCACATGACGACGTTACCCAATATATGGATATTCGTGGTTACGGCTCTGTAAAGGAACAAGCCGTTAAAGATGTTCACGCCAGGCTTTCCAACAAATGGGGACAGTCTACTTTCTTGCCAGACAAAAAAAGTAGAATGTCCCCATGACGATACGTTACGAATTTGACGAGAGACCCGATACAGGCGAGACGATGCCTGTTGCCGAGGGCATGCATTGGCTGCGCATGCCGCTGCCGTTCTCACTCGGCCACATCAACCTGTGGTTACTCGAAGAAGATGATGGCTGGGCGATTGTCGATACAGGCATCTGTACGGACATGAGCAAGGATGTCTGGCGGCAAACGATCGCCGGCGTTACGAACGGCAAACCAGTTAACCATATCGTGGTGACGCATCTACATCCTGACCACGTCGGTTGTGCCGGCTGGCTAACTGAGGAGCATGACGTCGATTTATGGATGACGCGCGACGAGTACCTGCTCTGCCGAATACTTGTTGCCGACACAGGTCGCGCCGCGCCCGAAGAGGCTGTCAAATTCTACCATGCGGCAGGCTTTAGCCCTGACTCCATGCACAACTACCAGAAGATGTTCGGCATGTTCGGCAAATACGTCGCGCCCCTGCCGGAAGCATACAGAAGATTGCAGGATGGCAATGTACTGAAATTCGCAGGTCATTCCTGGGAGGTGCTGGTCGGCCGTGGTCATTCGCTGGAGCATGCCTGCTTCTACGACGCCGACAGAAACTTCTTCATTTCCGGCGATCAGCTATTGCCGACGATTTCATCCAACGTCAGTGTTTATCCAACTGAACCGCGGGCCAATCCGCTGAAGGACTGGCTCGAGTCCCTGCAGATGCTGAAAGCCCGCTTGCCCGAAGATGTGCTCGTGTTCCCCGCTCACGGCAAGCCTTTCCGGGGCGCGCACGCACGACTCGACGCTCTGACTCAGGAACACCTCGATGGCCTGAGTGCGCTGCATGACCTGTGCAAGGAGCCGCGCCGTGCCGTTGATGCGTTTCCGGCGCTGTTCAAAAGCGACATCGGCAACAGCAACCTCGTCATGGCAACGGGCGAATCTCTCGCTCACCTCAACTACTTACTCGAGGATGGCTCCCTGGTCGCAGAAACCGATAGCGACAAGGTCATGTGGTATCGGCGGGCCTGAGCTGCGCGATGCACCAGCCGTACTAGAATAATCCTACCGCGTCGCCGATGTGAATTGACAACACCATGAACACAACAGCGAGCGCAAGCAACTTCACCAGCAGCGGCGCGACAAACCTGAACCAAGCGGTGTACGGCACCCGACCCAGAGCCAGTGCACCGACAACCAGCGCATTTGTCGGAATGATCATGTTCGTCAGCCCGTCACCGAACTGAAACGCCAGGACCGCCGTCTGTTGCGGTACGTCTGTCAATGTCGCGAGTGGCGACATAATGGGCATGGTGACAAATGCCTGTCCGCTACCTGAGGGTATGAAAAAGTTTGTCACCGACTGCACAACGAGCATCCCGACCGCCGCTATGTCGGGCGGCATACCCTCGAGCAGGCCCGCGATCGAATGCACAATGGTGTCGATGATCTGCCCGTCCGACAAGACGATGGCGATGGTGCGCGCAAACCCGACGATCAGGGCCGGTGCGGCCATCTTCGCTGCACCTTCAAGAAATGCCTGACTGGTCGCGCCGGCGGGCATACGCGAAATCAATGCCGTAGCCAGTCCAATGGCAAGGAATACGGCATTGAGCTCCGATATGAACCAATGCAGATTCGCGGCGCCGTAGACAAAGGTAACAAGACCAAGCAGGAAAACCACCAGAATCGCGATGCGCGATCGCGTCAGATGGATGTCATCAGGCGTATCGAAGTCAGACCCATAATCTACGTGTGCGACAAGGCTGACTGACGGGTCGCGTCGCACCCGCATTGCGTAACGATAGACATGATGAAACGCGATCGCGAGCATCAACACCATCATGACAAATCGTGGCGCTGCGCCCGACGTTAGTGGTACGCCGGCGATGTTCTGTGCGATCAAAACGCCGAATGGATTGATACCCGCACAGCCCCAGCCAATGCCATAGGGAATCCACACCATACCCATTGCGACGACGGCGTCCATTCGCATTGCGAGACACATCGTGACGATGATCGGAATGAGCGGCACATATTCTTCACCCATGCCAATCGTGAAGGAACCCACCCCGAACATTGCGAAGCACCCACCTATCAGAATCCACGGGCTATGTCCCAGGCGCGCAACTGCCCCGTGTAACGCGGCATCGATTGCGCCGCTCCTGCGCAGTATCTCGATGACACCGCCGACGAGAAAAATCAGAAAAATGATGTCTTGCGCATCAGCCAGGCCTTTGGTGACCGCCAGCAGGAAATACCAGGGTGGCATCGTGATCTCGTCACTGCTTGCGACCTGCTCATAGGTCCCGGCGACCACCATCGAGCGTTCAGGGTTATCCGGATAGGGTTGCGTCTCGAAATGCCCTTGCGGGACCACGTAGGAGAGCAACTGGGCGAAGATAATGAACGAGAAAATCAGGACGAGCGAGTCGATATTCAAGCCGCGCTTCTGCATGGAGAAAGTCACCTGATCATTGCGATGCCGGGAGACTACCGGAACTGATCGTTACGCACAAAAAAACCGGCAGCACCCTGCGCTGCCGGTCCATTCTGAGCCCAAACGTTATTTAAGAACGTTTGTTTATGCGATTACCGCGACGATCATGACGTCGGTCGATCTTCTGGCCGCGCTTATCCATGCGGCGATCGATGCGGTCGCCTTTCTTGTCGAGCCGCCGGTCGATCTGATCACCCTTTCTATCAAGACGGTCGGAAAGACGGTCCCGGCCGGCTGCATCCGCACGGTCCGATTTGCGGTCGAGGCGCCGATCGATACGATCACCTTTTCTGTCCAGACGGTGATCAATGCGATCGCCCTTTCGATCGAGACGATTTTCAATTCGGTCGCCGCGATTGTCGAGAGCCTGCTCGACCTGGTCGCCGGTATCCGCCCAGACCGCGCCACTTATAACCAGCAATACGACTGCGATCGTTACTGTTTTCCTGATATCCATGTCAATTCTCCGTTGTATCCATACCAAGTAATGTCTTCAGTAGGTACAACGCGCCTGATCCAGGGTCGTTGACAGGTCAAATTAAACAAGAATTAATTATTGTCAAATCAGGGCATGAGTTCGTACGCGAGCAATACGTTGCCGGGCATTTGCCCGAACATGCCGTACCCGGACAGCACGAACAGTCGACTCCCATCGACAACGACACCGCTCAGATCAATCGCGCCGCCATGACCTTGCACGCCGTTGTCGGCCTCGTAACGGCGATTCGTATTGATGATGCGAAGAATGTTCCCGGACACCGCATTGAGTATTCTCAGTTTGCCATCCAATGCACCGGCGTAGACAACTCCGTTGGCATAGACGGGCGCGGCCGAATGGCCGTAATAGAAGGAACATTCGGGCCATGGGTCCCTCGGCGCGGCGTCGCGCATTGCGGCCAGACCGATGCGCGGCGCACTGGAAGGATCAAATTCACAACCGCGTTGCACAGCTTGCGACCAGACAAGCTCACCATCAGAGAGTCTGAGAGCGTACACGCCGGGGCGCGGTACATAACCCTTGCGTTGTCGTGGTGGGTCCGCAACGGTTACCCAGATCATATCGTCATGCGTTGCGACGCCCCAGTGAATGCCGCCGTTGGAGGTGCCCATGCTCAGGCGCCGCTTCCACAGAATGGCGCCACCTTTGTCAGGGTTCAGCGCAAAGACAATGCCCGATTTCTGGCCGGCAACGATAACGTCCTCGCCATTCGCATCCTGCGTCAATGTAATCGCACCGCCGAAATCGAAATCCGGGCCGGCGTTCGGTGGACAGTTGGCGCCACCAAGGTGGCATGCCACATTCCAGATGTCGCCCGCCAGTGCCTGGAAGACCCATTGCTCTTCACCCGAGTCGATGTCCAAAGCGACGATCGAGTCGCTGTTGTGGGTCGCGGGCGGCGACATGTTTTGTGCCGTACCTATATATAAGAGTCTCCGTTTCGCATCGACGGTGGGGGTCGTCCAGACCGCAGCGCCAGAGGGCCCCCAAATGCCCGTACCTGCGCTCGTCTCGCCATGCTCCGTCGCATCCCCCGTTGTGTGGTATTCCCAGATGATGTTGCCGTTGCGCGCGTCGACTGCCACAACGCCACCGTGGGAGCGACAGCACGGATAGCTGTCGAGCCCGGCGAGAGCAGTCTCGAAGGTCGAAATCGGGACGAACAGGTGGTCTTCGTGAAACGCCAGGGAACCACTGACAATCGACATCGGGAACCAGCGCATCGATTTCTTCCAGCGCAGCAGGCCGCGATTCGCGGTGATTGCGTAGACGGTGCCGAGATCATCTGCAAAGAACAGCGTCGGCTTGCCATCGCTGGTCGTATCGAGGTTCAGCGATGAACGAATCGAGCTGTCGGCTGCGAATCGCCAGCGTATGCAACCAGTATCCTGGTCAATTGCGAAGACATTGCCATTTGATGTGCCCAGGAAAAGAACGCCGTCAGCGGCGACGGGCTGCGATCGCATTTCCGTCGCTCCGGGAACGGCCAGCGACCATTTGAGTTCGAGATCGTCAACATCGTCTGCAGCGATGCTGACGCCCGTCTCGATCGCGCGGCGATTACCCGAACCATACCCCCAATTGTCCTCGTGCCCTGCGCCGACCGCCAAGGCATTGCCCGATGCGCAAGTTCGCTCCGCAATCCATTTGTCGCGAACCTTGCTGCTGTCAATGCTCAGATACTTAGTGATTGCAAATCGCTCATCGGCGCTCAGGTGCGCAGCTTGTTGCATCATGACGCCAAACTCGAGCGACCGTGCGAGACGTGTGAAGGGCATTTGCCGGAGCGTCGCTATGCCAGGGGCCTTCATGTCAGGCATGGAGTGACAGCTGTCGCAATGCTGCGCATACAAAGCACGGCCCTGCACCGCGACCGGGTCGGCAGGCTGGCCCGGATCGATATGAATCAAAGTCGGTTGCCCATCCTCGATCATCCACCCGGGGAAATGCGAGTTACTCGTGTAAACACTGCCGTCCGCTGCAATCTCTACGTCGCGTGTAAACGTGCGTTTACGAGACATCGGAAAGATGCGCCAGGTGTTGCTTTCGATGTGCAATGACATGATCGTGTCGGACTGATTGCCATTCACCCAGACCACCCCGCGCTTGCGGTCAACATTCAGCGCATACGGTGTCTCGCTGACGACCGGCAAATCGAACATCGAAAATTCTTCTATAACAGGGTCGTACTTCGCGATCTTGCCCTCCGGGAAAGCGGCAATCCATACATGCCCGTCGGCATCGATACGCAAACGTCGCGGCCCGCTGAACGGTGTTTCGATCATCGTCACTTCGTTGGAATCCGGATCGATTCTGGCGATGTCGTCGGCATAGAGACGGGCAACCCATACCGAGCCATCGATCGGTGAGACATCGATGCCGTACGGCATCGGGAATCCGCTCGTTTCCCAGTCGAAGTTCGGACGACTGCCGACATAGCCGTGGCCGAGGCGGAATTTGATAATCCTGAGCGCTGCCCATTCCTTAACACCGCGCGCCGGCAGATCGTAATAGGTAAACGTCGCCGTCTCCCGATCGAACATCGCGACCTGCGAACTCAATGCCAGCGTAAACCAGACGCGGTCCTGGTCATCGACACGAATCGTGTGTGGATAGAAACCGTCGTCCATCTTGTGGCGCACAAACCTGCCGCTGCCGGGATCGAACTCAACCAGTTCGCGTTGCATCGATGGCGTCAGAAAAATGTGTCCGTCTTTCGGCGAAATTGCGAACGAGTGCACACCCATGTAATTGTCGGTCTTCGGGTAAGTGCCCATCCGATTGCCAAGAATGCCGCCATGTTGCGCGTCTTCGTCATGCGGCACCTTGAATACTTCGTAGCTATCCGTGGCTGGATCGAACGCGTAGATACGATCCATCAGGTTGTCGCCGACATACACTTTGCCATTCGGGTGCACGATGAAGTCGTGCATCTGCGAAAAACTATCACCAATCGGCCATTCGGTGATCGTCGCGTCTGCCAGGCTTGAATCCCACTCCTCAAAAGGCGGCAATTCAGCGAACCGCCGATTCAGATCCGCGAAGGACTCGACGAGTCCAGCCGGGGCGCCATCGAGGAAGTCCGCCGAAGCCATCGCGCCGTACGCATCCATGCGCTCGAGGATGTCTTGCCATTGCTCCTCGGTGCGCGGCAAGCGCATGACAACGGAACCCTGCTGGTGGCAAAAGCCGCAGTGCAGAAGGAAATGTTCGCGAGCCACAGCCGGTTCATTGGCCCACGAGAAATCGAGTCGTGACAACCACAGGTTCGCCGGCTTGCTTTCGGCGATGGCCTTCGCATCATCAAGACGGTCTAGCGCGACCTCGAGCGACGCGTCGTCATCAGCCGCGGTCACGGTCGCGTCGGCATAACCCTGCTTGCGAACACGGAAGCTTCGCTCACCCGGGATACTCAACCAATCAAAGCTCACAACGCCTGCCGCATCGGTGAAGCGTGTATGTTGCGGCGCGACCTTGTTGACCAGGCCGGGCTTTGGGTAGCCATTGTCCGAGGTGTCGACGTCGTCGCCCGCAAGCACACTGCGCGTTACCATCGCCGTTGCCAGTGGCCGGCCGGTGTTATCCGTAACCGCAACCGTCGTCGCTAAGGCTGAAATTGACAGCAGATAGGCTGTAACGATGACCAGGCAGCGGACGAACGGTGAATCGAACATGCCGACGAGTTGCATGAGCGTAATAATAACGCGATTAACCTGGAGGGGTCAGAGCCCGGGCTCCGACCCCGCGGCATTTGCCTGCGCTCCCGGGATCGCCGATGATTAGGGCTGAGGGGGATTTGCCAATGACCGACGACACGCAAAACGAAGTCAATCGTGACGAACTGGCGTTTGTAGCGCCGTGCCGCATTTTGTCGCCCTGGGCACCGTTTCGCTGGGTTCGACTCGGAATCGCAGACCTGATGCAGGCGCCGCAGCAAAGCCTGATTTATGGTCTCGTGGTTGCTCTGATGATCGCGATCGTCAGTCTTCTCGCCTGGCTCAAGGGCAGTCAGTGGATTATGTTTGCGATGCTCGGCGGATTCGTGTTTCTCGCACCGCTGACTTGCATCGGTCTGTATGCAATCAGCGCGCAGATCGAGCGCGGTCAGGCGCCGCTCATGGCGCGCAGCTTGCGGGCTGCGTTCAGCCGCCATCTGGGCAACGAAATGATTTTTGCGGTCATTCTGCTGGTCATTTTCCTCGTCTGGGCACGGGCGGCGGTCATGGTTACCGTATTCTTCCCGACCGACGGCGAGCAGACGATCCGCGATCTGCTGCCCTACCTGGCATTCGGCAGCCTGGTCGGCTCGGTTTTCGCGGCCGTGACCTTCTCTGCCAGCGCATTCTCACTACCGATGATCATGCACCGCGATGTCGACAGCATCACGGCGATCGTTACGTCGATAAACGCAGTCTTGCGTAACAAAGGAGCGATGGCGCTGTGGCTGACGATGATTGTAGCGAGCCTGTTGCTCGGACTCGTGACGGCATTTGTCGGATTGATCGTGATCATTCCAGTGATCGGCTACGCCGCGTGGCATGGCTACCTGGAGACGATCGACGCAGACGAATTTCCGCGTCATGACGTCGGCATCACCTCGGTGCCGCGTAGCAATTCCAGCGCGACGTAGCTCGCGCCGAGCAGGCCCGGCTGCTTGTGCAGGATTAGCTGTGTCGAGATACGTTCCATAATCGATCGGTGCCGACCTTTGTTTTCGAAGCCGGAGCGAAAGCGGCTGTTTTCCAGCAAGTCCGGGTAACGCCGCACGATGCCGCCCGCGATGAAAATGCCATCGTTTGCGCCGAGTGCCATCGCGAAGTCGCCCGCAACCTGCCCGAGAATCTCGAAGAACACTTGTACAGCCTCAGCCGCGCGAGGATCACTTTTGTCCTTGGCTTTCGCGAAGATCTCTTGGGCGCTGAGCCGCGGGCGCTGCTCACCATGGATTCGAGACATCGCCCAATATATGTTCTCCAGACCGGGCCCGGACACGAATCGCTCCGAAGACACTCTGTCATAGCGCTCGCGTAACGCATTCAGCATGTCGATTTGCACGTGTGATTCCGGCGCGAAGCCACCATGACTCGCTTCGCTTGGGATCGGAATCAGGATATCGCCGTGCTTACGCAGGCCGACAGTACCCAAACCAGTACCTGGCCCGAGGATACCGAGCGTATAGTGCTGCTCGTCCAGTGGTTCGGGTTCCGGCAAACCAATCGGCAAGCAGTCCTTTTCTCCGAGGAGCGGAATCGAATAAGCGATTGCCTCGAAATCATTCAGTAGCCGAACCCGGGATATGGAAAATTCTTCGGCCAACTCATCGGCTGCGATGCTCCACGGGTTATTCGTGAAGCGCACCCGCTGGTCAACGATAGGACCGGCCGCAGCGAGGCAGATAACGTCTGGCGATTTCGCGCCGACGTCTTGCAGGTACTGCTTGATAGCGATATCGGCCGAAGCGTAGTCGGCACATTGCAACGTCGCCTCCTGCGAGAATCCGGGCACCTTGTCGTCGGCCAGCGCAAAGCGGGCATTAGTACCCCCAATGTCGCCGATCAGCAAACTCGATTCAGCCATCGATCATCCTGAAACAAATGGGAGTTGTTATGCTCTCACATGCCCGGCCGGGCCGCATCCATCTTACTCGCCGCCAAATATTGTCGCGCCTGTCTCGGCGCTGCTGACCTGTTTGCGAAATGCCGCAAACAGTTCGCGGCCCATGCCCGCACGTTTCGACGAAAGATCCAGAAACGCTACCGATCGCACCGCGGGGTCATCATCAGCCGAAACACTCAGCTCGCCACTCACCGCATCGATCGTGATCACATCGCCGTCCTTGATATTGCCAAGGGTACCGCCCTTGACGGCTTCGGGAGTGACCTGAATGGCCGCCAGTACTTTGCCCGATGCGCCTGACATTCGTCCGTCCGTTAACAATGCCACCTTAAAGCCGCGGTTTTGCAGCACGCCAAGGTACGGCGTCAATTTGTGTAGCTCAGGCATGCCGTTGGCGCTCGGGCCCTGATACGGCAACACCGCGACGAAGTCCATTTCCAGTTCACCGCTGTTGAACGCATCAGTGAACGCGGCTTGCGAATGAAAAACGCGTGCGGGCGCAGCAATCGTGTAGTGCTCTTCCGACACGGCGGACACTTTGACGATTGCCCGACCGACATTGCCATCAACAACACGCAGACCGCCCTCTTTGTCAAACGGATCGTCGACGGGCCGCAGGATCTCGTGGTCGAGCGACTCCGGCTGCGCATCACGCCATTCGAGCTGGTCATCATCAACGACAGGCTCGACACAGAATCTTCGCAGGCCATCACCGAGTATCGTCTGCACATCTTCATGCAACAGTCCTGCATCGAGAAGCTGAGCGATCATGTAGCCGAGGCCCCCTGCCGCGTGAAAGTGATTCACATCTGCAAGACCGTTCGGATAGACACGCGCCAGCAGCGGAATCTCGGCCGACAACTCGGCGAAATCGTCCCAGTCGATAATCACGCCGGCAGCCGCGGCGATCGCAACCAGGTGCAAGGTGTGATTCGTCGAGCCACCACTCGCGAGCAAACCCACCAGCGCGTTGACGATGGCCTTCTCACCAACGATGTGGCCAATCGGAGTGTAATTTTCGCCGAGATCGGTAATGCCGAGAACCGTGCGCACAGCCTCCGCAGTCAGTTGATCACGTAGTGTGGATCCAGGATTGACGAACGACCCGCCAGGCAACTGCAAGCCCATGAACTCCATGAGCATCTGGTTGCTGTTCGCCGTGCCATAG
>Ga0224508_10002980_pt1 | contig 14164 bp, 14 predicted proteins | sample SF_Jan12_sed_USG_4_FD_170157 | JGI IMG/M metagenome (GOLD analysis project Ga0224508, IMG submission 170157) | Sediment microbial communities from San Francisco Bay, California, United States - SF_Jan12_sed_USGS_21 | ecosystem: Environmental > Aquatic > Marine > Sediment | place: USA... | reverse complement strand
ACTTTGAATATCGAAGGCCTCGACCCGGGGAACTACGGCTTTACCGCTTTCATCCGCAACGCTTCGGGCTTCGAGCGCTCCGCCGGATGCCGTATTTTGGTTCACGACGTCGCACCCCGTGTCGTGATCCGACAGTTCGCCTTCTCCTGGCAGGTGATGGGCCCCGATTGGTTCTTCGACGAGAACCCGCTTTTGACGATATTGACGGACGAGAGCGGCGCACCCCTCGTCATCCCGACGAGCGGGTTGCAAACGATGTTTTCAGGCGGTGGTCCTCCACTCGCATGGTCTTTCCCGCCACCCGATCACGTGTCGGGCGTCTCCAGCGGCATTACCTACGGCGCCTATCAGACGGAAGTCTCCAATGTCAGTTCGCTCCCGCTCGGCACCTACTATGCCGACCTCGTCGTGACTCACGGAGCGCGATCGTCATCGGCGGCGGCCAGCTTCGAACTGGCGACGCCCGATCCACGCCTGACCGCCGAGTTGAGTTCGAACCTGTCGATGCTGGATTTCACGCAGATCATCCCGCCGCCGGATCTGGATCTCCGGGTTCGGGTGGAAAGCGAGTGGTCGACGGGAGTTCCGGCTCTACCCTTTCTCGTGGACGATCCCTTCGTCGTCAAGATCGACGGCCAGATCGCCCCCGATCCGGGCTTCGCGGAGGATCCGCCGGGCAGCGGGAACTACTTCGCTGTCGACCTCCCAACCGAGACACTCGGGCACGGTTCGCACGAACTCGTCGTGCACGTGACCGACAGCCGCGGCCTGGAGACCGACAGCAATTCCTTGGTCGTCGAAGTGATTCGGGAAACCGGTCCATGCGCGAACCCACTGGCCGACTCCGGAGACCCGGACGAGGACGGGGACGGCGTCAAGGACGACTGCGACAATTGCCCCACGGTGTCGAACCGTTCGCAGCGAAACACATCTCCGGTGAACGTTCTAGAAATCGGACTGGGGAACGCATGCCGGGAACTGCCGAGACTGTGGGTCTCTTCCGACCCCGCCGACAACAGCGACTTCTCTACGATTCAGCAAGCGGTGGACGGTGCGGTGGACAGCCCTGGAGCGGTGAGCATCGAGATCCTGCCCGGGACGGGCCCGTACTTCGAAAACGTCGTACTCGACCGCGGTAGGTCGTTCTACTTTTTCGGGCGAAGAGTCGGCTCCGTGGTTCCCGTCATCGAATACGCCGGATCGGGCAACGGCATCTTCGAACTGCGTAGCGCCGGGGAAGACCCGATCGTGATTCAGAACCTGGTGCTCCGCGGGCAGGGAGTGACCGCCGGTCAGCGCGGGGTCACCTCCGACCCGGGAATCTCGACGCGCCTTTCGGACCTGCGTTTCGAGCAGCTCGCCTATGGCCTCGATCTAGGTGATGGTGAGCATCGAGTGCAGCGGATCGTCGCCAACGAGACGGTCGGCACGGGTGTCTCGCTGAACGACGGCGTGTTGAACCTGAGTTACGCCGAGTTGCGTGGGGTGAGCCTTGGGTTACGCATGATTGGCCCCGACGCGCGGGCCGGGACCGATCACTTGCTGTTCGAGGGCAACGGCACCGGCGATGCGATCGTGAACGACTCCACACTCCCCGGAGCGCTCGCTTTGCAGCATTCGACGCTTGTCAACTGGGGAACGGCCGTGCGAGGAATCCCAGGCAACACGACGATTGCTCACTCCATCCTGTGGACCAACCAGTTGGGGATCAGCGGGGTCCCGTGTCTCGACATCGCCTGGTCCGACGTTCAGAACATCGCGTGCGGCGGCACGAACCTATCGATCGATCCCTTGTTCGGCGATCCCGCCGCGGGGAATTACCATCTGCAGTCGACCTCCCCGTTACTGGACCACGGTCCGGACCCGAGCAGTTTCGAAGGGCTCCCCTGCACCGACCTCGACGGTAGTCTGCGACTGAGAGACCACCAGGGCCAGGGCCTGGCCCGGGTCGACCCCGGTGCCTACGAACGGGAGAACACCTCGATAGGACCGCCCGAAGTGAGCGGTCTGTCATGGACCGGGCAAGCAACGCTCGTCTGGAATCCGGTTCCGGCCGCCGTCGAGTACCACGTGTACCGGGGCATCCTGAGCACGCTGGCCTACTCGGACTTCGGCACGTGTGGCAACACACTCGACGTTATCCGAACGGACACGACGCTGACCGACGCCGGCACTCCACCGCCGGGCGACGGCTTTTACTATTTGATCACCGTCGGCGATGACGTGGGCGACGAGTCCACCCTTGGCGTCGGAACCTGCGCCGAGCGCAGCAACTTCATCGCCTGTCCTTGAAGGGGACGGATCTATTTTTTCGTAGTCGCACACCCACTGCCTGAGAGTTTCTTGACAGGTGCGAGCTAGAGCGATTTAGAACGACAGAATAAATCGACAAAATAAATCTGTCCCCGTCGATTCCGACAAAATAAATCTGTCCCCGTCGATTCCAACCCTGGGATTCGCCCTGATCCTGGCGGCCTCCGTCCTGAGCGCCGCCCGTGCGACGCTGCCCTCGGAGACGTTACTGGAGATCGCGCCGTCCAAGACTTGGGTCGGAATTGCGCGGGTCCACCTCGAGATCGAGGGCCTGCGGCAGACCGGCGAGATGCTCGAAGGCACGTACCAGATTCGGGTCCCGCTGTCGCCCCGGCAGAATGACAGCGGCCGGGTGCTACTACGCGCCCCGGGGTCGATCGACGCACTCGGCGACAACCCGGCCACGGTGACCGGAAGTGCACTCAGTTCCACCGGCCACGTGCACGAGGTCGTCGCGCATATGCAGCCCAACGGGGTCGTTCGGATCCGGGTCATCACCTCCAAGCGCACGCTACGCTTCAAATCCAGGTACGCCTCGCGACAGGGCTAGCGCCCGGTAACAGCCATCGCCCACCGTGCACGTGTCGTCTACCCCCGTCGCGCTGGACGACGCGGACAGGATGCTGTTCCACGGCGTCCAATTTCTCCGTGCTCTTCCGTATAAACCCCCGTACCTTTGGGGTCAGGATGGACCGATCCGGAGACTTGCCATGAATCGAAACCTGTCTTCCGCGACGCTTCTCTGTGCAGTGTTGTGGCTTCTGGTTGTGAACCCAGCTCAGGCAATCGACGGCGGTACCTTGCGTGTCAATACCCTGAACGGTTGGGAGGCGTTCGAGGTTATCACCCAGGGAGACAATCCCACTGGCGATGGCTTCAACTACTCGATGCCCTCGATATTCGACGGCGCGAGCGCCTGGCTCGTCGATCCCTTCACGTTGCGGGTGCAGGTGAACCACGAGAAGACCGACGCCTCGATCAGCGAGATCGACCTGAACCTCGCGAATCTACGAGCCGCGATCAGCAACATGATCGACAACGGCAACACGGGCGGCGTGAGCTTCGTGCTCTCGGCCAGGCAGGCTTACGGTCGCTGGAGCGACAATGGAGGCTCGAGCTTCACCAACACGTCGAGCACGTCCAACACGAGCTTCTCTCGGTTCTGCTCCAGCCAAGCCTACATACCCAATACGTTCGGTCCGGATCGTGGCTTTGTCGACCACCTTTACGTTACCGGCGAGGAGGTGAGCGGCGGCCGGCTCTTCGCCCTGGACAGCATCAACCGCGATCTGTACCAGTTGAGCGGCACGACTGGAAGCGCGCCCGGTGGCATCGGTGGCATGCCCTTCGACGCCTGGGAGAATGCTGCCCTGCTCGACACCGGCGAGACGGAATACGTCGCCCTGCTGCTTTCACCCGACGGCGGCTCGGAGGAACTGAAGCTTTACATCGGCGAGAAGGGCCGGGACACGAGCGGGAACGTCTCGAACAGCATCCTCGCTCGCAACGGTCTGGCCTACGGGAGCTGGTACTACCTGAACGGATCGCTCCCGAGTCTCGGCAACACGAACGGCGGCACGTTCGACACGAGCTCATCGGGGGCGCTCTCCTCCACCAAACTGGAGGACATCGACACGAGCCCCAGCGACCCTACTCGTGTCGTCCTCGGAGATCAGGACTCCGGCGTCTTCACGCTTGACTTCGACCTCGTGTTCTCCGGCGGTTTCAGCTCCGGGGCGTCCAGCTTCACCGTCACCAAGATCTCGAACGAGGGCGGCGGCGGCGGAAGCCTGAGTAGTCCGGACAACGTCGACTGGACCAATCCCACGACCCTGGGCGGAACGTTCTATTCAGAGGGCTTGATCTTCGTTAATGAGGACAACGACAGCGGCGAGATCTGGCATATGAACCCCGACGGAAGCAATCAGGTCCAGATCGGCAGCACCACGGTCAACGGAGAGTCGACCGGGATCTTCGACCTTTCCAACTTGGTGGGGTACGCGCCCGGCAGCATCCTGATTACCAACAATCAGGGCACTCCGGCTTCGATGACCGTCTTGATCAATCCGAACGTCGAGGCATCCACGGGAGCTGGGCGGGTGACGCAGCTTCGCATCGACAAGCTATCCCCTACGAGCCTTCAACTCGATTGGCAGTCGTCATGCTCCGCGGACGATGACAATTACGCCGTCTACGTCGGAGAACTCGGACTGTTCACGAGTCATACTCTGGAGATCTGCGACACGGCCGGCGTCACCACGACGAGCGTATCGATGCCTGCGGACAACCGGTACTACCTCGTGGTTCCCATCGACGGTCCTGAAGAAGGATCGTACGGCACAGACAGCGACGGCGTCGAGCGACCTGTCGGCCTTGCTATTTGTGCCACACAGACGATGGTGCCCCCGTGCCCTTGACGTCAGGGTAGATTCCATGGCTTTGCGTAGAGTTTGCGTAGACCGGGCCATCAGGATTTGTTTGCATGCATCGTCAAGACGACGTTGCCTTTCTTGCGATCGGTCTCGACGTAACGGTGAGCCTCGACGGTCCGCTCCAGGGGATAGCTGCGGTCGACGACCGACCGGAGCTTGCCGTCCTCGATCAGCTCTCGCAGCTGGTCCAGATCCTCGACGGTCTCCTTGGCGAATCGAACGATCACCTTCTTTCTCGTGGTCATCGAAGTCCAGATCGCTCGAAGCATCTGGGAAATACCGGCCGGATTCGTCAGCAGGTAGCGTCCGCCCTCTTTCAGGGACCGCACACCTCGAGCATACGGGCTCCTGGCGACGACGTTGAAGATCACGTCGTAGGTCCGGCCGTTTTCGGTGAAGTCGTCTCGCGTGTAGTCGATGACGTGGTCGGCACCGAGATCACGCAGCATGCCGAGCTTGTCCGTGCTGTCGACGCCGGTCACCTCCGCTCCCATCAGCTTGGCCAACTGCACCGCGAAGGTGCCGAAACTGCCCCCGGCTCCGTTGACGAGAACCTTCTCGCCCTGCTGGACCTTCGCTTCTCGAAGGTAGTGGAGCGCGTTGGTTCCCCCGAGCGGTACGGTCGAGGCTTGTTCATGGGTCATGTTGGCGGGTTTCGTGGCGATCGAGCTATCGGCGGGCAGGCAGATGTACTCGGCATAGGCACCGAAGCGAACGCCGGTGGATGCAACGACCTGGTCCCCGACCCGGAACCTCTCGGCCTCCCGGCCCACCGCTTCGATCTCTCCGGAGAGGTAAGCACCAAGGATCCGCTTGCGCGGCTTTCGGAGACCGAAGAACAGCCGAATGAGGAACCAGATCGCGTTCGGGATCTCGAGCCGGCGCATCTCGCAGTCGCCGGTGTTGACCGTTGCCGCCGCGATCCGGATCAGGACTTCGTCGTTTTTGGGAGACGGCTTGTCGACTTCTCTGAACTGGAGCACTTCGGGAGGGCCATACTCCTCGTAGATGACTGCCTTCATGAGTTCGGGTCCAACGGATTATGAGGGCAAAACATCAGGGCGGTGCTAGTCTCCTTCACTGTTTTGTTCAGGTTCACGTGTTATTTTCAGCGGACTCTTCTTCCTCGAGTCGAGTTGCAGGGAGAGGACGTCCGGACGACTGTAATGTCCACAACTGTCGACGACCATTTTCGCTTTGACGATGTCGTCGAAATCCAGGTCGGCGTAGAGGATGGTCTCTTCATGCGGCGACGCTTCTGCCAGGATCTTCCCGCGAGGATCGACGATCATCGAGCGACCGCCGCCGCTCTGGAATTTCGAAACGCTCCCCCCGTTGCCAAGAGCCTTCAGGATGTCGTCGGTCAGGATAGAGGTCGCGATCACTCCGAAGCTTTGTCCCTCGAACCCGTAGTGTCGCGATGAGGCATCGATGATATCGAGTAAGCCGCCCATGCCGCCAGGCCACATGGCGATGTGAATGGCCTCGTGCTGTGCCTGCACGGCGTAGCGGAACAGGGCGTTGGCGTGCTCGTAGCAGATCAGCGCCCCCAGGATTCCCAGTCGGCTTGAAAACGTCCGCAGGTCCGAGCCGTCTCCCCGCCCCCAGACCATCCGCTCGTGGTTCGTGGGTACCAGCTTGCGTCGGACTCCGAGGATTTCCCCGGTCTCGTCGATCAACAACTGTGAGTTGTAGAGGGTTCCACCTTCGAGTTCGTTGATACCCATCGCTACGATGCAGCCGGCGTCGCGGGCGGCCTTGCACAGTTGTTCGGTTGTACGGGATGGAATCTGCACGGCGTTCTCGCGCAGTCGAGAGAGAAAAGGCGTCGTCTCGGTCGGGTCGTGAGTGATCACAAAATACGGGTAGCCGGGAAGGAAAGTCTCCGGGAACACGATCAGTTCCGCGCCTTCCGTGCCTGCCGTCTGGATAGTGTCACACGCCTTGGCTACGGACGCCTTGAGGTCCAGGTAGACGGGGGCAACCTGGGCTGCGGCGACTCTAGCTGTCTTCTTCATTTGGGATGCTCCGCTTCGATAATAGCGTGTTTGGTGCTCCCACCTGGAATCGACGCCGAACGGAGGATGCCGTGAGGGACCAACCGGGCGTCCGGTTATTCGAGACCCTTGATGTACTCCGCCAGTGCCCGCGCGTCCTCGTCAGACACGAGGCCTTCGTAGCAACCCGCGACAAGTTTGGCATCGGGTTGGAGGATGGACTCGACCAGCAAGCGCCCGAAGGGTGCGCAGTTAACCAGGGACCACTGGATTATGAGGGCAAAACAATCGCACAATGTTGTGCGTTGCACTGCATTGCACTATATTGCCACCGGAGGTCCCCGATGGAGTCCCAGGTGACGGTTCGTATTCCCGAAGAGCTGAAGAGGGCGCTAGACGAGGCGTCTCACAAAATGCAGCGCAAGAGTTCGGAAATCGTGCGCATGGCACTTCGTGCGTTCCTACAGGGAGCACCCGGCACGAAAACCCGTCCGGCTGACCGCGTGCGTGGGCTCGTGGGCTCTCTGGAATCCGGAGTGCCTCAACTGGCCGAGCGGCATCGCGAGTACATCGTGGAATCTCTCAAGAATGGCCGGTGAGCTTCTGCTCGACACGGGTGCGCTGGTCTCGCTACTCGACCGCAGCCAGTCGTACCACGCAGAGTTCGCGAAGTTCTTCCAGGGGTGGAAGGGGTCGGTCGTCAGCACCGAAGCAGTGCTGACCGAAGCCTCACACCTACTGGCAAGGGTTCCCGCCGGGCCCCAGGCGTGCTGCGACTTCTTTCTTGAAGGGGGCGCCGTGCTGGTTCCATCGAGCCCCCTATCGTTGCGCAGATGCCGGGAACTCGTCGACATTTATCGCGACTTACCGATGGACTACGCCGACGCGACACTGGTCACACTCGCCGAGGAACTCGCCACGTCACGGATCCTCACAACGGATCGACGAGACTTCAGTGTCTATCGCATCCAGGGTCGAAGAAAGTTTCGGATCGAACCGAAGCTGCCGTTGCCGAAACGACGAACGCGGACGCGTCGGAGCTAAGTCACAACGTGGGTGCCATGATTTCCGTGCTTCTCCGTACGATGCCCGTGTTCAAGGATTCCATGGCGTTGCGTAGAGTTTGCGTAGAGTAGAAGAGTAATCGTGGGCCTTTCCTCACCAAACGACCCTGTAACCTCCGTTACATATCCGCTTTTCGACCTCCGAGGGAAGGCCAGGTAGACTTCGGAGACAAACGTTTATCTGGCTTACCTATCTGGGCATTGAATTTGCGTCCAATGAACCGTATAGATTTGAGGTTCTCCTGCTCGGGTAGGAGGTGGAGGAATATCAGCATGAAGATTCAACGACTGGCCCTTGTCATGGTTGGGATGCTCTTGGCGTGCGCCGGTGCAGCGTTCGCGCAGTCGGATCCCGAACCACGGACCGGAAGAGATCGAGCGATGGAAGCGATTGAAATCAATCTCGCTCGCCAGGTCGCGCACTTGGAAGGGTTGCTCGCCACGGCGCCCGAACAGGCCCACCCTGGAATCCAAACGGCGATTGACTCTCTGACTAACGGGATGGGCAGTGCTTTGGAGGCCCTTGGCGTTCCGGCTGACGAAACCACCACCGAAGAATCGGAGGCGACGGCCGAATCGGTTTCGGCACCGACCGATACCGGAGTGCTGCGAGCTCGTCAAGCCGTTCAGTCCGGGACGGATCGAGCACAAGCGGCGCTGGTCGAGGCGATGTCCGGTTCTTCGATGCAGTCGCAAGCGGCGATCTCCGAGGCGATCGCGAAAATCGTCGCCGCGCGTGAGCGTGCATTGGCGAATCTTACCGATTCGGGTATTGCCGAGAGAGGAATCGCGAGCCTTCCCGCGCAACCGGCTCGTCCGGATCAACCCGTTCGCCCGGATCGCCCGGAACGCGTTGAAGCCCCGGAACGCCCCGCTCGCCCGGAGAGACCGGAGCGGCCTGTGCGTCCGGAGCTGCCGGAGCGTCCGACCCCTCCCGGCGGATAACGGGAGTTGAGAATCTCGGAAGCTACGAGGGCGCTGGCCATTGCGGTCGGCGCTCTTTTGGTTTGCGGCGGAGCCGGTGTGTCGGCCCAAGCGCCCAAGGCCACGAACTGGAGAGTCGATTTAGACGCTGCACACCTTACCGGCGACTACGGCCTGGGAGAGGAAGTATCGCTAGACGTTCTAACGGCACGCATTCGTTATAGAGCCGGACGTAGCGAGATCCGATTGAGTCTTCCGTACCTGCGGTTGGACGGAGCAACCTCCATCGTGGGCGGAACGCCAACCGGCGGGCTGCCCGGTTCGCAGGGGCCACCGGGATCGCCTCCAGCGAGTTCTTCCGCTTCATCGTCCGGACCCGGGGATGCATCCCTGAGATTCGATTTCGACGTTCTTCAGGGGGGTGAGCGAAAACCATGGCTCACCGCACTGATGCGCGTCAAGTTCCCGACCGCCGACGAGACCGCCGGCCTGGGAACAGGAGAAACGGATCTGGAAGGCGGCCTGTTGTTTACTCAGCCCTTGGGCCCGTTCAGCGTTTTGCTCGAAGGACGGTTCACGAAAGTTGGCGATCCTGACGGCATCGATTATGACGACGTGAAACTAGCGAGCGTCGGCCTGGCGCGTCAGTTGGGAGCCCGGAAACGAAGCTCGCTCTACGGGTTTTGGGAATACCGTACGCACCCGATCGAGGGGCGTGAAGCCCGTCAAAGTGCTTCGGTCGGCGCGAGTTGGCGGGTCGGATCCCACGGTCGGACCCGCTGGACGACGGGGATCTTTGCGGGCCTCACGGAGACAGCCGAAGATTGGGGACTGCAACTCGTCCTGAGCCGGCAGTTTTAGCTCAGCGACAACTACTGCGCCTCGACACTGGGACTGCAAGCGCCGCCGGTACACCCCTCTGTATCATTGCCAGCCGTGAAGACTACACCCAACGTATCGCTGTGGCACTCCCCGCGACGAGTTCTCTTCGCTGCACTTGGATTGATCTGCATCGGGCTAGCCTTTCTCGGCGTGCTGCTGCCCGGATTGCCTGCGACGATCTTTCTGATCGCCGCCTCTTACTTGTTTTCTCGTAGCTCTCCGGTGCTCGCCGAGCGACTGCTCCTCTTGCCGATATTTCGCCCCTTCCTACCCTATGTACGTGGCGACCAGCCGCTACCTCGCCGGGCCCGAGTCGTGGCTCTGACCGTGATGTGGATTGCAGTGACCAGTAGCCTCACGCTCCTGTTCCTCGGCGGACGGCTGCGCTTCTGGGCAGCCACGCTGATCGTAGGGGCGGCTCTGATCGGGTCGTTCTCCATCGTGACCGTTCGCCGCTAGGATCCAATAACCGGCCTGGCGCGTCAGTTGGGAGCCCGGAAACGAAGCTTGCTCTACGGGTTTTGCAAATACCGTACGCACTCGATCGAGGGGCGTGAAGCCCGTCACCGGCACCTAATGTAGTTGACAACGTGTGGCACGGTTCTGCGCAGCAACTCCGAGACCGCGGCGCTGCGCAGCTTCCTCGCCGTATGAGTGGCAGGCCCAGCAGGGGTGCCCGGCATCCCGGCATTGTGCCGCGCGGCGAGTTAGCCTGACAATACGCGCTACTTGAGGGAGTGTGACGCGTGCCAATTCCGCTGGTTGCGTTTGAGGAACATTACGAGGCGTTCTTTGTGTGGCATCACGCGAGGCATGCGAGGTGGCTCGCCGAGTCCAGGAACATCCTGCTCCACGTCGATGAACACGCCGACCTTCGCCTGCCGTTGTCCCGCGAGCAGTTGCCGGCCCGGCACGATGCCGTCGCCGCCGCTCGCTATTCCTACACCCATCTCAACATCTCGAGCTTCATCTGGCCCGCGGTGTACGCCGGGGTCTTTGACAAGGTGTACTGGCTTCGCCGCCGACACGAAGCCCGCGCGGGCGCCCGGAGCCGTGTCAAGCTGAGCTACGATCCGCAGCGGTTGCCGCTGGCGTGGACGAAGAGTGAGCACGGGGCGCTCGAACCACTTCAGACTACTCCCTCAGAAGTTACCTGCGAATACACACGCTTTGAGCCGGGAGACGGGTTTCGCCCGACCGCTCCCCTGGCGTTGGACATCGACCTCGACTACTTCGCTGTCAATGAACCAGCGGATCGTCCCGTGTCACGCATACGTCTGGAAGAGGCGTTTGCCCGAGAGGTCGTCGAGAATCCTTATCACTGGATGCGAGTCGAAGGCTACCCGTTCCGAGTGGAGCAAGACGAGCGCGGCCACTGGATTTTGGTCGCGGTCGAGGAGGTGCCTCGCCGCCCGAGACCGCCTGCGAGCCAATCGCAGGGGGTCGGCGACGCTTTAAGACGCTTCGGTGCCCACCTGGACGAGTCGGGTCTAAAGCCATCGCTGATCACGATCTGTCGCTCGGAATACAGTGGGTCTACGCCAACGTCATTGGCGCTCCAGATCGAAGACGGGGTGCGCAACCTGCTGACGGCGCGGTACGAAGTCGAAGAACACTCGCTCAACGACTTGCTGCCCGTTGGTTGGAAGGTGCCGGAGCACCTGCTTAGGTCGTTTCCCTGGTAGCCGGAGGTAGAACGACCACCGGGCCTCGCTAGCCCTCGCGCCACATCCGGGGTAGCGCCAATCCCGCCCAGAACAACGTCGCTATGAGAAAAGCTCCCGCCGATGTCGCGAGCCATGGAAAGAAACGCGGCGAGTCGAAGTCCACCAGGGTTCGCAGCAGGGCGGAGACGAGCAGGAACCCACCGCAAAAGAGTACCTGCCACGGTCGGCCGCGCGCCAACGCCTGATACCCCCCGTGGGCTAGCGTGACGTGCAGTCCGACCGACAGGGCCATCATTGCGAAACCGCCGATGAACACGACATGCAGCCCCGCTTTCTTTTGTGCGGGGAAGAGCGCGGCCAGCGTGTAGCCGAGGGGGATGATCCACGCCGAGATCCAAACCAACCGGCGATGCCAACCGGGAATCGTTGGCTTGCGCCAGATACCGGCGACAACGACCAATAACCAGCCGATCAACACGGCGCGGAGAGCCAGGCCGCTTTGCAGGTCGATCGCCTGTTCCCACCAGAACGAGCCGGCGAGCAGCAGGGCTGCGACGACATGCGCCAGGCGGGCGCGTCGATCCTGCGCCGTCGCCGCGCCGTCCGGTGGTCCCACGCCACGAGTCAGAAGCGGTAGCACCATACCGCCCGCGCCGACGATCAGCCCGGAGAACATCCCCTGCAGCAACAGCAAGCGGCCCAACTCGTGCAAGTGGTAGTACTCGTCGCCGAGGATGCCGTAGAGACCGATCAAGATTGAGCCGGCTACGCCGATCGCCAGCGACAACGGAATCCACACGAAGCTGTTCGGTGGTCGCCGGGTCGCTTGCGCGCTACGAAACCGCTTGACCGCGAAGCCGATCAACGTGATCACGATCGCGATCCAGAAAATCTGCGATAGGCCGAACCATCCGAACCATGCGCAGATCACGATGGCGACGCTGCAGGCCGCAGCGAGGATGACCTGCCACGCGGCTGGTGGGGCGGTTCCGGTGCGGCGCGGGATGGCGGTGAGCAGGAAACCCAGGGCAAAGCACATCAGGAAACCCTGAATCTGCGTGATGGAGTGGAACACGGGACGGTAGTCGGGGAGCAGGCCCAGTCCGTGGAGCAGCCAGTGCAGCACGCCGGCCCAGGCGAGTGCGAGACCCAGAGGAAAAAACACTCGATAGGGCTCTCGGCGCCAAACGGCGGCTGCGGCGGGTGCATCGTTCGGCGTCATGACGCGTGTCATGCAGTTCTTGTCCTTACTTGTACACCGATTAACGACAGGCTAGGTGTCAGGAAATGTCTTCGGGCGTGTAGAAATACAGATGGCGATCAGGGTCGGTTGCCACCTGTACGCGTTGCCGCCGGTTCATCTGCTCCTCATCGAGGACCGAGCCACCTACGATGAACAGATCGACTTTCATCGATGTCCCGTAGTGGATAATGTTCGCGCTCGATCGATCTCGGATCGCACGTCGGAGGGCGTCAGGCTCGGCGTAGAACTCATCGCCGAGTCTGTCCACGAAGGGTTGGACATCGTTCTCGGAGATGGCGACAACAAGGTCCACGTCCAGTGTGGAGCGTGGCTCGCCGCTGAGTGAACTTGAAAGCGATCCACCGACCAGGTAACGCAAACCGCAATGTTCCAGAGCTTCCGCTACCGTCAGTGCTACTTGAATTGGGTCTGCCGGCAACTTCAGTATCCGGACAACTTCGAGGACTCAGGATAAACCCGTTCGGCTAGTGCCTGCCTGGATGTGTCGCGACTGACTGAAGCGCCGTCCATGACTTGATTATACCGCCTGACGAATTATGAGGGCAAAACATCAGGGCGGCGTTTCAAGCTTTTTTAAAACGTTGCCCTGTTTTTTTGTCCAGGGTTTCCACCAGTGTCCAGGGATTCCATGGCGTTGCGTAGAGTTTGCGTAGAGTTGCGTCGCAGGGCTCAGTCCCGGCCTTGCTTCTCCACACTGATGATCCGCCTTACCGTACCCAGAAGTATCGGAACGTCGCGCTCGACGGCGTCCCATAGGATGTCGGTGTCCAGAGCGAAGTATGTGTGGGATATGACATCCCTCAGACCGGCGATCTCTCGCCAGGCCACATCTGGATAGCGTTCGCGCAAGTCGCCCGGGAGCTTCTTGACCGCTTCACCGATGATGTGGAGGTTCAAGAGAACCGCGTCCGCCCTGATCTCGTCCTCGAAGACCTGATCCTTCGAGCGGCCGTCGGTGTACTGGACGACCTTCTCGCAGCTCTTCTCTATGTCTTCGAGGAACAGTAGCGGATCACGCGACACGGATCGCTTCCTTCTCAACGTACGGCCTGACGCGATCTCTCAGCCCGTTCTCCGTGACCAGGTCGACCTTCGCGCCCAGTAGATCCTCCAGGAAGATCCGGAGCTTCATGAACGAGGAGAATCCAGGAGGCTTCTCGAACCCGACAAGGAGATCCACATCGCTGCCGTCAGCGGCTTCGTCACGCGCCACCGACCCGAATAGACGCAGGGTCTTCACGCCGAACCGTTGAAGTTCGGCCGAGTGAGATTCCAGGATTTTAAGAACTGCATCGCGACGCATCGGTATCTCCACCTGATCTCGGCATCAGTTCCGGCTTGATTCCGCGTTCAATTGTAGCCCAAAGTACCCGCGGGTAGCGCCACTGCACTTCTCAGGGTTCCGCGAAGGCCTTGTTCCAGCGTTTCCTGGGATCGTCGAGCCGCGCGAGGCAAACGTTGCCCTGTTTTTTTGTCCAGGGTTTCCACCAGTGTCCAGGGATTCCATGGCGTTGCGTAGAGTTTGCGTAGAGTTCATCCGAGGTCGTCGGCCTCCTGTAGACGGGATCGCGCTAAACTGAATCGATGGATTCAGTTAAGCGCCTGCAAGGCCTCGCCGACG
>Ga0224508_10002979_pt1 | contig 14176 bp, 24 predicted proteins | sample SF_Jan12_sed_USG_4_FD_170157 | JGI IMG/M metagenome (GOLD analysis project Ga0224508, IMG submission 170157) | Sediment microbial communities from San Francisco Bay, California, United States - SF_Jan12_sed_USGS_21 | ecosystem: Environmental > Aquatic > Marine > Sediment | place: USA... | reverse complement strand
AATGTATGGAAGTTACACTAGGCAATCACGTATTGACTGCAGAATGTAGACCAATTTCAAAATCAGTATCATATGTTGTAGTGGAGGTTAAAGGATAATGGCAAAACAGGCGGGTAAAGGAGTTGCCGAATTCAGACCATATGTTACTAGAGTAATTCCGGTGGGCGCAAACATCGTTTGCGCAGATAATACAGGAGCAAAGATTTTAGAAGTAATCAACGTAACAAAATACAAAACAAGAGTATCAAGACTTCCAGCAGGAGGAGTGGGTGACTTTTGTAATGTTGTTGTTAAAAAAGGCCCAGCTGAACTTAGGAAACAAGTTTATGGTGCAGTAATAATTAGACAAAAATATGCAGTTAGAAGACTAAACGGCGTTAGAGTTTGTTTTGAAGATAACGCTGCGGTTCTAATAACTCCCGAAGGCGAAGTGAAAGGTACCGACATTAAAGGACCAGTAGCAGCCGAGGCTTCAGAAAAATGGCCAAGAGTAGCTAACTTGGCATCAATGGTGGTATAAAATGAAACCAACAAAAATGAGAAATCAAATGATTTATCGTGCATCACACGTTACTAAAAGTAAACAAATTGCAAGTCCTCTATCAAAAGAACTTCAAAAGAAATACACCAAAAAAAGTGTCCGTGTAGTGGAAGGAGATAGCATAAAAATAGTTCGAGGGGAGTTCAAGGGAGTAGATGGTAAAATTTCTAATATTTCTGTTCAAAAAAGTAGTTTATCTATAGAAGGAGTAAAAAAAGAAAAAACAAAAGGAGAGAAATTCGACGTATACGTCCATTCCTCAAACGTCATAGTTACAGGTCTTAATTCTGATGACAAGTGGAGAATCTCAAAATTAGAGGGAAAAAAACACCCAACAAAGAAAAAAGAACCCTCAATCAAGGAGGAAAAAGTAGAGAAACCAAAAGTAAAGGAAGATGAGAAAAAAGAATCCTCAGACAAAGAAACAAAAGTAGAGAAACCAAAAGTAAAGGAAGATGAGAAATAATGGTAAGCATAGCAGGAAGTAAAAAACTCAAAAGACAAATGGCCCCTCAATTTTGGGGAATTAACAGAAAAAACAAACGATTTGTGATTACCGTAAAACCAGGACCACATAAAAAAGAATTTTCAATCCCAAGTGCAGTATTTCTTAGGGACACACTAAAGATAGTCAGCACATTAAGAGAAGCAAAATCTGCAATTTATGGTGGAAGAATAAAAATTGACGGAGTGGTTAGGAAATCCCTTCATCAGGCAATTGGTTTAATGGATGTTGTAGAACTACAAGATGTTTCAGATGTTTACAGACTAGTTCCAACTGATGGAAAAATTTTGAAACCGGTAAAAATTAATGAATCTGAAAAAACAAAAAAAATTGTTAGAGTAAAAAGTAAGACTACAATAAAAAATGGAAAACTGCAAATAGGATTTCATGATGGACGTTCTACCATTTCAGATACAAAGGTCAATGTTGGTGATAGTTGCCTAATTCAAATTCCAGATATGAAAATTCTGGAAGTATTAAAATTAGAAAAAGACACACATGTCCTAGTCACACGTGGAGTTAACGCTGGTAAAATAGGGAAAATAGAAACAATTGAAGAGGGAACATTCATCCTACCAAAAAGAATTCTTCTATCACTTGAAGAAAGAAAGATCGAAATCCCAGCCGATGTTGTGATGGTAATAGGAAAAGAGGAACCAGTTATTCAAATAAAGTGATAATATGTCTCAAACTCAAGAAAACCCAATGAAAAAAATTTCCTTAGGAAAGGTTGTTCTAAATATGGGATTAGGAAGATCAGGGGACGTAATTGAAGTTGCAAAAAATGCTCTCAAACAAATTTCTGGTAAAAATCCATCTTCAAGAGAAGCAAAAGAAACTCAAAGAGATTGGGGGATAAGAAAAGGAGAACCAATAGGCGTTGCAGTTACAGTAAGGGGTGAAGAAGCCAAAGAACTACTAAAACGTCTTTTAGAGGCAAAAGGAAATCAAGTTAAAGGAAAATCTGTTGATAATTTTGGGAACTATTCATTTGGAATAAACGAACACATCGATATTCCTGGAGTAAAATATGATCCAAAAATTGGAATTTTAGGTTTAGGGATATCAGTTACGTTAACAAGACCAGGATACGGAATCAGGACAAGGAGTAAACACAAAGCAAGTGTGGGCAAAAAGCACATAATAAAATCTGAAGAAGCAAAAGATTATCTAATCAAAGAGTTTGGAGTGACCGTAGTATAATGGCAAAAGACAGATCATATGAATTTACTGGAAGGAAAAAACATGAATTTGGACGAGGTTCAAGATGGTGTAAACGATGTGGAGATTATACTGCAGTTATTCAAAAATACGACCTCATGTTATGCAGGCGATGTTTCAGAGAAGTAGCAGTGTCTCTAGGATTTAGGAAAAATCAGTGATAAAAATGCCAGCAACGAATATTTTAGCAAATCTTTTTGGGACACTTTACAATAACGAAGCAAGAAGAAATACAGATTGCGTTATTCTTCCAACTTCAAAACTAGGTATCGAAGTCCTAAAGTCTTTACAAAAACATGGCTACATTGGAGAGTTCGAACATATCGATGATAAGAGAGGAGGGAAATTTAAAATAAAATTATTAGCAAAAATTACAAAATGTGGAGCAATTTCACCACGATTCAAAGTAAAAAAAGATGCTTACAACTCTTGGGAGCAACAATATTTGCCAGCATATAACCGAGGAATGCTAGTTGTTACTACCAACCAAGGCGTAATGTCTCATCATGAAGCGGTATCAAAGGAAATTGGAGGATTTTTGATAGGGTATGTCTACTAATCCAGAACAATTTCAAGAAATTTTAGAAATTCCTGAGGGAATTAACATTACCATGAAAAAACACATGATGCAATTTCAAGGACCACTAGGTAAAACATTCAAAAGTTTTAGAAAAATACCGGTAAATGTCGAAGTTAAAGACGGTAAAATAACAATCAATGCCCAAGGAAAAAGAAAACGAGACTACTCCATATTACATACTGCACGCTCATTAATAAAAAATATTTTTGAAGGATTGACAAACGGATACACGATCAAAATGAAGGTGGTTTATGCACACTTTCCAATTACCGTTAAAGTTCAGGACAAAACTATCTCTATTGAAAACTTTCAAGGAGAAAGAGCTCCAAGACTAACAACCATTGTTGGTAACACAAAGGTAATCCCAAAAGGAGAAGACGTAATTTTAACCGGCGAGGTTTGGACAGACATTACTCAAACTGCTGCAAACATTGAACTAAAAACCAAAGTAAAAAACAAAGATCACAGAGTTTTCCTAGATGGGATTTACATCTATGAAAAGAATAAAGGTATAGAGAAATAATATTTCAAAGCATTGAGAAAACAATACACATGACACTAGACTCAGAATTCAAAGAACAGACTATCAAACTTATCCAAGAAACACTAGAATTGTATAAAGCTGCAGGTGCGTCTCCTAGAGTAGGGGAAGTGTGGAACTGTAAAAGCATAGGGGATTTCTTGTGTGGTTTTTTTGTAGGAGAAATGGTAGGTTCTGCATTAAGTGCTTTTCAAATTGTTCATAAAAGAGAACCTACGGGGGATGAGCATCTTGAAATCATAGAACTTGTAGAAAGTCATTCTAAAGAAATCAAGGATTTTTTTGCTAAATTCAATTAATACAAATTATTGTATGCTCTAAAAAGAATCGTAGCAAGGATTAAATCACTTTTACCAAGGTACAAACATGTTGCCGCCCTAGCTCAGCGTGGTAGAGCATCCGACTGTTAATCGGACGGTCGCCAGTTCAAGTCTGGTGGGCGGCGCTTAATATTTCCAAATTCGAGTTTTGAAATATTATAATTTTTTAACTAAAACTAAACGTAACCATATTTCTAATTTCGAATTTAGAAACATAGATCGAATGAAACAATTTGGTGTACTCAATTAGACAGGATAGATCTAATAGATGATCGCACATTAATTAGAATGCAGGAGGATTACATTGGCCAGAATTAAAAGGGCTAACAGATATTGCGTTGATTGCGGTGCAAGACTGGTGTACTATCCAAGATTATCAAACCCAAAAGCACCAAATGAGCACAGAGTTTTAGTATATGCATGTCCTGACTGTACAAAAGATTTTGAAAAACCAAAAATGTTTTCAATTAAAAGAAATCAAGTGGAAGATCCCCTGGAAACAGTAGAAATTGAGATTACACAAGTGCAGAAAAAAACAACCTCGTAAAATAAAAATACATTTTACTAGCAACTTTGATAAAATATTCCATGTATCCCGAAAAAACTAGGAGTAATTGGTGGTTTTTGTTACCAATATTTTTTAGTTTGATTGGAGGGATTATAGCTTATTTTGTTTTACGGCAAGATGATCCTAAAAAGGCAAAAAACTGTTTATATCTTGGGATTGTCCTTCAAATAATCACATTATTTGTCAACATACTGATAATAACTCAAATCCCTGAACTAGAGCAAGGGTTTGACATTAACGTCTAAGATCAATTTCCTGCCTTTGAAAATATAAAGAATTGTCTCTATGGGTATTGTTTGTTTCTAAATTCGAGTTTAGAAATATAATAAATTAAGTAGGGTAACTTTTGATTTAGAATCATATAGAACCAAACAGTTGATGAACTATGAGTAGTAATAGAATGAGAGACAACGTGGAAAGATGGTTAACCCATGAAAGTCACTCATTTGAATTTGTTAAAAACCCCGAAAATTCTTTCCATGTTTTAGTAAAACATGCTGGAGAAGCTGGAGTCCCTATAGAAATATTTGAGCCAAAAAAACAGCCAGGGTTTGTGGTAGTAGGATCTAAAGTAGTAATGAAAAATAATCAAATATCCAGATATCTCGGATTTAGTCCTGATGAAAAAGAACGATTTGAGAAAAAGGTTGGAGACTATTGTTATTCCCTGCAGGCCATTCACAAAATTATCAAAGAGGATGGAAAACAGAAAGTTGGAGTTTATGCAGTATTAGATGACCAAGTGGACATCAATCAACAAGTACTTTTTGATACAATAAATAAGGTTTCAAAAATGCATGAAAAAACAGCACGTTTTCTTTTAAAGACGTTTTAAAAAAATAGATGATTTATCAATTCTACGTGCCTTTTAAATCTAAAATTTGCCTTATTTTAACATGGTAATAAAACCAATAAAATACGACGTTAAAGAAGAATTTACTATTTTAGAAACAGAATTGTCAAAATTTGGAAAACGGATGATGACCAAGCCCCTTAGGATAGTAAAAACCTCAAAAACAATTGATTAGTATTAAACCAAAGAGAAACCGTCTTGTCATTGCGGGAGGGGGTTAACCCCTCCCTTCGAGGTGTTTAAAAATGAACAGCACAGGTTATAAAATGTCCAAAATTAGTAAAATAGTAGGATGATAGGATTAACCTCATTACTTTCAAAGTATTTTTTGCAGACAGAGCAACCATGGGATATTCCTACTGTCGACGATAAACCACAAGAATTTATTGATGAAGACCAAGTCAATGAAACCTTTGAGCCAGCAGGAGATGTGTTTTCAGGGTTGCGAGATGCAGGAGACTGGGTGATTGAATTTTTTAAAGATTTGTTTACACAGCTTTTTGGAAATATTATGTAAATATTCATTAGAAGACAATTATCCGTTCTAAAAAACCCCCCTACCTAATTTGTTAAAACACGGTAATACATCAAAATTTTATTAATAAATTAAACCTGAATTTTGGCAATTTAATGAATTTTTTCAGATCTTCAATATAGTGAAAATAATTGAATTTACGCACAAAAGCTAAACCCCCTGGTAAATTTAGTCATGACAGGCATAATGTGATTTTATTGAAAACAGTGAAAATTAGGGGGGGTTTAACACTCATGCCTAATTATGAAAGACAACCACAGAACCACCTAGATGTCCCAGCTAAAGTGTTGTTGGTTTTTTTAGCTAGGCGTAAAAGCTAAACCCCATAAAAATAAAGAAAAAAAGGTTATGGAATTGATGTTATGGGACTCAATCCAGTAATACCTAGACCGAATGGACATGCTTCATGACCATCCCCACCAATTGTTCCAGTTGCTGCGGCTACGGCTTCTGTTTGAGAAGAAGTCATTACCAAAGTATTATGTTGTACTTTGAAAGCAGAATGAGGACTTTTCAATCCAATTACACAGAAGTTTTCATCAAAGAATGCTTTGTGTGGGTGGAAACCTTGAACAGGTTTGGATTGTAGATCTTTTCCAAATGCTTGGTGATCATTTACTTTATGGTGAATTGTAATTGCATCTACTGCAAGCACGGTTCCTTCTGGTGCATCATTAGGGGTTTGAAGTACCCAGGCCCAAAAAGTAATTGTGTCATCAGCTTTGTGAGCTGGAATCTGTTTTACTTTATCCTCAACATCCATTGAATGCGATGTGCCATCCGAGGATGCGGTAACTATCGCCAAGGATCCAGGAATATCAGCCATGGCAGCTGTCATGCTAATAGAAATAGCAAATGCGGCTGCTAATGAAATGCCCAATATGGTTCTTGTTTTCATTAGGGTGAGGAGCCTAAATTAATAATTTAAAGGGATCTAAGTGTCATTTGGAAATATGACAATTTTATTCCTATACCAGATCAAAATCAAAGTAGCCAAAAACCACTTTGTTTTTGATCAAAAACTAAACAACAAAAAATTACTTTACCATATGTTTGCACAAACAATACAACAATCAGGGCTCATCAATACAGTGCGCCATATCCAAATTATACTGTTTATGCTGTTCATCAGTAATTTTCTTAAAATCTGAAGTCATTGCAAACTCTGTCATCTGGTTACAGTCCCAATCTGACCAAAATTTTGTTCCGTTTTCGTCAAAATAACCTGCAGCACCATACGCAATTACCAAAGATACAGCAATTATTGCTACAATTACTGCAATTTTCACAAAGTCTTTTGGGGCGTATTTTTTCTCCAAAGGTATTTTTCAAAAAAATTACCGTTATTTTACGCTATACAACCTACATACTCAATACATACTAGTATGAAGTTCAAAACACCCTGATTATAGGGTAAAATTACTCCATCTTTTACATGAATTCTTTGATTTTACGCTTAAACTATATACTAAATTTACCAAAAACCAACATTGGCAGGAATTGGCCTAGTTATTGTAATTGCAGCAATAGTAATCTCAATGATAGCTGCCATGTACATGTACACTCAATATCAGACCAATTTCATCGAAGTTGTTGAAGGAGAGCCAGTAATAGTAGGACCTGTAGAGTACATCATAACATTTGATGGAACCCACCAAGGAAACAAGGAAATCACACCTGAAAACACATTTTTGAAAATCCGAATTGTTGCAAACAACATTAGTCAAGAAACAACAAGGATGTCTGGGGGTCAATTTTACCTAATTGATGAAAAAGAACAAAAACATGAAGCAGTTTTTGGGGAATTTTCTGAAGAAGACCTGTATGGGGATTATTTAGAACCTGGTATACCTGCAAGTTGGACTACACAATTTGATGTTCCTTATGATGAGCAAAAACAATACGACATTGTGATTCGTCCAACAAAAGAACAATCAACAGTGGACACTGCAATGATTTGTTTAACAAATTGTTGATCGTAAAAATTTAGAAAATTTTTGAAAAAAATGTTGTCAATATTTCCTATTTTTGGGGCAAAAATGTGTGACTCTAACCATATAACCGCAATGATTCGGGCGAATTAGTAATGGCATCCACTAAAGCATCACGTGCAGCAGCTGCAAAAAAAGCAGCTCGCACAAGAAAAAGAAATGCAGCCCTAAAAGCTGCAGAAGCTGAAAAAGCAAAGGCAAGAAGAAAACGAAGCCTTGCTGCAAAAAAAGCAGCAGCCACTAGAAAAAGAGCAGCTCCTAGACGAACTGCAGCTAAAAGAGCAGCTCCAAAAAGAAAGGCAGCCCCTAGACGAACTGCAGCTAAAAGAGCAGCTCCAAAAAGAAAGGCAGCCCCTAGACGAACTGCAGCTAAAAGAGCAGCTCCAAAAAGAAAACGGGCAGCTCCAAAAAGAGCAGCAAGAAGACGATAAGCTGCTTTTTACAACTTTTTTCTATTAAGATGTACTATTGTTAAATTAATTTATTTCTAAATTCGAGTTTAGAAACATTATAAATTATTAGTCTTCATTCATTTTCAATTCAGGTAAAACAAAAACGCGCTCAGGCTTTATCTTGAAGATGACTCTTTTTTCATCTTCGCGCTTGAAAGGATAGTGATCACGCCCCATGTATTGCAAAGTTAGTTTGTCTGCATGTTTGTATTCTAAATCAGGAATCATCTCCACGACCTTTCCCCTAATGGTTGTCATGTCAAGGGGATTATTTTTTGAAACAACTGATACTGCAACTCGCGGGTCACGCAAGACATTTTGATGTTTTATTCTACCTTCTGCCGTGTTTACCAAAATGTGTTCATCTTCATAGTTTGCCCATACGGGGGATAATTGTGGAGAACCATCTTTCATAAGTGTGGAAATGAAAACCAGATTTTTATCCTGAAATAATTTAATTGCTTTTTCATCCATAAAAATAAGGACAAGACATACTAGATAATTATTTTCCCATACAGTAAAACAGGCAGAATATGAAAAGGAATATGGATTATTTTTTTCCCGGTTTTTCTAGTATACTGGTCATGGCTCTGTTCATAATCTCCATTACCAAATATTGAGAATATCCTTCAGGTTCCTTTGTTTTACTCTTTTTTGATTTGGTAGTTTTTGGAACTAGCCCCTTGAGTATTTTTTCAATTTTGATAGATGTGCTATCTATTATTTTTGAGTATTTTGAATCAAAATCATCAGGTGCCTTATAGCCCAAAAGCTTTGTGGAAGTACTATAGAATTTTGTGATAGCACCACGAGATTCTTCGATTTTTACAATTTCTACTAATCCAGAATTTTTTAGAATTTCCAAATGATGTCTTACCGTGGTTAAGGCTTTTTTGTATCCTAACTTTTTTAGCTCATTTGAAATCTGTTCAGCTGATAATGAGTGAAGGTACAAAAGTTCCATCATTTTTGCACGCAGGGTCTTCTATTGCACGTGCGTGCTCTATACTTGTTGTAACGATTCGGTTTACTTTGATTGGGTTTTCTAGTAACGTAGACATACAAAGTATGCCTCTAATTATGATCTAAAAGATCCTTGTATCACATTTTTTTGTCTAATCGCATTAAATTTTGTACACTCTAATATTTTTCATATTGCTGCCATCAATACAGAATATGCTACCAACTTTTTGGTAGCGTATCTATATTTCTTGATAGCACTACAATTGTTATGATAGTGATAATGAATTTATCGTAACGGTACTAAAAATAATAAAAAATAATAAAAAATAGGTCCTCCAAAAAAATATGTCCGCATTTAGGGTAGATCACTGTGTTTGGATAGTTTTTGCAATACACTACCAAAACTAAATTGGAGTTGAAAGTTAGCTTGGAGTCAAGATGCAGTCATGAATTAAAAAATATTAAAAATTAAAGAGAATTACCAGATAGTTTCTCAAAAGATGTAACATAGCGGTCTGTCATTTTTTGTATTATGTCTCCAGGTATTTTAGGAGGGATTGGTTCTTTGCCGACATCTCTTTCATTATCAAATTGTTTTTGATATCCATTGGCAGTTAACCAATCTCGTAAAAGCTGTTTATCATATGCCTCTTGAATTTTTCCAACAGCATAGGAATCTTTTGGCCACAGTCTGTACTCATCAGGTCCAATCGAATCACCTAGGGTAATATCTCCATTTAAAAGACCAAATTCTAATTTCAAGTCTGCTAAAATAAAACCGGCATTATCTGCAATTTTTGCCATCTTTTTGTAAATGTCAATTGATGTTTTTTCAAGCCAATTGTATTGCTCTTCTGAAACCAGTTTCATCTCAATTGCTTTTGTTTTGTCAATTGGAATATCATGCTCGGATTTTGTAGTAGGATCAAAAATTGGTTCAGGCAATTTGGCAGCAAGTACTGTATTTGTGCCTTCAGGAACTTTGACTTGTCCTTTATTCCATCTATTAACAAGACTGCCATAGAAATAGCCTCGAACCACACATTCAATTGGAAGCATATCCATCTTTTTGACAATTATTTCAGTATCGGATTGTCTTTTTACAAAATGATTTGGGATGTTTAATTCGTTAAACCAAAATTCGGCAAATTTGCACAAAACTTCTCCTTTTTTAGGAATGTTTTCTTTGAATTTGACATCAAATGCTGAAACTCTGTCTGAAAACTTGAAAACTAGTGTGTCATCTCCGGGATCGTAAAGATCCTTTACCTTTCCCGAGGTTAAAAATTTCACAGAATCAATTGAGGGCAATATCATTTAATTGCTCCCATGAAAAAAGAAAGAAATTTCCACCATAAAATTAGGCAAACAATCAATAATTATGAAAAAATATTGAACCAGTAATAATGAAATTAATTTTTCTTGTGGCTCTTATGGCAATAACCATCCTAACTCTTGCAGAAGTAGACATACCTTCAATGGATTATGCTTTTGCTGAGAATTTTTCATACGTGGTATCTAATCCAAATTTTGATGGAAAACCAACTTCTGCAATAGTTGATGAAAAAACAAGCAAGGTCTACATTACGGATTTTTTTGGCGGAAAACTAGTTGTGCTTGATGGAAAAACTAACGAGACTATCGAAACAATCGATGTGGTAAAAACACCATTTGGTGTTGGAATCAATTCAGAGACTGGTAGAATTTATGTTGGAGGAGAGCATGCAAATACACTTTCAATTTTAGATTCGACAACAAACCAGGTAATAAAAAAGATCACTCTCAAAGACCCTTACGATATTGCAGTGGATCCTAATAACAATACAGTGTATGTAACAAGTGATAGGGCAAATACGGTATATGCAATAGATGGTGCAACTAATGAAATTAAAACATCTTTTGAGGTTTTGGTTCCCTGTGGAATAACAGTGAATCCTGTGACAGGATTGGTGTACGTTACCAGCGAATCAGAAAATTTAGTCCATGTTTGGGATGGTAATTCTAACCAGCAAATAACAACAATCAAGGTGCAAGAAAGTCCAAGAGGGGTAACAGTAAATCCAGTAACAAATATGGTATATGTGACAAATCAAGAAACAAACACCATCTCTGTAATTGATGGAGAAACAAACGAGGTTGTCAGTTCAATCGATGTAGGTGAAATTCCAAGAAGAGTAGTAGCAGATTCACAGTCGAATCTTATCTATGTGTCAAATCAAGGTTCAAAGGATATTTCAGTAATTGACGGAGAAAGAAATATCGTAATTGAAATAATACCTGTCAAGGAGCCTTTTGAGCTTGCCATAAACTCCGAATCAGGAAAGTTGTATTCGATGTACTATGGAGGAGAACTCTCAATTATTACAAAATCCAAAAGCAATTTGTCTCCATTGAAGCAGTTTTCTACAGGTATTGACCCACATGATGTACAATGTAAAGACGGGTTGTCACTTGTTTTTAAAAATTCAAATTTTTATCCGGCATGTGTAAAGGCCTCAAGTGTTCAGAAATTAGTTGAACGTGGTTGGGCTTCTGAACATGTGGCAGAACATGAGATGGTAATGAAAAACTAGAAGATCAAGTATCAAATAGTTTTTAAAAATACCTAGGCTAAGAACCCATCATACCAACCATTTTGGGAGGAGTGCGATATGCTTTACTCACAAAGATATCATTATCTGCACTTACCATAACAAACTCCATAGAGTTTTCTGAGGGTGGTGAAAGGAGAATCTTATCCCCAGGTTCCAAAATCCTAAGATCTAGTGTATCGCCATCTCCAAAGTTTACATGAATATTTGTAAGGGGTTTTGAACCAATATTATGAATAGTAACACGTCCAATGTCAAACAAATTTTGTTTATCAATTATCGGATCTACAAAAAGATCATAATCTTGGGTAGGTACGGACATTTTTACAATATCTGAACCAAAAAAAATAGCCATACCAGCCACACCCGAAGAAATCACAATAATTAGTATTGTATAATTTTTCATCAGAGATATTGGGCAATTCTAATAATTAAGATTGATTATATTACTTCCACGCCATTCCAAAATGCTATCATTCCTTGAATTTTTTTTGCAGCATCATTGGGTTCAGCATAATACCAAGCACAATCTTTGTTGGTCTTTTCATTAACAGTTACAGAATAATAGTTTGCCATTCCTTTCCATCCACAAAATGATGTAAAATCAGTTTTTTCAAAGTATTCTTTTTTTATAGAATCAAAGGGAAAGTAATGATTTCCTTCAACTTCAACAGTATCATTGCTTTCAGCAATTACAACATCATTCCATATTGCTTTCATTATTTTTTATCTAATTGTCGCTATTTAAAAAAATTTCCAAATCAAATTATTTGTAAAAAGTTTTTGGTTTTTAAAATCGTGGCAAAATGCTCAATCGAGATTTTGAAGAGATTGCAATTATCGAAATTATCGAAACTGCCAAAATCATGGCAGCGATTGTTCCAAATTCAGGGATAACTTTACCCCCAACTATCTCAACCTCAAATGAATCTTGAAATTCCGAGGCTATTCCTTGATTTGCAGTAACAGTATAGATTCCATCTTCACTCCACAATGGCCCGCCAGTCTTCATCTCAACTGTAAACTGTCCATTAGTATTTGCAGTTACTTGCTCAACTGAAACTAAATTTCCATTTGGAGAGTGTACTGAAAATGTAATATCAGTATCCCGTGTTACGGCAGTGCCAGTTATTGTAATAGTATCAGAACCCTCAATTGCTGTGGCTGAAATTTCAAGTCCTTCGACAATCCTTCTATCTCCAGTTCCAGGTGCTGCAACTATATGGTCTTTAACCAATGATTCGCCAATTACAGTAAATTGGATTCTTGATGAATCATTAATTTCCTCATGGCTTGCAATTATAGTATAGGTACCAATCTTAAAACTTGGAAGTGGAGGATGAATCAATCTCTTAAATTCTCCATTATCATCAAAATAAACTTCAGGTGAAAAAACAACTTCACCATCAGGTGCAACAACTGAAAGAGTTACCGGAATAAAATCAGGCACCCCTGTTACTGTTCCATATACCAAAATGGTATCAGTGGATTTTATATCATCCTGGTCAGAATTTAGCTGTATGGTTCCTTCTGCAAATGCAGAAGATAAAGGAATTAATGAAATTGCAAGTAAAGCTAAAACTGAAATCCTTAACATACCATAAATGAAAAAATCTCAAATATATATGAATTAACCTGCATCGATCAATAGTAATCCTCTTATCGATCTAGGATTTCAAAATTAATTTAAATTTAAAAAATTCAATAAAACAAATTTTTTTACAGATCATAACCTAACTAAAATAATGGATTGATGAAATTACTCGCCTTTGATCTCTTGTCGGCTCTTAAAATCAGGTGTCACCCCAAGGGAGTCATAGTTTCCCGAAGAGCAAGTAAAGCACATAGAGTCGTGTGGCATTCCTACTGCAGCTGCTAAATTTTCTGCATCATTGTATCCCAAGAAATCAGCCCCAATATCACGCCTAACCATCTCAGTGATTTCTTCTTGATTCATGTTTTTCCCGTTTGTAAAGGTGGCAAGTTCTTCTTGTGAAGGAAAGTCGATTCCAGCATAACATGGAAAATTTATTTGAGGATATGTAATTACCATGCTAATTTTTTTAGCCCCTGCCCTCCTCAAGGCCTTGATTATTGCCTTTGAGCTAGTGCCCCTAACCAAACTATCATCAATTACAACGACATGCCGTCCTTCAATTATTTCCCTTATCGGGATAATCCAACGATTAATTTCAACTCTGTCTGTTTGGTGAGGTTCAATAAAACTACGTAGGGGACCCTTCTTGCTGTATCTATCTTTTAGCAGTCCCTCATCAAAAGACACCCCCAACTCTTGCGCATATCCAAGGGCTGCAGGTCGAGCAGAATCAGGTACAGGAATGACCAAGTCTGCATCTTTAATGGGGAATTTTTTTGCAAGGAATTGACCAATCCTTTTTCTAGAGACATAGATGTTTTTGCCTTCCATCTTACTTGATGGGTGAGCAAAATATGTAAATTCAAAAGAACAGTGAGCCCTTGAATCATCAGTTGAAAATCTCTCTGTTTCCAATCC
>Ga0224508_10002978_pt1 | contig 14177 bp, 14 predicted proteins | sample SF_Jan12_sed_USG_4_FD_170157 | JGI IMG/M metagenome (GOLD analysis project Ga0224508, IMG submission 170157) | Sediment microbial communities from San Francisco Bay, California, United States - SF_Jan12_sed_USGS_21 | ecosystem: Environmental > Aquatic > Marine > Sediment | place: USA... | reverse complement strand
TTCGGTGGCCGGGTCGATGACCTCCAGTGATTGTTCGCTCCCCAGCAACTCCCCATCGATCAGCAGTGAAAAATCGTCTCTCAGTTTCAACTCGTGCGCTCTCTCGGCCATGGAACCTCTCCTCCCGTGTGCGGAATCATACCACCAGCATCTACGCAGAATTGTCAGCGTCAAAACGCTAACATGAGCGCATGACAACAATACCAATGTGCCGACCGCCGGAACCGAATACACGGACGCCCGACTACACGCCTCCGCCCGGGGCCTGCGATGCGCATTGCCACATCTTTGGTCCGGGTGATCGATATCCCTATGCTCCCGGGCGCAGCTATACCCCGCCCGATGCGCCCCTGGAGAGATTTCAGGAACTGCAGACTACCCTGGGTCTGGAGCGGGCGGTCCTCGTCAACGCAAGCTGCCACGGGGTCGATAACACCGTGATTCTGGATGCGATTGCTCAGAGCGACGGTCGGTACCGAGGGGTCGCTAATGTTGATGATACGTTCACGGACGAGGATTTCCTCCGGCTCGATGAGGGCGGCATCCGCGGGGTGCGCTTCAATTTCGTGAAGCATCTCGGCGGCACGCCGGATATGATGGTTTTTCACGACGTCGTGGATCGGATCCAGCCACTCGGCTGGCATGTCGTCCTGCACTTTGATGCGGCCGATCTCCTGGAGTTCGAGGGCCTTCTGGATAGTCTTCCGGTCCCCTTCGTTATCGATCACATGGGACGGGTGCCGACCGGGGATGGTTTGAATCAGCCGCCCTTTCAACTGCTACTGGAGGCTGCACGACGAGAGAATTGCTGGGTTAAGGTCTGCGGCGCCGAGCGCATCTCGACGGCGGGTCCACCGTTCACAGATGCGGTTCCGTTCGCCCGAGCGCTGCTGGAGGTTTCCCAAGACCGGATCCTGTGGGGGACCGACTGGCCTCATCCGAACATCAGGAAACACATGCCGAACGACGGCGATCTGGTTGACTTGATACCGCTCTTCATGCCGGACGAGGCCCTTCGGGAGAAGGTACTTGTGGAGAATCCCGACCGGCTCTATGGATTCGGTGACCAGTGAAAGAGCGGATCGGCAAAACGCAGGGGTTTGCCGAGCGGCTCCACAGACTTTCGGCCACGTTCGCGATTGCGGGTGGGATCACTCTCATAGGCCTGGTGATTCTGGTTGTGACGAGCATCCTGGGTCGGGCGGTTTTCTCCAGACCCGTTCCGGGCGACTTCGAGATCGTTGCTGTCGGAACGGCGGTAGCGGTGTTCTTATTTCTTCCTTACTGCTATCTGCAGCGGGGTAACGTCGCGGTCGATATTTTTATCTCTCGTATGCCCCCGCGGATTCAGTGCGCGATGGATGTGCTCGCTGCGCTGCTTTTTTGCGTCATCGCGGGGCTCTTTGCGTGGCGCACGATCTATGGCTTCGCAGACACCTTCGATAATCAAGATATTTCGATGATTCTTGGATTCCCTTTGTGGTTCGCGTACCCGTTCGGAATTGCTTCGTTCGGCCTGCTTGCCGTGAGTTGCCTTTACACGGCGATAGAGACGCTGAGCGAGTTCGGCGATGAATAGCCTGCAACTCGCGTCGCTCGGCTTGGTGGCGCTCATCGGCCTGCTCGTCATCCGCATTCCGGTGGCGATCGCCATGCTAACGGTGGGCATCGTCGGCTACGTCGCGCTCTCGGGTCTCGACCCGGTCCTTGCGTACATGAAAACCGCCGCCTTCTGGCAGTTCGCCTCCTATGAGTTCTCGGTCATCCCCATGTTTCTGCTGATGGGCGAGTTCGCCTCCCGTTCCGGCTTGAGCCGATCCCTGTTTGGCGCGGCGAACGTGTTTCTGGGGCACAGGCGTGGCGGCGTAGCCATGGCGGCCGTGGGGGGTTGCGGTGCGTTTGGTGCGATCTGCGGGTCGTCGCTGGCGACCGCGGGGACCATGGCCCGTGTCGCTATCCCCGAGCTCGAGCGCTACCGTTACTCGGGCAGCCTGGCGACCGGCGCGCTTGCGGCGGGCGGCACGCTGGGCATTCTGATCCCACCCTCCGTCGCACTCATTATTTATGCCATCGCCGTGCAGGCGAATATAGTGCAGATGTTTCAGGCCGCCCTCATCCCCGGCATCCTGGGTCTCGTCAGCTACCTGGTGGCAATCTCAATCTGGGTTCGGTTCTTCCCCGAATCGGGGCCGGTCGGGGCGCGTGCGGATGCCGGGGAACGGATTCAGGCACTGATCGAAACCTGGCCCACGATAGTGCTGTTTGTCGTGGTCATCGGCGGGATCTACTTCGGCGTTTTCGATCCGACCGAAGGGGCGGCAGTGGGGGCATTCGGCGCCGGCGTCCTGGCATTCTGGAAGGGACACCTGGATATGGAGGGTCTGGCGTCATGCATGAAAGACGCCGCGAAGACCACGGGGATGATCTTTCTAATTCTGCTGGGCGCCGGATTCTTGAACATCTTTATGGCCCTGACCGGTGTAGCGGAGCAGCTATCCGAGCTTGCGGCCAACAGCGGCCTGAATCCTTATTTGATCCTGGTCCTTCTGCTCCTGGTCTATCTGCTTCTGGGATGTCTAATGGACAGCCTCGCCATGATCTTTCTCACCATCCCTATTTTCTGGCCCATCATGGCAGGCTTGGATTTCGGTATGCCGGAGGCGGATCTGAAAATGTGGTTCGGTATCGTGACCCTGATCGTCGTTGAGGCGGGGCTGATCACGCCACCCGTGGGGATCAACGTTCTCATCATCAATCACCATGCGCCGAATGTGCCCATGCGGGACACGTTCAGGGGCGTTACGCCGTTCCTTTTGTCGGGAGTCGCGCGAGTGGCATTGTTGATCCTGATACCGCCCATCACGCTGTTCCTGCCGCATCTACTGGGCTAGCGTCGTCAGATCAGGCCAAGAGCCGTCCTTCGAACGCAACGCTCTTGATGAGCGCGAACACTTTTTGCCCTTCCTGGAGCCTGAGTTCCTCGACAGCCTCGCGCGTCACTCTGGAACGCAGGTGCTGTCCTCCAACGTCCAGCAGGAGCTCTGCGAACACGGTTTCATCGAGATCAATTCTCAGCACCCGGGCGGTCAGCGTGTTGCGTATGCTCAAGCTCTCGGGTCGTTGAGTGGCCAGCGCGACTTCCCTGGCTTGAACACGGAGTCGGACCCGCGTCCCGGGAACGACCTCGAGTGCCGGTATCCGCAGGGTCTCGCCTTCGACGTCCAGAGATGTCATTCCGTTCGTCGTCTCCCCGACGATCGCGTGGAGAACGGCGCCGGCTTCCAGACGCCCCGTCACCGGCCACAGATCAACGCGCTCGAGCACCTCCGAGATCTCACCCATCGCGGCGATGCGCCCGTCGGCAAGCAACACCATAGTGTTTGCGAGGCGCGTGACTTCCTCGACGTTGTGCGTCACATAGAGGACGGGAATCTGGAAGTCCTCGGTCAAGCGCTCGATGTAGGGGATGATCTCCGCCTTGCGGCCCAGGTCGAGCGCGGAAAGCGGCTCATCCATGAGTAAGAGCTGGGGAGAGTTGAGGAGGGCTCTGCCCATCGCGACGCGCTGCTGCTCTCCGCCGGAGAGCGAGTCGGGCTTGCGCTGCAGCAGGGGTTGGAGCGCCAGGGATTTGATCACCTCCGCCGTCTCTATGGGGCGTAAAGCCTGCGCACGCTTCCGAGCCCGCTTCCGAGAAAAAAGCAGATTCGCTTCCACCGACAGGTGCGAGAAGAGACGCCCGTCCTGGAAGACGTACCCTATTCTCCGTTCGTAGGGTCGCAGAAATATTCCACGGCCCGTGTCCTGCCAGGTTTCCTCCCCCAGGGACACATGACCGGCGGCTCGGTCTTCGAGCCCGGCGAGGATGCGCAGCAGAGTCGTCTTTCCGGCACCGCTCGGGCCGAACAGTGCGGTGATGCCCTCGAGCTCGAGCCCCCCGGAGATCTCGAGAGAGAAATCCTCCAGCGAAAGACTCAGCCTGGTCGAGAGTGCCGCCACCGTTCAGATCCTGTTCACTGGCAGGCGACGATTGAAGATGTAGACTCCGAGCAAAACGGCGAACGAGAACAGCAGCAGTCCCGCCGACAATATGTGTGCCTGCCCGTACGACAGGGTCTCAACGTGTTCGTAGATCGCGATCGACACGACCCGCGTGGCGCCAGGAATGTTCCCACCCACCATGAGAACTACGCCGAACTCGCCCAGGGTATGGGCGAACCCAAGAACGATCGCCGTGATGTAGCCCCTGACTGCCATGGGGGACGCAACGCTGAAGAAAGCGTCCACGGGTCCTGCGCCGAGCGTTGCGGCCGCCTCCAGCGGTGTGCGACCGACTCCCTCGAATGCGTTTTGCAGAGGCTGCACCGCAAACGGAAACGAGTAGATTACCGATGCAACAACCAGACCGGAGAATGAGAAAGTGAGAGCGGTGTCGGTGAGCTGTACCCAGAACCGGCCTATCGGGCCCGCCGGTCCGAGGAGAATCAACAGATAGAAGCCCAGCACGGTCGGTGGCAGCACCAACGGCAGCGCGACCAGCGCTTCGATACCAGGTTTGATTCGAGACCGCGTAAAAGCGAGCCACCAGGCGAGCGGGGTGCCTATGATCAGCAGCACCAAAACGGTGACTGTCGCGAGCTTAAGGCTCAGCCAGACCGGCCCGAGTTCCAGCGATTCCATCTCTGGATCAAGCCAGGCACTGACGGCCTTGTCAACGCAATCACCGCAAGCCACCGCTCGCCCATGGTATTCTGCCGAAACGGCGGAACGGGATGGATTGAGTGACAAAAAGAATTGTCGTGGCGATTACGGGCGCGGCCGGCGCCGTCTATGGCGTGCGGTTACTCGAGGAGTTGCAGAAGAACGAATCTGTAGAAACTCATCTCGTGGTTTCGCGGGCGGGGTTTCTCAATGTGGCAACAGAGCTCGATATGCGTCGCAGTGAGCTCGAGGCCATGGCGGATGTGGTGCACTCGGATCGTGATGTTGGTGCGAAGATTGCCAGCGGCTCGTACAAGACCGACGGCATGATTGTCACCCCGTGTTCCATGAAAACGCTGGCCGCCATTGCCACCGGTCTGGCTGACAACCTCGTGTCGCGCGCGGCAGATGTCGTCTTGAAGGAACGCCGCCGACTGGTATTGATGGTCAGAGAGACGCCCCTGAACCTGGTGCACCTTCGAAACATGACGACGGTGACTGAAATGGGAGGGATCATATTTCCCCCTGTGCCGTCTTTCTACGCGAAACTCGAGAGCCTGGATGCCATGGTGAACCAGACTGTCGGCCGAGTGCTGGATCTCTTCGATATCGAGTCAGACCTCGTGCGACGCTGGCAAGGGGTGACCGAGAGCGGGGCGGAGAAGTAGATCCGCCGGGTCCATGCCGGCGTCAGAGTCGGCAGGAAGAGGGCAGGTACTGATCGGGGACCGTCGGTAGCGCGTAGACGGCGGTATTCCCGCCCCCGGAGGTCCCCATCGGGGCAAGTCCCACCGGCGCAGGCGCCGTCCCGCACCGCCAGACCACGCCGAGATTACCCGTCTCGTAAGGAGTGAGCGTCACGTTGAGGCCCGCGATCTGGGCATTGGCTTCTAACCCGAATGTGATAGTGAGAACCCCGTTCGCGATGGCAACACCGGTGACGTATTTCCCGGTGGTGTCCGTGGCATTCGGGGTCAGGCCAGCCTCGGCTCGGTTGGCCGGGGCTTCGCCACTATTCAGGAAAGCGTCCATGATGGGAGTCTTGGCGAGGGCCGCCATATTCAGACCCTCGGTTACCTGCGCGCGAATCGTATAGTCCTGGTATGCGGGAATGGCAATCGCCGCCAGAATGCCGATGATCGCCACAACGATCATCAACTCAATCAGCGTGAAGCCTCCCTGTCTATTCTTGTTGGTCATAGATCCTCGAACCGGTTTCGAGTGTCTGCACTATATCGGGACCGCTCGACACTTGCCGTGGCGCAGGTCGCAGAATCCCGATCCCTCGCGGCGCCTCGATCACGCATGCTCGGCGCCGTTGCTCTCCACAAAAGCTTTCGGCGGGCGCCGTAAATGTCCGGCGGCGGCACAAAGTGACGTGACCGGTCACGCAAGGTGACATAACAAGGCCCAGTTCGACGGCAGAACCTCATCTATTTGTGCCTGGCACACGTTTTGCTTCATATTCTTCTGAGCGACTTAACCTTCTGAGGATTTCTCGCCATGGGCGTGAGAATTGTGGCCAATGACTCACTCGATGAGTGTCCAACGACCGACTACGTACGCGTTCGGACGTACGCCGCGCCCGAGGATGACACGGTCACGTTGGCGACCATTCAGCGCTTCGTGGAAAAAACCAACGGTGAGGCTTGGAAAGTGAGAACGCTCCTGGAAGAGCAACCCATGTCAGCCGCCGAGGCGATGGGATTCGCGACCTGCTACGCTGAACGCAAACATATTCCAGTTGTCGTCAAGGATTCCGACTGCGAAATCGAAGGCCGGTCTCGCAACTCAGCTGATCTGCGATGAGCGCCCGATAATATTCAGGAATTCCGCACGCGTCCGTGGGTCCGAACGGAATGCACCGAGGAGTTGGCTCGTGATCATGGCCACCCCGGGTTTATGGATACCCCGGGTCGTCATGCACTGATGCACGCCTTCAACGACCACGCCAACGCCCTTTGGTCTGAGCACGTCATTGATGCAATTTGCGATCTGCGCGGTCATCGTTTCCTGCACCTGTAAACGCTTCGCGAATGTCTCCACCACCCTTGCGAGCTTGCTGATACCGACGACTTTACGATCAGGCAGGTAGCCCACCTGGACCTTGCCGATGATGGGCGCCATATGATGCTCGCAATGCGATTCGAAAGTGATGTCTCTCAAGACGATCATCTCATCGTAACCGTCCACCTCGTAGAAGGTCCGCCGCAGGAACTCGACCGGGTCCTCTTTATACCCCGCGAACCACTCCTCATAGGCTTTCGCCACACGCGCAGGAGTCGCTCGAAGACCCTCGCGATCCGGGTCATCCCCCACCCAATTCAAGAGGGTTCGAACGGCGTTCTCGGCATCTTCTCTGCTTGGACGGGACACGTCGGCTCCTCTTGATCCGCAGCGGCAGGCAGGCTCGGGCAGGGCCTGGCAGTCTAAGGCCCTAAAACGGTGCACGCAAGGCGGTGCAGTCCGACCAGCGCTCCCTCGTCGCGGGTCTTTTGCGGGCTTCGTGCGGCCGTTGTATGGTGAACGTGTGACTTGCGTGCGGACACCACCCTGGCCGGCCAGCCCGGCTGTTTTTTTGGATCTTGATGGAACGCTGTTGGAGATTGCGGAACACCCGGACGCGGTTGCGCCCTCGGACGAACTCAAACGAGTGCTTGCAAAGCTCCCGGCGGCAACCGGGGGTGCGGTAGCGCTCATCAGCGGCCGCACCGTGGAGGATGTCGACCGGATCCTGGCCCCGCGCCGTTTTGCCGTGGCGGGTGTCCACGGAGCACAACGAAGGAGTCCGGACGGAAGGATGGGCAGTGCGGTTCCGCGGAGTGATTGGATAGACCACGTTTTGCCTCGCCTGAAGCGGTTTGTGGACCTGAATCCAGGACTCGTGTTGGAGAACAAAAAACTGAGCCTCGCACTGCACTACAGAGGGCGCCCGGAGTTGGAGGAGGCCGTGCAGGAGCTGGTCGCTGGACTCGAGTTGCCCCCCGACATCGAATGCCTACAGGGTCGCAAGGTCGTCGAGCTGAAACCCGGTGGCGTCGATAAAGGCAAGGCGATTAGCGCCTTTATGTCAGAGTCCCCGTTTGCGAGGCGAACGCCGGTATTCGTCGGCGATGATGTGACGGATGAAGCCGGTTTTCGCGCAGTCAACGAGTTGGGTGGTATCTCGATCAAGGTCGGCGACGGACCCACCGCCGCGGCGTGGACCCTGCCGAGTGTCTCCCACGTCCTCTCGTGGTTGAATAGTGCGATGGACGCCAGCCTGCAATCCGGCGGGGACTCGACATGAATACCCTGGATCTCGGCCTAATCGGCAACTGCCAGGTTGGTGTCCTGGTCGACCGGAGCGGGCGCTTTGTCTGGGGTTGCTTTCCGAGATTCGATAGCGATCCCGCCTTTTGTTCCTTACTCGGAGGAGAGAGTGACGAGACTGCCGCGGGATTCTTTGACATAGAGCTGTTGGACCTCGAACGTTCCGAACAATCCTATGAAGACAACACGCCCGTTCTCACCACGACGCTATATGACTCCTCTGGAGGCAGCATACGTATTGAGGACTTCGCGCCGCGCTACGAGCAGTTCGGGCGTACGTTTCGTCCGATCATGGTGATCCGCAAGGTCACCCCTTTATCGGGGAGTCCGACGATCCGGATCCGCGTGCGCCCGGCTGCGGACTATGGTGGGAAACGACCCGACGTGACCTTCGGTAGCAACCACATTCGGTTCGTCGATGGCGGGTTCACACTTCGGTTGACCACGAACGCGCCTCTGACGGCGGTGCTGGAGGAACGGGCGGTGGTACTCGAGGAGCCCATTAGCCTGATCCTCGGTGCGGACGAGACGATCCCCGAGCATCCGAACAAGGTCAGTCAAGAGATGCTTTCCGAGACTCGCCGCTACTGGGCGCGCTGGGTCCGTGGACTCTCACTGCCTTTCGAATGGCAGGAAGAGGTGATACGCGCAGCGATTACCTTGAAGTTGTGCACCTACGAGGATACGGGTGCCGTTCTAGCGGCGTTGACGACATCGATTCCCGAAGCGCCAAAGAGTGGGCGGAACTGGGACTACCGATTCTGCTGGTTGAGGGATAGCTTTTACGTGGTCAAGGCGCTGAATCGGCTGGGTGCGACCAAGACGATGGAGGCATTTCTGGGTTACCTCAACAACATCGTGGGGGAGTTGGGGAGTCCGGATCAGCTACAGCCGGTGTATGGAATAACCGGACGATCACGGCTCGATGAGCGGATCATCGAGACGCTGCCGGGCTATCGTGGGATGGGCCCGGTGAGAGTCGGCAACCAGGCCTATCGACAGGTTCAGAACGATATCTACGGCGACATCGTGTTATCTGCCACTCAGCAGTTCTTTGATCGGCGACTGACGCGTCAGGGCGGTGAGCAGGAGTTCCAACGGCTGGAGGCGCTGGGCGGTCGCGCGGTGGAGCTTTTCAACCAACCCGATGCCGGACTGTGGGAGTATCGCGGCCGGCAGGCGGTCCACACGTACTCCAGCGTCATGTGCTGGGCCGCATGCGATCGACTGGCTCGAATCGCGGATCAGCTCGGTCTCGACGAACGCGCGCAACGCTGGTCGAAGGTGGCTCATGAGCTGCACGAGCAGATCGCTAAAGCCGCGTGGAATGCAGAACGAGAGAGCTTCATGGGGAGCTTCGGGGGCGAGGCTCTGGATGGGAGCTTGTTGACGTTGGCGGACCTCGGGTTCGTCTCTCCGGAGGATCCCCGGTTTCAGAGCACGCTCCGCGCGGTGGAAGAAGAGCTCCGCAGAGGTCCGTACGTCTTCCGCTATGCCAGTCCTGACGACTTCGGTGTGCCGGAAACCGCGTTCAACATGTGCACATTCTGGTATATCGACGCGCTGGCGGCGGTCGGGCGACGCGACGAGGCCAGAGAATTGTTCTGCAATATGCTGGAGAGGCGCAACAGTCTCGGGTTACTCTCAGAGGACCTGGATCCGGTGACGGGCGAGCTCTGGGGGAATTTTCCGCAGACCTACAGCATGGTCGGAATCATCAACGGTGCGACCCGTTTGAGCCGATCCTGGGAGGAGGCCCTATGAGCAGACTGATCGCCGTCTCCAACCGGGTCGCGATCCCGAAGAAAGGCAAGGTCGCCGGCGGCTTGGCCGTGGGCGTGTTGGCGGCGCTGGAGGAACATGGGGGCGTCTGGTTTGGTTGGAGCGGCCGGACGAGACAGGAGTCCTGCGAGCCAGCCGTCGAGACGCGCGGCCGAGTGACCTATGCAACGATTGATCTCAACGAAGAAGACCTCGACGGTTACTACAATGGTTTCTCCAACAACAGCCTGTGGCCGTTGTTCCACTATCTGCTCGGGTTCTTTTCCTTCCGGCGGTCTCAATACAATGCGTACTGTCGGGTAAACGAGCTCTTTGCTCGCAAGCTCAAATCGCTGGTGAAGCCGGACGACGTGATCTGGGTTCATGACTATCACCTGATCCCGCTCGCGGCAGAGCTCCGCAGGGCCGGTGTCAGGAATCCCATCGGATTCTTTCTCCATGTGCCTTTTCCAAGCTTCAACGTGCTGCGATCCCTTCCGCCACACGAGCACATTCTGCGTTGCATGTCCGCCTACGATGTAGTGGGCTTTCAAACGCAAACGGACCTGTCATCGTTCGAGGGCTGCATGCGCCAACCCGAGATCGATGGCCGACTGCTGGGCGACGGACAGATTGAGGCCTATGGGCGTGTGTTCAAGGCCGATGTTTTCCCGATCGGTGTCGACGTCGACGCTTGCCAGAGTCTGGCGATGCAAAACCTGGACGACAGGCGCGTTCAGCGGCTGACAAGCAGTCTGAGGGAGAGGAAGCTGATTCTCGGAGTGGATCGCCTGGACTACAGTAAGGGACTTGAGCTTCGCTTCCGGGCATTCGAAGAGTTGCTCACTAAGTATCCGACGAATCGCGGTGCGGTGGTTTTCATGCAGATCGCGCCGCCAACGCGGGCCGGGGTGCGGGCTTACGACGATATTCGCGAAGAGTTGGAGCGGGCCGCAGGCAACATCAACGGGCGGTTCGCGGAAATGGACTGGGCGCCCATCCGCTATCTGAATCGTGGCTATAGCCGCGGCGTGCTCATGTCGTTGTTTCGTTTGACGCACATCGGGCTGGTCACGCCGATTCGCGACGGAATGAACCTGGTAGCCAAGGAGTACGTCGCTGCGCAGAATCCCAGCGACCCGGGAGTGCTGGTGCTTTCTACTCTGGCAGGCGCGGCAAGAGAGCTGACTGAAGCCGTGCTCATCAACCCCTACGATCGAGAGGGCATGGCAGACGGGATTCAGACAGCGCTCGAGATGCGCGTGGAGGAACGGCGCGAGCGACATCAATCGATGATCGAAGTTCTGCGACGTAACGACATTCACCGTTGGTGCGGCCGATTCGTCGACGCGCTAAGAGCAGCGCACAAAGAGGCGGCCTGATTTGCCCGCCCGTCAGCATGTACCTGCTGAGAAGATTCGTTGACGCCGGGCGAGAGTCGACGTGAGTGAGCTTGGCCTCATTCAGACTTTCGAGAGCTGGCGCATGACCGGCGAGCCCATGGTGCTCGCTACGGTCTACGAAACGGTTGGCTCTACCTACAGTAAAGCGGGACACAGGATTCTCATCGCCTCCAACGCGGACTACCAGGGGCTGGTCAGTGGCGGGTGCCTGGAGGGCGATCTGGCGGAGCGAGCGCATGCCGTTCTGGAAACGAACGAACCGGCAGCTGTGACCTACGACATGCGCGACGAAGCGGACGATCTGTGGGGGCTCGGTGTCGGCTGCAACGGGCTCATTCGGGTGTTCCTCCAACCGCTGAACGCCGAAAGCGGATACGAGCCCTTCGCTGGGATCGCCGCACGTCTTCTGACTTCTGACTCGGTCATCGTCGCTACGGTCATCGCTGGTGACCACGCGCTCCCGACCGGCACGACCCTGGTGTGGGATGGCGCCGACGTTGAAGCCGGGGCCCTGGAGCGCCTGGTGCCGGGCTGTCGAGCCGCGCGAGAATTGAGTCGGGCGGCATTCGGGACGGAGGAGGACGGGCTCGCCGTGCTTTACGCGCCCCTGCAACCGGTACCTCGTCTGCTGGTTCTCGGGGCAGGCCTCGACGCGCTGCCGGTGGTGAACATGGCGGCGGAACTGGGGTGGCGCGTCACGATAGCGGATCATCGTCCGGCCTATCTGGAAAAAGGCGTCTTCGCCTCGGCGGAGCGAGCCCTGTTGATCGATCCAGCGCGCATGAGTGAGGAGCTGATTCCGGACGAGTTCGATGCCGTGATTGTCATGAGCCATCACCTGCTCACCGACCAGACCTATCTGGAACAACTTGCCGGTACGGGCGTCGGTTATCTCGGAGTGTTGGGCCCGCGGGCCCGCCGGGACCGCCTGCTGGACGCGCTGGGTGCGGTGGGAGATGCGTTGCGCGACAGGTTACGGGGTCCCGTGGGGATCGATATCGGCGCCGACGCGCCGGAGTCCATTGCGCTATCGCTGCTGGCCGAGATCCACGCGACCCTCGCGGGAAGGTCGGGCGAGGCGTTGACGAAGAAACAATAGGAGCGAGGCGAAGAGCATTACGCCCGCCATCTGGATTAACCGTCAGTGCCGCTCCCAAGAAGGGCTTCAGTAGCCCGAGGCGCGCTGGCTGTCCTCGTACATCTTGATGAGAAACGAGCGGATGCCTGGCTCAGCTTCGGCTTCGGACATCAGACGCTGTTCGACCATCAAACCGGCAACGTCTTTCAGGGATCTCTGTCCGTCGATCAGAGACATGATGAAAGCGTAGACGCGCGTGGTCAGCGACTGAGTCTGGAATGCCGGCAGCAGGGGGATGGGCTCATTGCCTTTCACCAACCAGTCCGGAAGCGCCTGGGCGCGGGGTGGGCGTTTAGCGTTCTTGTTCTTCACGGCGGCCCAGGTGACCACCGACTCCCGGCGCGCATGGCGGCTGGCCGGCGAGCACATGTAAGGAATGGTGTCCTCGACGAGGTGAGACTTCTCGAATCCCGACGCCTCCAGCAAGGCGAGACATTCATCCAGGCTATAACGCAGCGCCGGATTCGCGTTGCTGAATGCGAGAGAACCGAAGTTGATCCAGCGCCCACCGCGTGTGAGCAGCCTGTTGATCCGGCGGGCCAGAACCGCGAAGTCCTCAGGGAGAATGTCGACGAGCCATGGGGTTACCACGGTTTGAAAGCTCTGCTCCGCAAACGGCGCTCTCAATGCATCACCCAGGACAAAGAAAAATTCTTCACGAACGGGCGTGTCGACTTCGAGTGTCCGCAGGACGCCTTCGTCCTCCATGCGCGCCGGTGCGATCGGGAACTCGTAGAGCTCGAGAGAGCCGCCCTGCATGACGGCCTTCCCGATCAGCAGGAGCAACGGATTGAAATCCATGGCGACCGTCAGGTCAGGTGCCGCCTGCATGTGAAAATCGTAGGCGAGTCGCGCCGCGCCGGCGCCGAGCACCAGGGTCTTTCCTGCCGGCGCGCCGCCGAGCGCGTCTACAATCAGCTCGGAGGACGCCGTGTTTTCCTCGTCTCCCCAGACCCAGTCCCGGTGGATATTGGCGTAGTAGGTCGTCAGCCCCTGATCGGAGGGCAGGCGTGTTCGCAGTGCGAGATAGGTCGCGTATTGCGCCTCGAGTGTGTCTATCTGTAAAGGCTCGAGGAGTCTACGCAGTCGCACGGCATGATCCTCCGTCACCCCTTTGAGTCGTTCCAGGCGTTTGCGGGTCAACTCGTGCAGCGCCTTGTCCCTCAGGGCGGATGAAAAACCGGCGACATCGTGGTCCAGTTTCTCGACGGCGAAATTCAAACGACCGCGCCACTCGCCGAGAGAGGTCGCCGGGTCCGCAAAGAGCCACGGAATGTCTCCCACGAGGGGAAACGTCACCTGGCAACCGGAACAGTGATGTCCCGTGTCGAGCGGCTCAAGGGCCTTGTCACATCGCGGGCAGGCGAGCAACGGCGCGAGGCTGGCGGCCATGATTCTCCTCTGGATACGGGCTGCGTTATCTTCACGGGCCTGCGGCACCGGTGCCCGTGCACCGATCACGTTATGTGAAACGCAGGCCTGTGGACAGGGTCGCCGGCAGGTTGCACCGGCGGGAACCGAGGGTCGTGCGAACGGCTGCGCCCATGTGGAAGGCCACGGTTACTATTGTCTCTTTCGGCGATGAGGCTCACATCGTGTGGGGCTCAACGTAGTCGTCGATGCGGATGCGGTCGAGGCTCTGGTGCTCCCGGCGCCAGAGTCGCAGCACGAGGACGATGGAGACGATGGCAAGGCCCGCCACCAGGCCCCACCACAGACCGGGCGCGCCAAGGTCCAGACCAAAGGCAAGCGCCAGGCTGACCGGAATGCCCAGGCCCCAGAACACGAGGGTGCTCAGGATCATCGGTACCCGCGTATCGCCCAGACCCCGAAGCACGCCAAGGCACACGACCTGCGTACCGTCG
>Ga0224508_10002977_pt1 | contig 14180 bp, 15 predicted proteins | sample SF_Jan12_sed_USG_4_FD_170157 | JGI IMG/M metagenome (GOLD analysis project Ga0224508, IMG submission 170157) | Sediment microbial communities from San Francisco Bay, California, United States - SF_Jan12_sed_USGS_21 | ecosystem: Environmental > Aquatic > Marine > Sediment | place: USA... | reverse complement strand
GCGGAAGCGCGCCTCGATGTCGGCCAGGCCGTGCCACTTCTCGGGCAACGGGCGGAGCCCCTTGCCGAGCAGGCTGGCCTCGCGCACGTCGACGGTGAGCTCGTCGGTCTTGGTGCGCCAGAGGGGGCCCGCGACGCGCACGAAGTCGCCCACATCGAGCCCCTTGACGAAGGCGAAGAGCTCCGGCGGCAGCTCGTTCTTCTTGGCCGAGATCTGCAGGCGAGAGCCATTCTCGAGCAGGGTGGCGAAGACGAGCTTCCCGAAGGAGCGCAGCGCCATCACCCGCCCCGAGACGGCCACCTGGGGCGGATCGGCTTCGAGGGCCGCAGCGTCCAGGGCCTCGTAGCGCTCGCGGACCGCGGCGAGCGGCTCGCGCTCGCCCGCGCGGGCCGGGTAGGGATCGACACCCTGCTCGCGCAGCGCATCCAGACTGGCACGCCGCGCTTCGCGCTCGCGCTCGCTCATGCCGGGCCTCGCCTGCGGAAGCCGGAGGCGCGGCTCATGCCGGGCCCCGCCTGCTGACGCTGGAGGCGCGGCTCATGCCGAGCCCGCCTGCTGGAGCAGCGTGGCCCGCATGAACCGGTCGAGGTCTCCTTCGAGCACGCCCTCGACGTTGCCCATCTCGAAGTCGGTGCGGTGGTCCTTCACCCGCTGCTGGGGGTGCAAGGTGTAGGAGCGGATCTGGCTGCCGAAGTCGATCTTCGACTGCTCGCCGCGCATGGCCGCGAGCTTCTCTTCCTTCTCGCGGCGCGCGTGCTCGTAGAGCCGGGCGCGCAGCACCTTGAGGGCCGCCGAGCGGTTCTTGTGCTGCGAGCGCTCGTTCTGACACTGCACCACGATGCCCGTCGGAAGGTGGGTGAGGCGCACGGCCGAGTCGGTCTTGTTGACGTGCTGACCGCCGGCGCCGCCCGCCCGATAGGTGTCGACCCGCAGGTCGTTCTCGTCGATCTCCACCTCGATCGAGTCGTCGATCTGCGGATAGACACTGACGCTGGCGAAGGCGGTGTGGCGCCGCGCCTGAGAGTCGAAGGGCGAGATGCGAACCAGGCGATGCACGCCCTCTTCGGCCTTGAGGTAGCCGTAGGCGTAGTCGCCGGTGACGGTGAAGGTGGCGCCGCGCACGCCGGCCTCGTCGCCGGCCTGCACGTCGAGCAGCTCGCTCTTGTAGTCGCGCCCCTCGCTCCAGCGCATGTACATGCGCAGCAGCATCTCGGCCCAGTCGCAGGCGTCGGTGCCGCCGGCGCCCGCGTTGATCGAGACGATGGCAGGGCCGGCGTCGTGTTCGCCGCCCAGCAGGCGGCGCAGCTCCGCTTCGTCCAGCTCGCGCTCGGTCGTGCCGAGCTTCTGCTCCACCTCGGCCCGGGTCTCGTCGTCGTCGGCCTCGACGGCCAGCTCGAGCAGCACCTCGATGTCGTCCAGCGAGGTGCCGAGGCCGTCGAAGCGCTCGAGCTCGCGCTCGGCCGCGGCCTTCTCCCTCAGCAAGCCCTCTGCCCGCTCGCGATCGTTCCAGAGCTCGGGATCGGCGGCTTGCTTCTCGAGGGCCTGCACCCGTTCGCGCAGCGCGGCCAGGTCAAAGATGCCTCCGGAGCTCGGCCCAGCGGGCGCGCAGCGCCTGGAAACGCTCGCCGAGCTCGTGATCGCTGCTGAGGGTCGTCGCGTTCTCAGTCATCTTCGGGACTCTGGTTCGCTCGGAGGGGAGCGGTCGGAGCTTCACTCATCCGACCGCGGAGCGCACCCCAGCCCAGCCCGAGCGCAAGGCCCGCCCAACACAGCCCGGCGAAGACGTCGCCGTGCCGCACATAGAAGCTGGCCCGCTCGGGCTCGGGGTGGAGCGGGAGATCGTGAAGACGCCAGGCCTCTTCGAAGATCGGGGTCTGCTCGCGCACCGCGCCGCTCGCATCGATGAAGGCCGAGACACCCGTGTTGGCGGCGCGCGCCACCCAGAGCCGCGTCTCGGCCGCGCGCAGCGCGGTGATCGCGAGGAACTGGTGGGGCGCACCGGTGCGACCGTACCAGGCGTCGTTGGTGATCCCGAGCAGCGCCCCGCCGCCGCCGGCGGCGAAGCGGCGCACCAGGTCGGGGAACAGCAGCTCGTAACAAACCGGAACCCCGAGCCGCAGCCGGCGCCCGTCCGCCAGCTCGACCTCGACGGCGCGGGGCGCGTCGCCCGGCGTCACGCTCGCGGTGGCGATGCCGCGGGCCACCGCGCTGAGAAAGCGGCCGAGCCAGTCCTGGAAGGGGATGTACTCGCCGAAGGGCACCAGGTGGGTCTTGTCGAAGCGCTCGCCCCGGGCGCCGTCGGCGTGGTACACGAAGGCGCTGTCGAAATAGCGGACAGGCCGGCCGCGGGCGTCCACCTCGACCCCCACGCTGCCCACCACCAGCGCCGCCCCCGTCTCGCGCGCCAGGCTCGCGAGCCGGCGTTGGGCCCCGGCGTCGAGCTCGAGGGCGCCGGGCACGGCGGTCTCGGGCCACACCACCAGCTCGGCGCCCGCCGCGGCGGCCTCGCGGCTGAGCCGCTCGTAGGTCTCGAGGGTGCGCTCGCGCCAGGACTCGCTCCATTTGACGCCCTGCTCGATGTTGCCCTGCACCACCGCGGTGCGAACGCTCGCGGCCGGCTCGGGCGCCGAGGCCGCCAGCCCCAGGCCGTGCAGCGCCACCACCCCGGCCACTGCGCTCCAGGTCGAGACCGCCACTCGCCGCCCCGCCGCCCGCGCCCGCAGGAGCTCGAGCGCCGCGGCGCCTCCCAGCACGCTGACGAAGGACAGCCCGTAGACGCCGGTGAAGGAGGCCAGCCCGAGCAGCGCCGGGTTCTGGTGCTGGGCGTAGCCGAGCGTCGCCCAGGGGAAGCCCGAGAAGAGCCAGGAGCGGCCGTGGTCGAGGGCGGTCCAGACCGCCGCCGCACTCCAGGCGCAGGCCAGCCCCCGCGTCCCGAGCCAGGACCAGAGCCCGCCGAACAGCCCGCCGAAGAGCGCGATGTAGAGCGCCAGCAGCAGCGGCGCCACGACCCCCACCGCCGGGTGGCCGTGGCCGTAGCTGACCGTGACGACGTAGATCCAGTGCAGGATCGCCGCGTAGGCCAGCCACAGCGTGACGAAGCCGAGGCGCGCCGCGCGTCGCGGCGGCAGATCGCGCAGCGTCCACAGGAGCAGCGCCGGAGCCAGCCAGGCCAGCCCCACGCCCGCGTCGATCACGCGCCCCCCCAACGGATGGGGAAAGCACAGGAAGAAGACGAGCCCAGTCAGGATGGCCGGGCCGACGCGCGAGCCCGGCGCGGCGCTCGGCGAGCCGGTGCCCTCGCCCGCTGCGGCGCCCGGCGAGGCAGTGCCCCCGCCCGGCCCCCTCATCGGCGCAGCGCGCGCCACAGGCGCCGCTCTTCGGAGCGCATGCGGCGCGCTTCGTCGTCGCGCTCGTGATCGTGGCCCAGCAGGTGCAGCGTGCCGTGGATCAACAAGCGCAGCACCTCGTCGTCCAGGCTGCGGCGACCGCGGCGCGCCTGGGCAGCGGCGGTCTCCAGACTCACCACCACGTCGCCCAACAGCGCACCACGGCGCTCGGCATGCTCCCCCTCCATCAGCGAGAAGGAGAGTACGTCGGTGGGCCGCTGCTTGCCGCGATACCGGGCATTGAGCTCGGCGATGGTCGGATCGTCGACCAGGGTCACCGAAAGCTCGGCCTCGGCCACGTCGAGCTCGCGCAGCATGCGGCCGGCCCGCGCGCGCAGACGCCGGCGGTCGACCCGGGGCAGACCGCGGCGTCCCTGCAGACGGACGCTCAACGGGACTTCGGTTCCGACCCGGCGGGGCCCCGCCCTTCGCTCTCGTCGGGCGCGCCCCGTGTGGGACGGCCCTCCGCCGACTTGTCGGCGCGGTCGTAGGCGCGCAGGATCGACTGCACCAGCGGGTGCCGCACCACGTCGCCGTCGCTGAAGCTCATGAAGCCGATGCCGTCCACGCCGTGCAGGATGTCGACGGCGTCGATCAGACCGCTGCGCTGGTCCGAAGGCAGGTCGATCTGGGTGACGTCGCCGGTGACGACGGCCTTGGCGTCGAAGCCGAGCCGGGTGAGAAACATCTTCATCTGCTCGGGGGTGGTGTTCTGCGCTTCGTCGAGGATCACGAAGGCGTCGTTGAGGGTGCGGCCGCGCATGAAGGCCAGCGGTGCGACCTCGATCGAGCCGCGCTCCATCAGCCGGGTCGACTTCTCGTAGTCCATCATGTCGCCTAGCGCGTCGTAGAGCGGCCGCAGATAGGGGTTCACCTTCTCGGCCATGGTGCCGGGCAGGAAGCCCAGCCGCTCGCCGGCCTCCACGGCCGGCCGCGTCAGCACCACGCGCGCCACCTCGTGGCGCTGCAGGGCCGCGATGGCCATGGCCATCGCCAGGTAGGTCTTGCCCGTACCGGCCGGACCCACCGCGAAGACCACGTCGTGCTTGCGCATCAGGTCGATGTAGTTGCGCTGGGCGAGGGTCTTGGCGCCGATGCGGCGCCGGGTGCCCGCGCCGGCCAGCACGTCGTCGGTGGCTTCGGCCAGGTCGACGTCGGGCTGCTGGCGCACCATGGCCACGGCATCGCGCAGATCCTGGCTGCCCACGCTGCGGCCCTCGCGCAGCAGGCCGTAGAGGTGCTCGAGCACCTTCCGCACCAGGCCCACCTGATCGACAGGGCCCGTCAGGCGCACCTCGTTGCCCCGCGCCCCGGCGTGGATGCCGAACTCGCGCTCGAGCTGGCGGAGGGTCTGGTCGCTCTCCCCGTAGAGCGCTGCGGCGGTGGCGTTGTCGTCGAAGACGAGAGTCTGTCGGGTCGTGGACCCGGAAGACCCGGACCCGGACGGGGAATTGGACTGGTGACGGCTCAGCGGGATCCTCGAGGAGAGCGCTCGGGAGCGAGAAAAACCAGTCCCCGATCGCGATGCATCGAATAGTAGGGACGCGCTTCCGGGGCCGCCAATGTCCCCGGCACCAGCAGTCCGCGGTCTTCGAGCTCGGAGAGCGCGCCCGGCCATTCGCCGAACTCGAGGCGGTGGGCCTCGACGGCCTGGCGCACGGAGCGCGCCGCATAGGCCTCGCGCAGGCCGTGCAGGCTCGAGACCTCGACGGGTTGGCCCGGGAGCGCGGGCGCCGACTCCGCGCCCACGTGCACCCAGCCCACCACCAGGGCCAGCAGCACCAGGGGCATCGCCGCGATGGCCAGATCGGGAACCCAGGCGTCGCGGCCCAGGCCCAGCTTCGTCACGCGCTGAGCGCGCCGCACGCTGGTCGGGTCGAGGGCACGGATCACGCCGGCCTTGGCCATCTGGGCCAGCAGACGCACCCCGTCGAAAGTGCAAAGGCGGGCCAGGTCGATCGCCCGGCGCACCGGGATCCGCCCGTCGATGAACTGGTAGACGCGCTCGGCCGACTCGCGCTCGGACGTCGTCAGGCGATCTGCGCTCTCGATGAAGTGGTCGAAGGGGCCCGCGCGTTGGAAGACCGTCTCCTCCGTCGGCACCTGGTTGGCGAAGCTGTGCCACTCGTCGACCATGCGCAGACCGTCCATCAGGATCTGCTCGGCGCCCAGCAGGCCCGAGCGTTCGCGGTCGTGCTCGACGATCTCGGCGCAGAAATCGAAGCTACCGTCGGTCCAGCGCAGGACTTCGAAGATGGTGTCGCGCGTGATGAGGTCTTCGACGTCGGACACCGCCTCGCTGGAGCACCAGTCGCGCTCGACCAGGATCTCGCCGAGCGGCTGCGCCGCACCGCGGCAGGCGGCCTGGGCCTCTTCGGCCCGGCTGCGGGTCAGGTATCCGCAACGCACCAGGCGATCGGCCACCGCGCCGAGATCGCCCGCGCGCTCCTTGCCAGGCGCCGCCGACACCACGAGCCCCTTGTCGAAGCGAAGCTGCGCGCGCAGCCGTTCGTTGCGCAGCTCGAGCACGCCGGTCTTGCGCTGCTGGCCGATCAGCTGGAAGACGTCCGAGATGCTGAAGTCCGAGAGACTGCCGGAAAGGCCCACTGCCATCAGGCGTTCCTCCGCACCGCCAGCGAGGCTGCGACCACCGCGGCATAGCCGAGTGCGGCTAGCCCGCCCAGACACAGGAAGGCGACGGGTCCGGCCGCGCCCGCCACCCCAGGGTCGGGAACCACGCCCCCGCGCCAGAACCAGGCCGACGCGACCAGGGCGAAGCAGACCGCGCCCAGCCAGCAACGCACGGCGCTGCCCGAGAGCAGCCCCGCCGCCCCGGGCAGCAGCATCGAGATCGCCGTGACCACCCGGTTGAGACGCTGCTCGCGCACCTGAAGCTGCTGCACACGTTGCATGCGCAGCACGCGGTCGGCCTTCTCGGGCTGGTGGAAGAGCCGCCGGCAGCCCTCGCACATGCGACCGGTGGCGTTCTGCGGATCGCAGCGCACGCAGACCCGGGTGCCGCAACGGGCGCACCAGCGAGAGGGCAAGGTGGCGGCGCCAAGCAGGGTGCCCAACACGATCGCGAGGCTCGCGACCGCGGCGAAGAGCATCGGGTTGCTGCCGAGGCGCCCCGGCGCGAACCGGCCGCGCAGCTCGGCCGCCACGGCGTCGCCCGTGCGGCGCTCCCACACCCGCGACCAGAAGGTCGCGCGCGTCAGGGGGAAGTCGACCACGAAGCCCTCGACGTCGGTGCCCTGCAACGCGGTGAGCCGCGCCACCAGGTCGCCGCCCACGATCTGGGCGCGGGCAAAGGTCTGGTTCAGCTCTTCCACCTCGAAGCCGCGGCCGTGGGCCTGGGCCAGATTGAAGAGCACCACCCCCGACTCGCCGGGCTCGAGCGCCTGGTGATAGAGATCCAGCGCGCGCTCGATGTGCCCGAGGTCGAGGCGCACGTTGGCGGCGTTGTTCAGGGTGGCGATGTCGTCGACGCCGCGCTCGAGAAGGTCCTGATAGAAGGCGTCGGCTTCGGCCAGCCGGCCGTGGCGGCGGGCGTGGATCGCAAGCGCGCGCGCGGCCAGGGGGTCTTCGTCGGCGGCGGCGGCGCGAAGCCGCGCCAGGTCCACCGGGCTGGCCACGCCCTCGCCGAGCGAGAAGGCCGCGCGGGCCACGGGGTCGAGAGGGAAGGCCTCGAGCACCGCGCCCGCGGCCTGGGCGACGGGATAGGCGCCTAGACCGATGCCCAGCGCGGCGAGCAGCATGGCGACCTGATGGCCGCGCCCTCCGGTCACCGCGGCAACGGCGGCCAGCGCGAGCGCCAGACCCAAGAGCCCTTCGCCCAGCGCGAGCGCGACGAAGAGACCCGCCGCGAGCAGCGCGAAGCGGCTGAACTCGGGCAGCGAGCCGGGCAGCCCGTGACCGAGGTCGTGGGCGGCGTGGGGAAGCCCGCTGATGCCGGCCAGCATCATGGCGAGCAGTCCGCCGCCCATCAGCGCGAGCGCGAGCAGGTAGAGCGCCGAGCCGGCGAACCAGAAAGACGCCTCCACGTGGCGCACCGCCGCGGCGCCCGCCGCGAAGAACGAGCGCAGCGCGGCCAGCGGGTCGTCGCCCTCGAGCCACAGCGCCGAGGCCAACTCCATGTGGACGGCCGGCAGGTCGGGCGCCAGCTCCGCCGCGGCCCGGGCGCGCTCGAGCCGGCTGCCGGCCTCGCCGCGGGCGATCAGAGCGCGGGCGGCCGGCGCGAAGTTCCAGGCGCCCACCTCGAGCGCTTTGCGCCGCACCTGGAAGACGCGCTGCTCGAGGCTGTCGGCGGGGGCCCGCCAGACGCGCTCCAGCACCGAGCCGGCCGAGTCGGGCGGTGTGGCGACGGCCAGGGCCTCGGCGCCGGGGTCGGTCCCCCCGGGGCCCTCGGCGGCGTAGGGGTCCATGCCGAGCTCTTCGGCGACCTCGGGCGGGGCGGCCGCCGCCGGGTCGGCCGGGAGGGTCTCGGCCCCGGCCACGGCGGCGAACAGGCAGGCCGTGGCCAGGCCCAGTCCGAGGCTCCCCACGCGTCTGCGCAGATGGGTCCGCATCTGGCTCGAAGCTCCCTCCCGTCGCACCGCGACTCGCTGCGTATCGGCCCGCGCGGGCCCTCCCTGTAGGTATCGACAGGGACGGCTGCAGCCACTACGTTCCGCCGCCTTCCAGAGGAGCCCCGTGGCCCAACACGCATCCGCCAAGAAGCGCGCTCGTCAAGACCTGGTTCGCCGGGCCCGCAACCGCCATGTTCGCGCCACCCTGCGCAGCGCCGTCAAGGCCGTGGGCAGCGCGGCCTCCGAGGGCGGCGAGGCGGCCAGCGAGGCGCTGCGCCGCGCCGAGCGCCTGATCCGCAAGGCGGCCAGCAAGGGTGTGCTCTCGAAGAAGCAGGCCAGCCGCACCGTGTCGCGCCTGGCCCAGCGGGTGAACCGCGCCTCCAGCTAGGGGCCGGCCCAGCGGGTGAACCGCGCCTCCAGCTAGGGACCGGCCCAGCGGGTGAACCGCGCCTCCAGCTAGGGACCGGCCCAGCGGGTCAACCGCGCCTCCAGCTAGGGACCGGCCCAGCGGGTGAACCGCGCCTCCAGCTAGGGACCGGCCCAGCGGTTCAACCGCGCCTCCAGCTAGGGACCGGCCCAGCAGTTCAACCGCGCCTCCAGCCGAGGACCGGCCCAGCGCTGGTGAGGGGCCCTCGCTAGGCAGAGAGTGCGATCACCAGCCGTTCGAGGGCCAGCTCGGGCTTGAGCCCGCCGGCGCCCTTCAGGGCCAGGTCGGTCTGGTGCAGCGCACCGAGCGCGGCGCGCAGACGCCCGGCCCCGTAGCGGCTCGCCTGCTCGGCCAGCTTGCGGCGCACGAAGGGCGGGCCCGGCACCTCGGCGCCGGCGCTGGTGCGAAGCAAGCGCCGGAAGTGGCTGGTGAGCGAGCCGAGCAGCACCGGGGGCGGGGCCCCGCCTGCCAGCAGATGGCCGAGCACGCCCAAGGCGTCGGCGCCGCGGCGCTCGGCGATGGCGTCGCCCAGGTCCCAGATCGGCTCTTCGGCCGCGAGCGCCGTGCCCGCCGCCACGTGCTCGGGCCGCACCGGCGCGTCGCCGCCGGCCAGCAGGGCCAGCTTCGCGATCTCGTTGCGCATCAGAAGCAGGTGCGGACCCACACGCTCGGCCAGCGCCTCGGCGGCGCCGGCGGCGAACTCGACGCCCTGGCGCGCGGCTTCTTCGCGGGCGAAGGCGGCGAGATCGCGGCTGCGAGCGGGGGCTTCGCATTCGACCACGGCCGACCCGAAGGCCTTCACCCAGCGCAGCCGACGATCGACCTTGCTGGCCAGCACCACCAGTACGCTCTCGGCGGGCTCCTTCGCGGAGGCCCAGCTCTCCAGCGCTTCGAGAAGCGTCGCCGGCGCCGTGCGGCGTCCCTCGGGCAGCTCGAGCAGCACGAGGCGGCGCTCGGCAAACATGGGCCGCGTGTGGAGCGCGTCGAGCAGGCGTCCGGCACTGGCGCCCGCCCCTTCCAGGCGGTCGCTATTGAAGGTGGGGTCGCCCTCGCCGAGCGCGGCGCGGCGCAGCGCGGCCAGGGCGTCGTCTCGAAGCAACGCCTCGCTGCCCGCGATCAGGTAGGCGCGGCGCAGCTTGCCGGCGGCCAGCTCGCTTTCGAGCTCCGGGAGCTTCACGCCGGGTCCTCCGCCCCGGCCGCCTCCGCAGCCGCCGGCGCGGCTTCGGCCACGCGATCGAGGAAGCGGGCGGCCAGCACGTGGGCGGCGCGGCGCAGGGCTTCGTCGCGGTTCTTGCGCCGCGCCTCAGGATCGGGACTGCTCAGGTAGCGCTCGGTCTCGCGGAGCGTCCGGCGTCTGCCCCTCACCTCGCGGCCGTCCGCACCTCGCGCGCGCAGCTCCAGGGCCAGGGTCAGCTCGCGCTCGAGCTCCAGCACCACCGGCGACAGGCTGGCGGACTCGCCCTCCACGCGCAGCACGCGGCCCGTGAGCACCCAATCGGCGCGGCTCGGGTCTTCGACCAGCTCGCATCCGGGACGCCGCAGTGCCTCGCGGCGCAGCGCGTCCCCCACCACGCGACCGAGGCCTTCGTAGGCGGTGTGGTTCTCGGGGGCGTGGATCGCGAGCCGCCCGAGGCGCGTATCCGGCAGGGCGCCCGGAACGCTGTAGCCACAGGCCGACAGCGCGAGCAGCAGCCATGCGAAGCGGGCGCAGAAGCTCACGGCCGCAGGGTAACCCCGCCGACGCGGAGAGTCCCCTCCGGCTACTGCACCTTCAGCAGGCCCTCGACCACCTCGAGCACGCGGTTGGCCTGGATGGGCTTGCACAGGTACTCGTCGGCGCCCAGCTCCAGGGCGCGCTTGCGGTCTTCGCTGGCGCCCTCGGTCGTGATCACCACGATCGGGATCTGCTCGAGCGTGTCCTCGTTGCGAATCAGCCGGATCAGCTCGAGGCCTTCCATCACCGGCATGTCGACGTCGACCAGGGCGATGTCGAAAGGCTCTCCCGAGAGCTGACGCAAGCCGTCCATGCCGTCCTGGCACTCGACGATCTCGGCGCCCTCGAGCCGGCGCAGAGCGAAGACCAGCAGCTTCCGCATGGTCGGGCTGTCTTCGACGATGAGGACTCTGTGACCCATGGCGTTCCCCTTCGGGTGTCTCGGCTCCGCGCTACTTCGTGAGCAGGTCGATGAAGCTCTGAATGGTGTTGAGCTTGCGCTCCGACTGCGAATAGAGCTTGGCGGCGAAGATGGCGGTGGCGGCGCGGCCGCCCAACATGTCGAAGAGCTCGCGGTCGAGTGCCGAGAAGGCCCCGCCCTTCTGACCGAGCAGCGAGTAGGCGGCGATCGCGCCGAGCGGGCGGTCGCCGAGCCGCAGTGGAACACACACGATCGGCCGCTCGAGATCGCCGCCCTCCCCTTGCACCTCGAAGCACGTGGTCTCGGTCGAGGCCGCGGCCTCGCCGAGCACGCCGCTGCCCAGTCGGGTCGAGGGGAACTCCGAGACCTCGAGGCCTTCGGCGACCACCGCGCGCAGCTCGCGGGTTTCTTCGTCGAGCAGGTAGATGGCGAAGGTGTCCGCGCCCACCAGGTTGGTCACGATCTCCCGGATGATGTTCAAGACCTCGTCGAGATCGAGGGTCGAGTGCAGCTGGTAGCTGGCGACGTAGAGGTTGGCGAGGTTGTTGTTCTCCTCTTCCATCTCCACGTAGCGCTCGGCGAACTGCTGGTTCTCGCGCTCCACCTGGTCTAGGCGCTCGCGCACCGTGGTGCACTCTGCCTCCAGCGTGTCGATGCGCTGTCGCAGCTCTTGGCGCAGCTCCTCCCAGTCGTGGGGCTTGCGCACCGCGCCCTGCTGCCGATCGGCGAGCTGGGCGAGCTCTTCTCGCAGGCGCTCGTTCTCAGCGAGCAGCTCGCGGGTGAAATCGGTCTCCTTCTGGATCGGCGCCGGAAGATCGGCTGCCCCAGGAAAGGCCTTGTCTTGCTCCGAACTCATGCGGGCCCCTCTCCGGGGAATCCCCCTGGCTCCCCTCGAAACCCGGCAGTCCGGCGCTCGAAGGCGAGGCGGCGCAGATCCTCGTCGTCGGCCGTCAAATCGCGCAGAACGCGCTCACGAGGATCGACTTCAGTCATCGACCGCTCCGCGCTTCCGCCTGGCGGCTCAGCTCGTCGTTCAGCATCTGCCGCGCGTCGAAGCGTCCGGAACCGATCCGCTGCTCGAACAGGGCGACGCCTTCGTCGAGCTCCGCGCTCAGGGCCTCGATCGGGTCGCCGGCCTGGAGGCCGGCCTCGAAGCGCTCGGGGTTGTAGAGGATCACGTCCGAGACGATGATGCGCGCGAAACGCTCGGCCTTCTCGACCTCGGGATCGCCAGCGTCCGCGCTCGGCGCGGACGGAGCCACGGCCGACAGAGGAGCCTGGGCGGCGGGAGCCGCCGTCGGCGCAGCCGGGGGCGCAGTCGGCGCGGGTGCCTGTGCAACGGGGGGCGCGGACGGCGGGGGCGCCTGTGCAGCGGGGGGCGCGGTCGGCGCGGGCGCTTGTGCAGCGGGGGGCGCGGTCGGCGGGGCGAGCGCCGGCTCGGGGGGCTCCTGCTCCCGCAGTCCGAAGCGCTCGAAGAGCGGCGCGAGCGCATCGGGGAGCTCGTGATCCTCGAGGTAGGCATCGGCGCCATACAGCTCCTGCGGCGCACGTCGGAAGCGTTCGCGATCGCGGATCGCTCCTACCAGCACCACCGGGATCGAGCGCAGCTGCTCGTTCCGCTTCATCAGCTCGCAGATCTGGAAGCCGAGCATCCTCGGCAGCGCGGCGCCCATCACGACCGCGCGGGGCAGTAGTCGCTGCACCTCCAGCACGGCCTCGACGCCGTCCTGCAAGGTGCGGGCCCGCAGGCCCCAGCTGGAGAGCGCATCACAGACACCCTGCCCGATCGAGCTCTCGGGGTGCGCGATCAGCACGTCGACTTGAACGTCCGGGGCCTCGCCCTGCGCCCTCGGCGCTGCGGCTTCGGCTGCCGTCGTCGCCGCAGCTTGCGCCGGGGGCGGGCTCGGGCGCGATGCGGTCGACGCCGCCGCCCGCGACGGAGACGGGGCCGGCGCCGCCTGGGGCGCAGGCCGCGGGGCGCGCGTCGCGGAAGGGTCGGCCTGGACCCGGAAGACCCCCTCGCAGCGCGAGCAGCGCAGCCGGGCTCCCCGGGCGGGCAGCTTGGCCGGGTCGATGCGGTACCGGGCTCCACACTCGGGGCACGCGGCGATCATGTTCTCTCCTTCCGGCGCCTTCGGGGCGCCGTTCTCAGCTCTGGCAACGCCGCACTTCGGTGCGAAGGCTCTCGGCACGGTCACTCAGCTCGCGCACGACCCCGCCGAGCGTCGTCGTGGCCGCTTCGTGGGTTGCGCTCCGGCCCTGCACCTCTTCGAGGCAAGAGGCCGCCGACTCACGGGCCCCGGCCTGCTCCTGCCGGACCGGGTGCTGCTCTTGACGATGCACACCCGCTCCCCGTTGATGTCGGGCGTGTTGAGGTCGGTGACGATCGGTTCGAGGCACTCGCGCAGCAGCGGCCGCAGGGCTTCGAAGCCGCTCTTCACCTCGACGATCCCGACGGCGCCCTCGCGCGTTTCGAGCGACGGCAAGAGCACCCCGCGCATTGCGGGCGAGTCTATCGACGATCGGGATCTGGCTGGATCCTTGCGACATGCGAACCTCCGGCGCAGCGACTCGCCGTCTCGTTCGCATCGTCCTCCCGCGCCGACTTCTTGAGGTGCCGTGCGGACTTCGGGGTCAGGCCTGCGCGGTCAGCGCCCGTTCCAGAACGGCCGCGTCGCGCCTAGACGCCGCGACCGCTCGCGAGCCAGGGCTCGAGGTCGTCGCGCAGGCGCTCGGCGTGGGACTCGTAGAGGTGCCAGCGATCGGGGTCGCCGGTCGGCGAGGCGGGGCGCACCACGGCTCCGTCGACCTCGGGGGAAGGCTCGCCCGGGGCGCCCTCGGTGCGCAGGGTGAGCACACTGATCGAGGACGACAGGCTGCGCAGCCGCGGCACGATGCGCACCGCGTCGCGGTCGTTCTCGGCGCAGGTCTCGGCGATCACCACGATCGGCACCACGCCGCGCACCAGGTACTGGCGGATGCGATCGATGGCGCTGCCACAGCGCTGGAAGATGTGGACCCGCTGGAACATGGGCTCGACCGAGGCCTTGAACCACTCGAGTCCGGAGAGGTCGGGGTCGATCACGATCAGGTAGCGGGCCTCGAAAGTCGGGGGACTCGCAGGCGTCCCCTCGGCCACCGCGCCCTCGCGCGCGCTTGCGACGGGCTCCGCGTCTTTCGTCTCGACGGCCGGCGGCCCGGCCGCCACCTGCAGCGCCTCCGCTGCGGCCGAAGCGTCGTCGTCGTCGTCGCTCGCGTCGGCGCCTGCGAAGACCGCTTCGTCGGCGGAGGCCGCCTCGTCCATGTCGCCACTGAAGAGCAGCTCCTCCGCCTCGAGAGGCGGACCCGAAGCGTCGGGAGCATCGATCAAGTCGGGCGGCGCAGACCCCTCGTCGCCGAGGCGCGTCGCCTCCATGGCGAGATACTGAGTGTTGAGTCCGGTCGTGAGCAGCAGCGGAAGGTCTTCGGGCGCGGTCTCGTCGCCGATCTCGAAGCTGAACTCGCCGTTGCGCCAGCCGAACATGAGCATGACGGCGGTCTGCACCTGCTCGCGCTTCAACTCCTCCAGGGTGCTCTCGCCGACCTCGCAGACCCTCTCGCCTTCGCTCAGCGAATCATCGTGCGCCAGCGACTCGGCGCACTCCACCTGGGATTCGTTGGCCTG
>Ga0224508_10002976_pt1 | contig 14181 bp, 11 predicted proteins | sample SF_Jan12_sed_USG_4_FD_170157 | JGI IMG/M metagenome (GOLD analysis project Ga0224508, IMG submission 170157) | Sediment microbial communities from San Francisco Bay, California, United States - SF_Jan12_sed_USGS_21 | ecosystem: Environmental > Aquatic > Marine > Sediment | place: USA... | reverse complement strand
CAGGAGGGGAGGGCCCTGGCTGGCACCGGTACCGAAGAGGTCGCTCACGGTGTGCGCCGTGGCAAACCCGAGTGCACCCCCGAGGCAGACGAGCGCAAAGGCTGCGAGCGGTGAGAATCCGTGCTGAATCGGAGATCGCGGAGCAGCCATCGGGCGAAAGGGCTATCAAGAAGCCAGGACGCCGGCAACGCGGCCTCACATTGCGGAGCCCAGATTGAGCCGGGTTCTGAGCAGGCCGACGTCTCCATGATACCGACGGCCCCGCTGCACGACCGTGAATCCGAGGGCCTCGTCGCTCGCGCTCATGGGGGCGTTCCGCTCCGCCGCCTGAGCGCATGCGACCTCGACGTCGCACCACTCGGCGAGCAGCGCCCGGGTCATGGTCGCCGGGACCCACCGCGATCCCTCGCCGGCGGGGCGCGGGCCGTACCGCGGTCAAGCCCTGGTAGGCGACGCGCGGCCGGAATGCGCTGATCTGGAGATCCGTGAAACCACGACGTCTCCGGTGGACCGGTGGACCGCCGCCACCGTGTGCAGAGTGCGCCTGCGTGCGTCGGCCTCGGCCTCGATGTCTCGGACGCGCTGAGGGCTGATGGCGCGGCGGTGGGCAACCTCGTCCGCGAGCGGCCAGTGCTTCTCTGCCTCGTACGCTCGGGCGAAGGATTCGAGGAGCCGGTCCGGGCAGCGGCCGCTCCACGAGATGAGCACCCCTCGGGGCCGTCCTGCCAGTCGTCGAGAACTTGCGCCGTCGCATCTGCTGGCCGGAGACGAAGCCGAGCGGTCTCGAGCGCGCAGGTAGCGCCGAGGCGTTCGCAGAACGCCGCGCCGCCGTCGCAATACGTGGTTCCTCTGACGACCTCCTGAGTCGCCGCCTCGGCCGCTTGAAGCATCCGCGCTGCCAGGGAGCTGCCAAGCCCCCTGCGCCGGGCCTGGGGGCGTACGTACAGATCGCATTCGGCGGGCTGCCGATCACCTCGATACAACGAGCGGTCGAGCTCCGAGAAGCCGAGCGCGACACCTTCGGCGTCCCATGCGACCGGGCGCTGAGTGCTCATCCGCTTCCGGGGCGTGGCGAGCTCGGACACGAGCTCGATGTGAGGTGGCGGCGGCAGGCTCGGGTCGCGGTGGCGAACCGCCTCCAGCTCGAGCCGGGCGACGGCGTCCAGCTCAGCGAGTCGTCGACGACGCCGGAGAACGGACAGATTTCGGCCAGCTTGACCACCCAGCTAGCGTTGATTCATCATCCGGGTTCGCAATCGGCGTGGGTCCCAACAGGGGGATCTGCTGAGTACGGATGTCACATGGGGACCACCCGACTGACTAGGAGCGCCCGCGCGGGGTACTCAGATACCCTCGCCGCTCCCTGATCGTGCAGAACGCTCACCGACACTCACTAACGGCAGTGGCCGCGCTGGCTATGGCCGCGAGCACGCTCGCGGTGGCAGGATGCGGTGGCGACGCCGCCGCGGATGAGGGTGGCTGGCTGCGGCACGAGGATCCCGATCAGGGTCTCGCGGTGCTGTATCCGGAGGACTGGAACCGCTCGACGACCACGCTGACGCCAAACCTCACGGAACCGCGCGAGCTGCTCAGTCTCGGCACCCATGGTCTGCGCCCGGGCTCTGAGCAATGCGCCCAGATGGCGGGCAATGCGCTCGATGACATGACCGAGCTCGACGCCTTCATCAGCGTGCAAGAGCGAGAGCTCCCCTCCGATGCACCGCCGGGCGCCGAGATCTTCCCGAGACGGCCCGATGACTTCGAGCTCGAGGCGCGCGACGCCGATGTCGGGGCGGCGTGCTCGGAGAACGGAGGCATTCAATCGTGGTGGACCCCGTTCCGGGACGAGGGCCGATCCTTCTATCTGCAGGTGGCCATCGGCAAGTCCGCGAGCGAGGACACACGCCGCCAGGTCACGGGCATCCTGGAGAGCCTTCGATTCACTCCAATCGCCGCCCGCGCCGTGCCATCGGCGAAGAGCAGACAGCTGCGGGACGGCCGCCGCACGCGGCGGATTCCGAGCACGTCTCAGTAGCTCCCACCCCCAGGGGCTTTGACACCCGTCCCGCAGTGAGGCGCGTTGGTAGAGTCGCGCTAGCTACAGCACGTGGCGCCATGCCGGTCCGGAGATGGCCGCCACGGACCATGCAGCGGGGCCTTCCGCCTGCGGTTGAGCCTACGACTCACGCGACCCACGACGCTCGAGGACTTGCCCTGAGTACGAGACCCGCGACCGACCGGACAGCGAGCCTGGGCCCAGAGGGCCCATGACGACCGTCGCTCCCGGCGCGCGGGTCCTTATCTGCGAGCCGATTTCCGAGGCTGGTGTGGCGCTGCTGCGCGAGCGCTTCGATGTCGATCTCGGACTCGACTGGAGCGTGGACGAGCTGCTGCAGAAGATTGGCGAGTACGACGCCATCATCGTGCGCAGTGCCACCGAGGTTCGCGGAGAGCTGCTCGACGCGGCCACCCGTCTCAGGGTGATCGGGCGCGCGGGAACGGGCGTCGACAACATCGACGTCGACGAGGCGACGCGCCGCGGCATCATCGTGTGCAACGCGCCCGGGTCGAACTCACTCTCTGCCGCAGAGCACGCAGTGGCCTTGCTCCTCTCGCAGGCCCGGAACATTCCCCAGGCGCATGGAGCGCTGCTGGCGGGTCGCTGGGATCGCAAGAAGTATGGCGGCATCGAGGTCACAGGTAAGACGCTCGGGATCCTGGGCTTCGGGCGCATCGGCCAGCTGGTCGCCGAGCGGGCGAAAGGGCTCGGGATGAACGTGATCGCGTTCGACCCGTTTGCCGGCGACGCCCGCTTCCGGGAGCTCGGGGTGGAGCGTGCCGCGGCGCCGGAGGGCGTGTACGAGGCGTCCGACTTCGTTTCGCTGCATCTGGCCTCGACGGCGGAGACGCGCGGATTCGTGGGAGCCGAGGCCTTCGCGGCGATGAAGCCCACCGCCAGGCTCATCAACGCCGCACGCGGGGACGTCGTCGACCAAGCTGCACTGGTCGATGCCCTGAAGGCCGGAGAGATCGCCGGCGCCGCGGTGGACGTCTTCCCCGAGGAGCCGACGACCGAGAGCCCGCTGTTCGGCCTACCGGGGGTCGTCGTGACCCCGCACCTCGGTGCGTCAACCGAGGAGGCCCAGGACAGGGCTGGCGTAGTCGTGGCCGAGCAGGTCGCGGCGGCGCTCACGGGCGGGGTCGTCACCGGGGCGGTCAACATCCCCGCCGTCAGCGGCGAGGCGCTCGAGGTGCTGGGCCCGTTCTTGCCCCTCGCCCGGCAGATGGGTCAGCTGTTGGCACGGGTGGGCGATGGGGCTCCCTCGTCACTTGCCATCAGCTACGAAGGCGGGCTCGCCGGGAGCGACACCCGGCTATTGACCAACGCCGTGCTCGCGGGGCTCCTCCACGGTCATTGCGATGAGCCGGTCAACATCGTCAACGCTCCCGCGCTCGCGGAGGCGCGGGGCATCGAGTGGACCGAGATGAGCTCGTCGAAGGCCCGCGACTACACGAACCGCCTGGAGCTGAGCGCCGGCGAGGTGAGCCTCGCCGGCACGACGGTGGGCACGACATCCCGACCGCGCCTCGTGGAGGCGTTTGGGCAGGAAATCGAGATCGAGCTCGCGCGATACGTCGGGCTCTTCCGCTACCTCGACGTGCCGGGGATGATCGGCCGGGTCGGTTCGATCCTCGGCGCGGCCAACATCAACATCGCCTCGATGGCCGTCTCGCGCAGCAAGCAGGCCGGTCACGCGGTGATGGCGGTTACGGTGGACTCTGCCGTACCCGACGAGGTGGCCGACCAGATCGCCGCGATCGATGGCTTCGACCGGGTCTGGTTCGCCTCGCTCGACGCGGACTAGGGCGTACCCACCTCGATGGAGAGATCCCCCCGCGGCACCGCGTCGGCGGCGAGTTCGTCCGTACGCACCATGATCTCCAGCAGGTGGACTCCCACCGGCCAGAGCTGGGTTCCGCTGGCGCGCCGGCATTCCTCGAGGGCCTCAGCGGCTCCAAGCGCGGCGGCGTAGGCCCGCTCGCACCGCATGGCGTCCCACGCGTCGGCGATCGCCAGCAGTCGGGCGCCCTCGGGAATGTCGTCCTTGACGAGGCCGTACGGGTAGCCGTCGCCCGACCACCATTCGTGGTGGTGGAGCATCCATAACAGCTGCTCCTCGTCGAGCGCATCGGCCGCGAGCCGGGCGCCGATGGCCGGGTGCTGCCGCATCCGGTCTTCCTCGTATGGCGTGAGCCGCCCGGGCTTGAGGATCAGCGACTCCGGGACGGCGACCTTGCCGAGATCGTGAATGAGCGCGGCCTCTGCGAGCCGCTCGGCGTCTGTCCACTCCCAGCCGCGTGCGATGGCGAGGCGCCGAACGTGGCTCGCCACCCGCTCGGAGTGACCTGCACCACCAGGGTCTTGAGCGTCGACCCGGGCCGCGATGCGACCGAGGGCGCGGAGATTCTCGCGCCCGTGGCGCACTTGAACGGTCATCACCTCGGGCATCTGGGCAGCATGGGGCTGCCGGCGTTCCTTTGCCCGATACAGGGCAACGTCGGCGCGGCCGACGACGTCCTCGATGCTGTCGCCGGACTCGTACGAGGCGATGCCGGCCGATGCCGTGATCGTCCCGACGGTATCGAACGGCTCGGCTGAGATGTCCTCGAGGATCTGCTCGGCGCGCGCTCTGGCCACACCGTCCTCGGCCGGCAGGACGACCAAGAACTCGTCTCCGCCGAATCGCCCGGCGCATTCGTCCTCCTCGAGGGCAGAGATGACCCTCTTGCCGGCCTCCGACAGGACGGCGTCGCCCGCATGGTGCCCGAAGGCGTCGTTGACGTCCTTGAAGTCGTCGAGGTCCAGCAGCATGACCGTGAACGGCCGCTCCGCCTGCGCGCCCTTCCAGGCGGTGCTCAGGTTTCTGTCGAGGCCACGCCGGTTGGAGAGCCCGGTCAGGGGATCGGTCTCGGCAAGCGTGGTCAGGCGCGCCAGGCGTCGGCGACGCACCTGGATGAGGCGCATCAGGCTAACGCCGGCCAGAGCCGACAGCAGGACGAGCGCCGCGGATCCAAAAATCAGCGCGTTGGTCTGGGCCCGTCCCCGTGCGGCGAGCAGCGCCTCCACCCGCTCTTGGCTGACCTCTGCGCGGTCGTTCAAGCCGCCGAAGAAGCGCGTCGAGATGTCGAGGTTGCCGCGAAGCAGCTCGCTGTAGGAGCTCGGCGAGCTGCCGCGCAGGCGCACGACCGCCTCGCGGCTTTCCTCGATGTTATCCAGGTTCTGCCGCGCCAGCGAGTGAATAGGGGGATCACTCGACGCGAGCTCCGTGGTGAAGAATGCCTCGATTTCGGTCGCCAGCGAGAGGAAGCTGATCAGAGCCGAGGCGGGCAGCGCGCCGCCCTCTGCGTAGGCCCGGATGCTGATGCTCTCGGCCGCCCACGCCTGCGATTCGAACGAGCCGAGCGTCTGCTGGATCTCGCGCTGGCGGTTGACCTCACGCTCGGCGTTCGCCGCCGTGTGAAGCGAGTCGGTGGCGCCCGCGATCAGGCCGCCGACCGCCAACACGACGAGCACGGCGAGCAGGGGCGCGCGGCGAAAGATCGACCTGGAGGCACGGCGAAGGGTCATGGGCAATACCGGATCGAGGAAAAGGTAGTAACCGAACCCCGTAACTCACCTAGGCGCAGGAGGGGGATCACTCCTGGCCGAGCGCTCTGTGCAGGGAAGCCTCATGGACTTGCCGACCGGCTCCCGTCGAGGCATCGGAGGGGACGCCGTCAGACCGGCCGGGTCGATCAGGGAACGATCAGGGAGGCGCACGGTCGCGAACCGGTATCGCGGCGCGGCTTGAGTCGGTCGGATCGTCCTCTGTATTCTGAGGCGCAATGACCTCGACGGCCACGCAGATCGATTTCGTCGCGCGCCTCGGCCGTCGTGCGCTTCTTGGCCTGCTCCTCCCCCGGTAGGGGGACTTGAGCGACATCCAACGCCCAGGCGATGGGCATCGGACCTCGAAGAGACGAGTAGGCAGGAGCATGCCGTGACAGCCGACCAGAGACACGATCGCGACCCGGCGAAACGGGTCAAGTTCTTCGATACCACCCTGCGCGACGGCGAGCAGTCGCCGGGAATACACCTGAACCTGCGCGAGAAGGTCGAGATTGCGCACCAACTCGCCCGACTCGGGGTCGACGTCGTCGAGGCCGGCTTCCCCATCACCTCGCCAGGAGACTTCGAGGGTGTCAGTGCGATCTCCAGGGAAGTCGAGGGCGTAACGGTCGCAGCGTTGGCGCGAGCGAACGAGAAGGACGTCACCGTGGCCGGGGAGGCCGTGCAGCACGCCGAGCGCCCCCGGATTCATACCTTCATCGCGACGAGCGACATCCACCTCAAGCACAAGCTCAAGATGGATCGCGCCCAGGTGATGGCGCGCGCCATCGACGCCGTGAAGCTCGCGCGCTCGATTGTGGAGGACGTCGAGTTCAGCTGCGAGGACGCAACCCGGTCTGACCGCTCGTATGTCGCGGAGGTCGTGGGCGCAGCGATCGCTGAGGGCGCGACCACCATCAACATCCCCGACACGGTTGGCTACACCATGCCGGACGAGTTCCAGAGCTTACTCACCGAACTCTACGAGCGCTGCCCGACTCTCGGCGACGTGACACTCTCGGTGCACTGCCACAACGATCTCGGCCTCGCCGTGGCCAACTCCCTCGCGGGAATGCACGTCGGCGCGCGCCAGGTCGAGTGCTGTGTCAACGGCATCGGCGAGCGTGCCGGCAACGCCAGTCTTGAGGAGATGGCGATGATCCTACGTACCCGCGCCGAGGATCTTGGCGGCCTGTGGTCGGGCATCAACACAGAAGAGATCACCCGCGCAAGCCGACTCGTAAGCCGCATGACCGGATACGTGGTCCAGCCCAACAAGGCGGTCGTAGGGCGCAATGCCTTCGCCCACGAGGCCGGCATCCATCAGCATGGCGTGCTCGCGAATCCACTCACCTACGAGATCATGGATGCGACGAGCGTCGGCCTCGCGAAAAGCGAGATCGTGCTGGGTAAACACTCAGGGCGTCACGCTCTGCGAAATGCGCTGGCGGAACTGGGCTACGACCTCGATGGCGAGCAGTTGAATCACGTCTTCGTGCGCTTCAAGGACGTCGCCGACCGCAAGGGCGAGCTGTCGGCCCTTGACCTCGAAGCGCTGATGAGCGACGAGGTCCGCATGGAGTCGGAGGACGCGCCGCGGCTCTCAGACGTGACCTTCTCCGGCGGCGCGGGCGAGGTGCCCTCGGCGACCGTGGCGATCACCATGCCCGATGGCGAGGTGGCGCGGGCCCAGGGCACGGGAGACGGTCCGGTCGACGCGATCATGGGCGCCATCGACGAAGCGCTCGGCTCGAGCGGGCGTCTGTTGGAGTACTCGGTGCACGCCGTGACCAGCGGCAAGGATGCGCTCGGCGAGGCCCGCGTCGTATGCGACATCGACGGAGGGCGCCAGACGGGAATCGGCGTGTCGCCGGACGTGTTGGAGGCGAGCGCGATCGCCTACCTGAGGGCGGTAGCCGCGCGGCGACAGGAAGAGGATGAGCGCCTGGCGGCGGAAGGAATCTGATGGCGAAGACGTTATTCAGGAAGGTATGGGACGCTCACCAGGTGCGTCCTGCGGACGACCGTGGACCGGCGCTGCTGTTCATCGATCTCCACCTCGTACACGAGGTCACCTCGCCCCAGGCGTTCGAGGGTCTGCGGCTTGCGGGACGGGGTGTGCGGCGCCCGGACCGCACGCTGGCGACCGCCGACCACAATGTCCCCACCATCGGCCGCGAGGCAGGTATCGAGGACCCACTCAGCAGGGCGCAGGTGGAAGCGCTCGAGCGCAACTGTGCAGAGTTCGGGATCCCGGTCTTCTCGCTGACGAGCCCCTTCCAGGGGATCGTTCACGTGATCGGACCCGAGCTGGGCATGACCCAACCGGGCATGACGATCGTGTGCGGTGACAGCCACACCTCAACCCACGGCGCTTTTGGTGCCCTCGCCTTCGGCATCGGTACAAGCGAGGTAGAGCACGTCCTCGCCACGCAGACCCTGCCCCAGGCCGAGCCAAGGACGATGCGGGTGAGCATCGATGGCGAGCCCGGTCGGGGCATCAGCGCCAAGGATGTGATCCTGGGGACCATCGGTCAGTTCGGGGTGTCGGGCGCCGTCGGGCACGTCGTCGAGTACGCCGGATCCGCGATCCGCGATCTCTCGATGGAAGGGCGCATGACGGTGTGCAACATGTCGATCGAATGGGGCGCCCGGGCGGGAATGATCGCGCCGGACGAGACCACCGTCGCCTACGTCGAGGGGCGCCCCGGCGCCCCTCGACCATTCGACGAGGCCGTCGCCCAATGGCGGGAGCTGCCGACCGACGAGGGCGCGAGCTTCGATCGTGAGGAGATGGTCGACGCCGCGACGCTGGCCCCGCAGGTGACGTGGGGCACCCACCCGGGGATGGTCGCGCCGATCACCGGGAGGGTGCCCGCGCCGGGCGACTTTGACGACCCGGTCGAGGCCGACTCGGTTCGCCGCGCCCTCGACTACATGGGACTGCAGGGAGGCGAGGCGCTGCAGGACGTGGCCATCGACACCGTCTTTCTCGGCTCGTGTACAAACGGTCGCATCGAGGACCTCCGGGTGGCAGCCGAGATCGTGAGGGGGCGCAAGGTCTTCGATGGACTACGCGCGATGGTGGTGCCGGGCTCGATGCAGGTGAAGGCCCAGGCGGAGTCCGAGGGGCTCGACGCCCTGTTCACGTCCGCGGGCTTCGAGTGGCGTGATGCCGGCTGCTCCATGTGCCTTGGGATGAATCCGGACATCCTCCAGCCCGGGGAGCGCTGCGCCTCGACCTCGAACCGCAACTTCGAGGGGCGTCAGGGAAAGGGCGGCCGCACCCACTTGGTGAGCCCGGCCATGGCGGCTGCGGCGGCGATCGCCGGGCATCTCGTGGACGTCAGGGAGCTGGACGCCGCCGAGCTGGTCAGCACGTAGAAGGAGAGGAGACCACATGCAGGCCTTCACGACCGTCACCGGGGTGGTCGCCCCGCTCGACCGCAACGACGTCGACACCGATCAGATCATCCCCAAGCAGTTCCTGAAGCGCATCGAGCGCACCGGCTTCGGGGAATTCCTCTTCTACGACTGGCGGGATGCCGACGACTACCTCCTTGACGCCGCCCAGTACGCGGGAGCGCCGATTCTGGTCTCCGGAAGGAACTTCGGGTGCGGAAGCTCACGGGAGCATGCGCCGTGGGCCCTGGAGGACTTCGGTTTCCGGGCTATCATCGCGCCGAGTTTCGCAGACATCTTCCGTACGAACTGCACCAAGATCGGCGTGCTGCCGGTCGTGCTTGCCCAGCAGGTCGTGCGCGATCTCATCACGACCGCCACCACCCAGCCGGGGGCCACGGCGACCGTTGACCTCGAGCGCCGAGTCGTCGTCACCCCCGACGGGTCCGAGCATGGCTTCGAGATCGAAGGGGCTGTCAGGAGCCGCCTGCTCAACGGCTGGGATGACATCTCCCTGACGTTGGAGCATGAGGAGGACATCGCGACCTACGAGCGCGAGCGCGAGCGAACAGGTCCATACACCACCAGCGAGTCGGGGTGGGTCGGTGACCCGCCGGCCGTTCGCTTTGGCGCCAACCCGTCCACGATCGCCACCGGCGGCGCGCCGGCTGCATCGTGATCCAGGGGCGCATCGAGAATTGGGGCGAGGCCCCAAGCGTCATCGACGGGCCCGAGCCCGAGCCTCAGACGGGTGAGGCGCTCGTCCGGATGCTCGCCACGAGCCTGAACCCGGTGGACATCGCGATCGCCTCGCGCCGCTTCTACGGTGCGGTGCCCCCGCCGCCGTTCATACCCGGCAACGAATTGGTGGGTGAGGTCATCGAGTCGGTTGAGCATCCGGCCGGGACCCGCGTCTGGTGTCACTGCACGGCCGGAGGTTTCGCCGAGCTCGCGGCGGTGCCCGAGGAGCGCATGGTGCCGGTGCCCAGTGGTGTGAGCGACGAGCTCGCGGTCGCGCTGGGCGTCGCGGGAATAGCCGGATGGATGGCGGTGCGCGAGCGAGCCGATCTGACCCTCACCGACGAGGTGCTGGTCCTCGGGGCGAGCGGTGTGGTGGGTCAGGTGGCCGTGAAGGCGGCCGCATCCGCGGGCAACCGCGTCATCGCCGCGGGGCGCAACGCGAGAGCTCTCGCGGGCCTCGGCGCCCACGCAACGGTCGACCTGACGGCCGAAGATCTCCGGCAGGAGATCGCGGCCGCGGCCCCCGATGGCGTGGACGTGGTGATCGACATGGTGTGGGGGCAGGCAGCCGTCGCGGCCATTGGGGCCCTGCGTCACAACGGGCGGATCATCCAGGTCGGCAACGCCTCGGGGCCCATTGTCGAGATGCCGGCCGGCCCGTTCCGGGGCGGGCGGCTCGACCTGCGCGGATACTCCATCTACAGCGAGCGCTGGGAGGACGTCGCGTCGGCCTACTCCGAGATCTGCCTGATGGCGGCCGCAGGTCAGATCGACCTGCCGCTCGAGATCGTGACCCTGCGCGAGCTACCCGAGGCGTGGGAGCGTCAGGTCCGGTTCGCCACGGGTGGCAAGAAGCTGGTGCTGCTGCCGGACTGACGTGCTCCGTCAGCGATTGCTGACGGCCAGCGTCGCCCGGTACCTCACCTTCTCCTTGCCGCTCCGGAAGCGGAGCACACAGGAGCTCGGCGGCCGCTTGAACGTGAGGCGCACCCTCCTGCCGCGGCGACCGAACCCGCGGGCGATCAACTCACCCCCGCAACGAATATCCGCGACGAACGCGCGCCGCCCGGTGGTGTCGCGCGACTTCGCGACCATCGTCAGCTGGCGGCCTGTCGTGGTCGTGAAGTCGAGCCTCCAGGCCTTCTTGGCGAGAACCAACCCAGTGCGCCAGGCCCTCGTGCCGCGGCGGAGCGTCACTGAAGTCGGGAGGGGGGGATCCTCGCCACGGGTTGTCGTTTCGCTCGCCCGCACCGCGATCTGATCCGTTCCGCTGCCTACGTCGGCGCTGGCTCTTGCCGCTGGCGCTCCGGCCAGGACGATGGCGACGCAGATCACGGCGGCGGTAGGGTTGAGGAGTGGGCTCATGGTGGTCCTTGGGCTCGAAGCTGTCATCGGAGGGCGTCGAGGGCATGCCCTCCAGGTCTGGGCCGCCCCGAGCTCGGAGCGCTCATGGGCTCCCGCTGCCCACGCTCAGCGCTCGATCCTCCGATAGCGGGTCCGGAAACATCACGTCGTTGCGCACCCTCTCACTCGGCGCGGCGGCCCGTTGTATGAGGTAGTCGACGTACGCGGCGATGTAATGGGTGTCCCAGTAGCCTGTATGGGCCCCCGGTGAGTTGATGCAGGCCTCACGAAGCTCCACCGGCCGGCCAGGGTCCTCACCGTACGCCTTGGTACATGTCTGGGATCCGGGAAGGTTCGCGTCCTCGCCACTCGGGTCGCGGTTGACTGCTCGACCAACATAGTCGCCTGGGCGATAGACATTGAGCCAGGTGTCGCTGAGGGGCGCGAGCGATGGTTCTGAGAAGGGGATGTCGCTGCGGTACCAGTTCGCGTATTGGCCCGCGAAGAAGCGGTCGTAGAGCTGCCGGATCGGGGAGCCGAAGCTCAGCATCGACACGGATTGGAGCTGGCCGAGCCTCGCCTGGGCTCGTTCCTCCCGCGACTCCTCGAGAGTGAATATCTTGGGCCAGCGCTCCTCGTCGCCGAACAGGGTCGCCGCCGTGTACACGGTGCCCTGGCTGTGCGCCACGAAGATCAGGCCGTCATATCCGGTGTCGCCATCGTCGTGCTCGATCTGGACGATTTGCGAGAGCAGCGCGCGATAGCGGTTGACCACGGCAAACCGTGCGGCCGTTTCGCCTTCGCGCACGTACGTCACGATGTCATAGCCGATGTCGAGGCCGGACCGCAGAACCTCGAGGAGGTTGATCGGCAGCAATCGGACTGCGATCAGCGCTGCAGCGACGCCCAGTGAAATGCCTGCACTGAACCGAGCGAGCTGCTCGTCCAAGCCGAAGAAGGATCCAGCGAACACCCAGATCCAGAAGGTCCCCACGCTGGCCGCGAGCACCGTGAGCGAGATCAGCAGTAGCGATCCCAGCGAGTCGAGCCGGCGCAGCAGGCCACTCAACGCAGCGCCCTCGCGGGCCCTGGCGATTGCTGTCGACAGCAGTCCGAGCTTGCTCAATGCCAGCATCGGGAAGTACGCCACCGCGCCGAACGCCTTCACCGGAAGGTGTCGCGGATCGTATGAGCCGCTGGTGCTCTGGCTGAGCGCCTTGAAACCATGGAAGACGGTCGCGGCCAGGGCCAGCGCAAGCATGCTGATAAGGCTCAGGCCGGCGATGACGACCGGCGCGAAGACATCGCTCGCCAGTCCACGCAGCCATGCATCAGGTCCGGCTCCCGCCTCCTCGATGATCGTGTCGGCAGTAGCCGCCGCGTTCTCCTCGCGCTGCACCTCATCGGAGAGTTTCTCCAGCTCCTGGTCTGTCGGCTCGGCCTCCCCGTCAGCCGCAATCTGCTCACTTAGCGCGTCGCTGTCTGCCTCTGCCTTGTCGGCCGTCGCGATCTGCTCCCTGAGGGCATCTCGCTCGGAGTCCTCCAGGCAGTGGCTCGGGGTCCAGTCGTTGGAGCCATCAAGACACCTGAGGTCCACCGTGCTCTCCCCCCAGTTACCACTCCCGAGCGCGCTCAGTCCTACCGAGCCCGCCACGGTGAGCAGCGCGGTTGACACGAGAGCAAGCACGAATGGTCCCACGGTGACCGACAGAACCCCGACGCTCGCCGCGCGCCACCGTATGCCGCGTGGCTCCTTGTCACGCTCCTTTCTGTCGGATGCCAGCAGTGCCGCGAGGGTGATCAGGGCGAGCAGCGACAGTGTTACGCCGATCAGCCAGACGACTCTTAGGGGGCCGGCCATGGCGCCGAGCAAGGTGTTCGCGAGACCCACTTCAAGCGACGCGGAGCCACCCGGATTGCCGTAGATGGCGGCGGCGATGAGGCCAGTCAGCACGACGAGGGCGACCCACAGGATCGGACCGGAGTCCGTGATCTGCCTGAACACGCGGTGTGCGAGTCGCTTCGCCCTGCTCGCCGGTTGGGGATCGGACGCTTGGTCGTTCTCGACATAGCGAGGCCCGGGGCCGAGCCCGCTCTGCTGCATGCCTCGTCCGATCGCAACCGTGAGCCCGGCGGAAAACGCGGCGAGCAGAATCAGCCCTCCGACCTCGACCACCAACGACGACGTGACCGTTACGAGCCACAGGGCCACCCCGAGCAATGCCACCAACACGGTGGTAGGCACGATCACGATCGCCATCCAGAGCGACAGCCAGCGAGTGGTCGTCCGTGACGAGTCGAGGGCCCGAAGCGGGGTTCGCCCCTCCCTTACCGCGGCAATGGTCGCGCCCCGCTGTCTCCCCTCGCCACCCTTCACGCTCCCCTCGTCCTGTGCGTTATCGTCGCCCCCGTCTTCGTCGAGGCCGCGAAGGGCCTCCAGCGAGGCGCGTCCGAGCTGAAGCACCAGGCCGAAGAGGGCGAACACGAATCGCGCCAATCCAGATGGAAATCGGGAGAGGTCCGACCAGTTCATCTCGTAGAGATCGACAGAAACCCGCTCCCGGTCTTCCGGTTGGGTCGCCGCCGCTGGCGGCCGCCGTCCGGTGCCGGTCCCGAGCCTGCGCCGCGGCGCTGAGTAGCGGTCATCAGGCGGCCGCACGTACGCTTCTCGTCCGGTGCGGTGTGCTCCCGCGGGCCGTTTGCTCCTCGCTTGAGATGAGACGACGACCTCGTCGTGGATCGCCCAGTCGAAGTAGCCGCGGCTCACGAGCGAGTTCGCGAGCGTGTCGACGGTGTCGCCACGGCCATCGTCCCCGACTCCCGGCACGACGACCACCGCGATTCGCGGCGGGCGCCGTGGCTCCGTGTCGGGGGCGCGGGGGCACATGGAGGTTGATCTTCCTTCACGTCCGGGCGGCGCGCTGCACTGGGCCCCGAGGCCGGGGAGGATCTGGCGATTATCCGGCATCTGCGCGGCGTGCCCAGCCCGGATTGACCGTTGGTACCCTCCCGCGGTCGCCAAGCGAGAACGAGGTGTCAATGCG
>Ga0224508_10002975_pt1 | contig 14181 bp, 15 predicted proteins | sample SF_Jan12_sed_USG_4_FD_170157 | JGI IMG/M metagenome (GOLD analysis project Ga0224508, IMG submission 170157) | Sediment microbial communities from San Francisco Bay, California, United States - SF_Jan12_sed_USGS_21 | ecosystem: Environmental > Aquatic > Marine > Sediment | place: USA... | reverse complement strand
GGCGGCTCACGTCGTCGAAAAAGCAATACGAGCAAATAAAACCGCATGGAACATCATCTCGTACTGCGGGTGATAGCCAAGCTGTTGCTTCCGTTCATCCTAGTGTTTGCCCTGTATGTACAGTTTCACGGAGATTCTGGTCCTGGTGGTGGATTTCAAGCAGGCGTGATGTTTGGTGCAGGTTTCATTCTCTACACGCTAATATTCGGCCTCGAGAACACGCAACGGGTCATATCGCCGAAGCTGACGACGATCCTCACCGCCAGCGGAGTATTACTGTATGCTGGCGTGGGGGTGATTTCCCTGTTCTTAGGCGGTAACTACCTTGATTACGGCGTATTGCATAGTGATCCCGTCAAGGGTCAGCACTTTGGTATTTTCCTGATCGAACTGGGTGTCGGCACAACGGTCGCCGCCGTGATGATCAACTTGTTTTACTCCTTCGCCGGCTATCGTCAACCCAACTAGGTATTACCTCGGGTTCGATCATGGGCAGTTTTGGCTTGTTTAATTATTGGGTAGTCATCATCTTGATGATGGCAGGCCTATACATAGTGCTCGCCACCAGCAATCTGATCAAAAAGATCATCGGACTTAACATATTTCAAACATCCGTCTTTATCCTCTACATCAGTGTGGGCAAGCTGGATGCCGGAACCGCCCCCATCATTGACGATGCCTTCGTCCACTATTCCAATCCCCTACCCCACGTACTCATATTGACCGCGATCGTGGTTGGTGTCGCCACCACGGCTGTCGGACTCGCCCTCGTTGTGCGCATACATTCAATGTACAGGTCGGTAAACGAAGAAGAAATAAATAGCCTGGATAACTCGGAGCAGTGATCAGCGCGCACCTTCTCGTACTTCAAGTCGTTCTGCCATTACTTGCCGCACCCACTTGTCTGGTGTTGGCCCGCCGACCGCTACCCTGGCTGATTGCAGCCACGGTAAGTTGGGCAAGCTTTGGCATCGCAATCTTATTGCTCCACCGAGTACTCACATTTGGCACCTTCAGCTATGAGCTCGGGGGCTGGGCGGCGCCATGGGGAATCGAGTACCGAATCGACCCCCTCAATGCTTTAGTACTACTAATCGTAGCGGGAATTAGCTCTGTCGTCGTCTTGTTTGCCAAGTGCAGTGTCGAACACGAACTGGATCCCAATAAGTCTCACCTGTTTTATAGCGTTTGGCTACTTTGTTTGACAGGTTTGCTCGGCATAGCGGCCACTGCAGATGCATTTAATCTTTTTGTATTTCTGGAAATCTCATCGTTGTCTTCGTATGTCTTGATCAGTCTTGCACAACAACGAAGGGCACTGACCGCGGCGTTTCAGTACTTAATCATGGGCACCATTGGCGCAACTTTCCTGCTCATCGGGATAGGACTGCTCTATGCCATGACCGGCACTCTCAATATGGCGGACCTGTCCCAACGTATACCCGCTGTGTCCTCGACACGAACTGTCGCCGCCGCGTTTGTATTCATCACCGTCGGCGTTGGTATCAAGGCCGCCATATTCCCACTGCATTACTGGTTACCCAATGCCTATTGCCACGCACCTTCGGCGGTAACGGCATTTTTCGCCGGAACCACGACGAAAGTAGCCGTCTACGTGTTGTTGCGGTTTGCGTTCACGGTGTTTGGTGCAGAGATATCGCTAGGACAATTCTTACTTAACTATTTCTTGCTGCCACTGGGGATCGCCGCTGCGCTGATCGGGTCGACCGTAGCGATCTTTCAGCGCAATGTGAAGCGAATGCTCGGTTACTCCAGTGTGGCGCAGATTGGCTACATGGTTATTGGGATTGGCATCGCATCCAGCATGGGCTTGAGCGCCACAGTACTCCACTTGTTTAACCACGCAGTGATAAAAACGGCACTGTTCTTGTCTCTAGGATGTATCTTTTACCGTCTCGGTTCTGTATCGCTGACCGACTTAGCCGGCGTCGGCCGCACTATGCCGTGGACTATGGCGGCGTTCGTTATCGGTGGATTTAGCGTGATCGGTTTGCCGCTGACCGTCGGGTTTATTAGTAAATGGTACTTAGTGCTGGCTGCGCTGGAGAAGCAATGGTGGGGACTTGTCGGGGTAATACTCGTTAGTTCTCTGCTCTCTATTGTATATATTTGGCGAGTGGTGGAAGCCGCATATTTCAACGCAAAGCCTACGGCTAATGACACTATCGGTGAGGCTCCGGCCAGTTTGCTAATCCCGACCTGGGTATTAATTGCGGCAAACATCTACTTCGGAGTTGACACCAGGCTCACCGTAAAACTGGCCGAACTTGTCAGCAGCACAGTCCTAGGTGTGTCGCCACCATGACGCCATCCATCATCGCTACACTGTGTGTGCTAGTGCCGCTCATCGGTGCGGCACTTATCTACGCATTCGGTCGGCATCCAAATATACGCGAGGCCGCAACCTTGGTGACAGCGGTCACATTATTCGCTCTGGTGTTGAGCTTATTGCCCGATGTGATGGCTGGAAGCCAGCCGTTCGTCATCTTGGCTCAACCTCTCCCCACGCTGACGCTTGCACTCAAGGTCGAACCCCTTGGCATGTTGTTCGCGTTGTTGGCCAGTTTTCTTTGGTTGGTGACCTCCGTCTACTCCATCGGCTACATGCGTGGCCATGACGAACCAAACCAAACTCGCTTCTATGTTTATTTTGCGGTCGCCATCTCCGCTACATTAGGCGTGGCTTTCGCCGCGGACATGCTCACGCTGTTCGTGTTTTACGAAGTGCTAACCTTATCTACTGTGCCCTTAGTCACCCACGCGGGTACGAACGAAGCAAAACGTGCGGGACGCATCTACCTCGGACTACTACTCGGCACTTCCCTCGCAATCCTGCTACCCGCCATCATCTGGACCTGGATGGTGGCAGGAACCTTGGCATTCACCGCTGGTGGAATCTTAAGCATAGCATCGCCAATGTCGATCGCACTATTACTTACGATGTATATATTCGGCATCGGCAAGGCAGCGGTGATGCCCTTTCATCGATGGCTTCCTGCCGCTATGGTTGCCCCTACTCCAGTAAGCGCCTTGCTGCATGCTGTGGCAGTGGTGAAGGCAGGGGTGTTCGCTATCGTCAAAGTAACTGTCTATGTATTCGGTCTTGACCTGTTGGCCGACTTGGGAGCCAGACAGTGGTTGATGTACGCAGCCGCATTCACGGTGTTGGCTGCGTCGTTGGTGGCCTTGCGTAAGGACAACTTGAAGGCGCGGCTGGCGTATTCAACCGTGAGTCAGCTCTCATACATCGTCCTGGGCGCTCTGCTGGCCAACCCCCTGGCAACCATCGGCAGCGGTATGCACATACTGATGCATGGATTCGGCAAGATCACGCTGTTCTTCTGTGCCGGTGCCATAGCGGTGGCTACACACAAGACCGAGATTAGTCAGATGCGCGGTCTCGGTCGACGCATGCCTGTCACCATGACAGCGTTCTTCATAGCAAGCCTTAGCATAATAGGGTTACCACCCACCGGCGGCTTGTGGAGCAAATGGTACTTGGCGCTAGGCACCCTGGAAGCAAATGAAACACTGCTCCTCGGGGTGTTGCTGTTGAGCTCGTTGCTCAGCCTGGCCTATCTATTACCTATTCCGGTGCGCGCTTTCTTCTACAAAGCCGCGGACAATGGGCACTCGTATAGCGCCCTTGAAGCCCCATTCCCCGCATTGCTCGCGCTCGTCATCACTTCACTCGGGTGTCTGTTGTTATTCTTCTACCCGGAGTTGTCGTACCAACTAATGACTAGAGTGACTGGACGCGCGTCATAGTTGAACCATTATGAACCGACATCTATTTGACAACCGATTGAATATCGCAAGGTTACTGCGATGGTTCTATCTAATTTGTGCAGCCCTGTTGTTATTGGATTTTATCTATCATCGTCACATCACACATCAAATCGAAGCCATATTGGGATTCTACGGGCTATATGGATTCGTCTCGTGTGTAGTACTGGTGTTAGCCGCGAAAGCACTCCGCAAGTTCATCATGCGTAGTCAAAGCTATTATGACTCCGACTGAGCTGCCACCTTTTCTCATCTTTTATTTGGCCGCTTTTGCGTTGCTACTATCAAGGGGGTGGCTACGCCATGCCGTCTTGCTCTTGACACCCTTAGTAGGCTTTCTGAATTTACTAGGCACAGTGCATGGGATGCACTGGCAAATAACGATATTTGACTATGGCCTGACACCGTATCGCGTCGACAGTTTGTCACTGTTTTTTGGATATCTGTTCCATCTCGCCGCCTTCATCGGAATCATATATGCCTTGCACGTGCGGGACACAATGCAGCAAGTAGCTGCATTACTATATGCCGGTAGTGCATTAGGCGCCGTGTTTGCAGGAGATTTGATCTCTCTATTTGTTTTTTGGGAGCTGTTGGCTGTTACCTCGGTGTTTCTGATATGGGCCCGACGCACGCCCCAAGCACTTGCGGCCGGGATGCGCTACTTAATCATACAAATTACATCCGGAGTGCTTCTCTTGGGCGGCGCCCTATTTCAGGTGCACCACACAGGCAGCATTGCGTTTGACTATATAGGCCTGACCGGCGTGGGTTCATGGCTTATCTTCATCGCGTTTGGCATTAAATGCGCGTTTCCTTTTGTTCACAACTGGCTGACGGATGCCTATCCCGAGGCTACCCCCACCGGAACGGTTTTTTTGAGTGCTTTTACTACAAAAGTGGCGGTCTACGCGTTGGCGCGAGGATTCGCAGGTACTGAGATCTTGGTCTTTATCGGCGCACTGATGACATGCTTTCCAATCTTTTATGCAGTCATCGAAAACGATCTGCGGCGCGTGTTGGCCTACAGCATGATTAACCAACTCGGGTTCATGGTGTGTGGCATTGGTATCGGCACCGAACTAGCTCTGAATGGTGCCATCTCCCACGCCTTTAACGACGTGATATTTAAGGGTCTACTAATGATGGCGATGGGAGCCGTACTCTACCGCACCGGAAAAATAAACGGTTCTGAGTTGGGTGGGTTATACAAATCCATGCCCAAGACCACCGCGTTTTGCCTGGTGGGCGCCGCATCAATATCGGCATTCCCTCTATTCAGTGGTTTCGTCAGCAAATCCATGGTTATGGTGGCCGCGCTGGAGCAAGGCCATGACTGGATATGGCTAGCGTTACTGTTTGCATCCGCCGGAGTATTTCATCACGCCGGCATAAAGATCCCGTTTTTTGCGTTCTATGCCCACGATTCGGGTATTCGCGTGAAAGAGGCACCTACCAACATGCTGATCGCTATGGGCCTCTCAGCGCTGCTATGCATTCTCGTCGGCGCCTATCCATGGGCACTATACCGTCTGTTGCCATTTCCGCTTGATTACACACCGTTTGATGCCTCGCACATCATTGCCCAATTACAATTATTGTTCTTCTCGGCACTCGCATTTGTGTGGCTTAAGCTGTCAAACATCTACCCCCCTGAACTGCCTTCGACAAACATCGATGCGGAGTGGATTTATCGCCGATTCGCCCCCAGCCTTGTGCGCATATTGACATTCGCGATCCACACAATCGACTCCAAAGTACGCAACGCGGCCATCACGCTGACCCAGAAACTGACCCGAATCATCTATCAATTTCACGGCCCTGAAGGGATACTCGCACGTACTTGGACTACCGGCAGTGTGGCCTTAATTGCAATGGTACTGTTCGCCTTGATCTTGAGCATTACGGTCTGGTTATAGTCGATCCCAGTGCCGGCTCGGCTCAACTGGTGCAATCGGTTTCGCGTTGCAAGCGTCGCCACAAACACTGTCCAGCGCTTTGCTGATCGAGGTAATCCAGCCATGCATTGTGGGCCGCGAGCTCCTCGCTGGTCGGTACGATCACTGGCAGTGGTGCCCTATTGTCCCGTCGTAGACTCCGTTCTCGTTGCACTGCATCTAATTCCTTAAAATCACGACCATCTAGCAATAACGCCGCCTGTCCACCAGTCATCGACAGGTATACGTCCGCCAGTATTTCGGCGTCCAACAACGCCCCATGTAACGTACGTTGTGAATTATCGATTCCATATCGCTTACACAGTGCGTCCAAACTGTTTCTTTGGCCGGGATGTAGATCTCTGGCGAGCACCAAGCTGTCCAATACGGTGCAATAGTCTTCAATACAGCCGCGCTTAGGGAGCAGCTGCGAGAGCTCGTAATCAAGGAACGCGGTATCGAACGGCGCGTTGTGGATAATCAATTCCGCGCCGTCTACGTATGCCAAAAAATCGTCTACAATATCTTCAAAATGTGGTTTATCCGCTAGCGACTCCACGGTTATGCCGTGAACCTCAAGCGCGGCCTCGTCTATCTCTCTACCCGGATTTAGATACTGTTGAAAGTTATTTCTAGTAAATCGGCGATTGACTAGTTCGACACACCCAATTTCTATGATTCGATGATCAAGATCAGGGTCTAGCCCTGTGGTTTCGGTATCGAGGACTAGCTGACGCATTGTTGGCCTAGCAGTGGTTCCATATGACCGAAGCGATTCTTGTCAACATTTTTGCAGCATCTCGTCTATAGCTAGATTGGCAAGTTCATCTGCTCTGTCGTTTCCGGCATCGCCGGAATGACCTTTCACCCATCGCCAGTTTATCTGGTGACCTTGACTTAGCTCATCCAAATGCTGCCACAGCTCCTTGTTCTTAACAGGCTTCTTGTTTGCAGTACGCCATCCTCTCTGTCTCCATTGTGGTAACCACTCGGTGATTCCTTTGCGCAGATACTCTGAATCGGTGATCAACTCGACTGTGCAAAGACGTGTCAATACCTCCATGGCTTTGATGGCGGCAGTCAATTCCATCTTATTGTTGGTAGTGTGAGGCTCTGCGCCCCAGATTTCCTTAACATGGGAGTTAATGCGTAGTATTGCTGCCCACCCGCCGGGACCCGGGTTGCCGCGGCATGCGCCATCGGTATAAATCTGGACAGCCGTAGTCACTCCTTTATTCTGCCCTTAAAGCCTGGCATACAATGACCTGAAGGTGAGGGGAATTCACATTTTTGTTACCGGATTTGCCAAGCCTGGTGCAAGGCGTCTTTTTTTCTTCCACCGCTGGGTGATGAGCGGTACTCCGTATTCGCGCTTACGAGCCACTAGCACATAAACTGCTGCGGTGATAGGCCACCACCTGTCGCCCGCCAGTTCAAGAAAATGTAAACGACGTCTGAGCCGCTCCGTCTGCAGCGGCGGACGATAGTAAATCATGGAACCAGACACAGTTTCAAAATCCAGAAGAGCCAGCCAATCTTGGACTCTGGATAGACGGTAAAACCACCCACACCATGGTACCTGGCCCTTCCGCTTTAACGCTAGACGCCAAACGCCCCATAGGCTAAAGGGATTGAAACCAAAAATGACAATATAACCATCCGCTGCGAGCACTCTGTGCACTTCTCGAAGTATTTGATGAGGCTGGGCTGCAAAGTCTAGAGTATGTGGTAGCACCGCGATGTTGATAGAGCCCATGTCAAACGGTAAGGCATGTTCTGAGCTACGCACATGGACCGCGTCCACCCCATTAGATTTGGATGGAGATGCTATCACTGTGGTCACGGCCGGGGTCACTTGCAGCATATTGACACCACAAACGCGACCAACTTGAAGCCCGACCGGACCGTGCAGTCGGTTCGCCACTTGTCTCAGTCGTTCGGTCTCACGAGACTGCAGCGATTGCCCCAGCGGAGACTGAAACCAATCAGTGACCTGTGTTAGACGATCCTGCATCGGGCCCCTGGCTTACCACCGACTGTTGATGTCCGGCTGTCCATCACCACTGTTTTACACCGCCGCAGCAGTAACCACAACCCGGATCGCAGCAATCCAAAGTCGTCATGTCGCGAGCGTCAATGCCAATTGACGAGGTACTAAGACATCCTTAACATGCCGCCTTCATGTATCCATGCTCCCCATTTGCGGCGAGCTGCCGCCTGTGGGGGGGGTCGCTATTGCTGTTGACACTACCTGGATGTGCAAGCACTGTATTAGAACCCACCGCACGCGACACCCACGCGACACCGGAAATCCGCTCTACACCTCCCGCCATAACCACTCGCTCCGCGGCGTCACCCCACGACACCCAGCAGATCGGTAGTGTGGGAGAAGGATATCGACCCGCCGTGGCACTCGCCTCGACATACCGTGCTGAACGAAAGCGTCGCGTCAGCTCCTACGACAATGTTTGGGTTCGGATTCGCGCTGGATTCTCTCTCCCACCACTAGAAAACAAATACGTTACGTACTATGAGCGATGGTACTCGCAACACCCCGCTTATTGGTCACTACTTATAACACGTGCAAGTCGCTATTTGTATCACATCGTTGAGGAAGTGGAAAAAAGAGGTCTACCCATGGAATTGGCGTTGCTACCCGCGGTGGAAAGCTCGTTCGATCCGTTGGCGCATTCTCGCGCTAGCGCCGAGGGGTTGTGGCAATTCATTCCATCCACTGGTCGACGTTTTGGTCTAAGACAAACTTGGTGGTATGACGGCAGGAGAGACATCATCCAATCCACCGATGCAGCGCTGGACTACCTAACGTTTCTAAACCTCGAGTTCCACAACGACTGGTTTCATGCTCTAGCCGGTTACAACGCTGGCGAAACAGCAGTCTTTAATGCCATGGAATACAATCGCAGGCGCAATCGTGCCACGAACTATGCAAACCTGCCGCTCAGGACACAGACCGTGCGCTATGTCCCCAAGCTTATTGCAATCAGGAATATAATCTCAGAACCGAGTCGATTTGGGGTCACACTCCCCACAATTTCAAATTATTCATACTTCGATAGAGTCTCTACCCATTCTCAAATCGATCTTGAGCTAGTAGCTCAACTCGCCGACGTCCCGCTGAAAGAATTACGCCAACTCAATCCAGGTTACAAACGCTGGGCCACTGATCCGGACGGGCCACACCGAGTCCTCATTCCCAGCAATCGTGCACAAGAGTTGCGCGACGCGTTGACACGAGTACCGCCTGAAGCCCGTATGCGCTGGATCCACTATCAGATCAAACCCGGTGAAACATTGATTGGCATCGCTCGGCGGCATGGAGTAACGGTAAGCGCAATCAGAAAGGCCAACAGCATCAAGGGGAGTTTGATCCGCGCCGGAGGAGATTTGTTAATCCCGGTGTCGGGCAAGACCTATGCATACACCAATGCATCAGAAGAACCTAGCGTTGCACGAATCGACGCCGCCGCTAGCGAACCCATTGTCCACCAAGTTCGTGCCGGAGACACGCTATGGGCCATAGCTCGGACGTACAAAGTCTACATTAGTCAACTCATCCGCTGGAACGCAATTCGAACCGATGATACTTTGCGGCCAGGACAAAAGATCTTGGTGCACAGTAACTGATTCTAAAGACCCTTCGCCGTGTATCAACTCACAGGCCCTTAGCCAAGATAACTGCATCTTCCCGCCCGCGCCGGGCGGGGTAGTAATCACTGCGCACGCCGATTTCATTAAACCCCAGGCGGGAGTAAACGCGTTGGGCGGCATCATTGGACTTCCTGACTTCCAAAAACGCTATCTGAGCTCTGCGCTGTCGGGCAACCTCTACCAACTGCAATACTAAATTAGTACCCAACCCATTACTCTGCGACTGCGGGCGAATGCAAATGTTTAGCAAATGGCACTCGCCGATCCCCACAGACATGATGCCGTAACCAAGTATTTGAGTGTCCTGCTCATACGTTCTGCACACATATCCATTTTTAAGACAATCTCGGAATATATTTTTGGACCATGGAAAGTCGTACACGATGTTTTCTATCACAAGCACAGATCGCAGATCTGACTCCCGCATCTCACGCAGTATCGGCGCCGCGTCTGAGGCTACAGCGCTCATTGCTCACCCAGTAGCGCACGCGCGCGGCACAGATCCTCCCACGCTTTGCGTTTGTCAATCGGGTTACGCAATAAGTATGCGGGGTGATAACTCACGATCAATGGGATTCCATTGCCATAACTGAAACATTGTCCTCGAAGCTTACCGATGGACTCAGAGGTTTTAAGAAGAGACTGTGCGGCGAAACGGCCTAAAGCAACGATGATGCTCGGTTCAATCAACGTTACTTGGCGGTGTAAGTAAGGCTCACAACTTACAACCTCTTCGCCCATAGGATCACGATTATTCGGAGGGCGACACTTTAGTACGTTGGTGATATAGACCTGTTCCCGTTTCAGACCCAACGCCGATAACATTGACGTGAGTAACTGTCCGGCCCGACCGACAAACGCAATCCCCTGCCGATCCTCCTCGGCTCCTGGCGCTTCACCCACAAACATCCAGTCCGCACTCAGACTACCAACCCCAAATACTGTCCGGATCCGCCCTTTGTGCAACGAGCAGAGCTTGCACGTCTGGACCGCATACTCCAGCGCGTCCCAATCCATATTGGAGGGAGAACTAGACGGTTCTTTTGCACCCGATGAAGCGGCGGCGTGGCCCACCGTCACGCTGTCTGTGCTGGTATCAATGTGCTGTTGACTTGGTGAAGCGTCGGCAACCGGCTGTCGAGCCGTACGTGCAGCCCAGATCTCGATCCCCATCGCCTGCAGATACGCGCGGCGTCTAACCTCTGCTTCACTCATAGGACAAGCATAGCTATGATCCTAAGGGTTGCAAAGCGTGCCCGCCTGGTAAGCTACTAGAGCACCTGACTGATTTGTGGATGCCGTCTTTCTACGGGCTCCGCAAGTTTGTTGAGCGCATTAACGTATGCCTTGACCGACGCTGTCACTATGTCTGTATCGGCACCGTGGCCGTTGACAATTCGGCCACCTTTCTCTAAGCGTACGGTTACTTCTCCCTGTGCATCCGTTCCACTGGTTATGTTGCTTACAGAATAGAGTTGCAGCTCTCCACCGCTGTCTATCAGCCTTTCTATCGCCTTAAACGAAGCGTCCACCATACCACTGCCACTAGATTCAGCGCGCTGCTCTTCGCCATCGACGCTTAACGTCACTTGGGCGTGGGGGGTCTCACCAGTCTGCGAACTTACCTGCAAAGTAACCAACCTGATGTTTTCGTTCGCCTGTTCCAGACCTTCTTCAGCCATTAGTGCCTGGAGGTCTTCGTCGAAGATCTCTCTTTTCTTGTCTGCAAGATCTTTAAATCGAGCGAACGCAGAGTTCAATTCCTCCTCGGTTTCAAACTCGATACCGAGCTCTTCCAGCCGGGCGCGAAAAGCGTTGCGTCCCGAAAGTTTACCCAACACCATACGATTGGTGCTCCAACCCACGTCCTCGGCACGCATAATCTCATAGGTCTCCCGCTTCTTGATCACCCCGTCTTGATGAATGCCTGATTCATGGGCAAAAGCGTTGGCTCCGACGATGGCCTTATTCGGCTGCACTATAAAGCCGGTCACCGTCGATACCAGGCGACTGGTTGGCACAAGCTGTGTTGTGTCTATTTTCGAGTCACAACGGAACACATCCTGGCGCGTCCTAACCGCCATCACAATCTCCTCCAATGAGGCGTTTCCAGCCCGTTCTCCCAAGCCATTTATGGTGCATTCGACTTGACGCGCACCTTGCATGACTGCAGTTAGGGAGTTTGCCACCGCCACACCTAGATCATTGTGACAGTGAACCGAAAACACAGCATTATCAGAGTTAGGTATCCGAGCAATAAGAGTTGCAATCAGATCGCCGAATTGACCGGGCAGGTTGTAGCCGACGGTGTCCGGTATGTTGACTGTACCAGCCCCTGCATCGATTACGGCCTCAAGCACCCGACACAAGAAGTCGGTATCAGATCGGCCCGCGTCTTCCGGCGAAAACTCGACATCATCGGTATAGCGCCGAGCACGCTCTACGGCCCATACAGCGCGCTCAAGGACCGCCTCTGGCTCCATCCGTAGTTTTTCACGCATATGAATAGGCGATGTTGCGATGAAGGTGTGTATGCGACGACGTTCTGCGGGCTTGATCGCATCAGCAGCGCGGTCAATATCCTTCTCTACAGTGCGAGCCAAGGCACATACCGTGCTGTCTTTTATAGACTTCGCGATGGTCTTCACAGCGTCGTAGTCACCGCGACTGGAGGCCGGGAAACCGGCTTCAATAACATCCACACGTAATCTTTCCAACGCCTTCGCAATACGTAGCTTTTCATCGTGGGTCATAGACGCACCCGGGCTCTGCTCGCCGTCACGCAACGTTGTGTCAAAAATAATTAGTTGTTCTTGCATAGTTTAGTATCCCCGACCAAAGGCAAGAAGATTTAACGAGGCTGCCCGCTTATGCGGACTCCGGTTAATAGTTTGATGTGGTGGGATATTTATGCGCCTAGCGGCGCAGCAATGCAGTAAGGAGAGCCAAGCACTCACAGCCAAGGCCGTTACGGCAAGTCAAATCACGAGAGGATCGGAGTGGCTGCGAGTTCATAACCGAGAGTGTAGATGAGGATAGTAGATCAGATCAAGTCTTCTTTGTCTTCGGATTTACTCAAAGGCTCTGCGTTGGGAGGGGTCGATTCGCTGTGGGGGTCCGTCTTACGCTTGGCGTTACGTCGATATCCCCAGACCGTTGATATTGGACCGGACAAAAAATAGACGAGCGCACACAGAAATAACACTCGTGGGGGACTAAGAGAAACGAGAACGAACATCAACACAAGAAAGATTAGTTTTACAAAAGGTATCCGTCCCTTCAGATCAAAGTCCTTAAAACTCCGATATCTGATATTGCTGACCATAGCCATGGCCGCCGCTACCACCAACACCATAGCAAGCGAAGAAATCTCTTCGCCTCTGAAGTTATAGCTATCTAGCACCCAGACAAAAGCTGCCACCAGAGCGGCCGCGGCGGGACACGGCAGTCCCTGAAAATATCCCTTATCCTGGACCTCTTGTGTGTTAAATCGGGCAAGACGGAGCGCCGTTGCGGCCACGTAGGTAAACGCTACCAGCCAGCCAACTTTGCCACTGGCATACAGGGTCCATTCGTAAATAACCAACGCCGGCGTCAAACCGAAGGAGATTACATCGACCAAGCTGTCGTATTCCTTGCCAAAGTCACTAGTGGTGTTGGTGATTCGTGCCACTCGCCCGTCTGCGCCATCCATTAGCATCGCCACAAATACTGCGATGGCCGCATTTTCAAAATCACCCTTGGTGGCCAACACTATCGCGTAGAATCCAAAGAACAGCCCTGCCGTGGTCAACAAGTTGGGTAGTACATATATCCCTTTTCGCGCAGATGGGTCCCGCGGTGTCCTGGTGTTTCTGCGTACCTTTTCAGCCATGAGATTGATCTAATCCAGCCAAAGTTGCGATGACATCCTTGCCGGCGTACACCCATGCCCCTAATCGAGTGTTTATCACGGTTTCTTTCGGAAGATAGACATCCACCCGTGAGCCAAACCGGATAAATCCGTAACGCTGTCCCTGTTTTACCGCCCCACCCGGCTCCACATAACACATGATCCTGCGCGCGATCAGCCCCGCAATCTGTACACACACCACATCCACGCCGTGATCATCTTGAACCCAGATCGCATTGCGTTCGTTTTCATGTGAGGCCTTATCAAGCATAGCATTGACAAACCGCCCGTGCTGATACCACTGTTGCATCACCTTGCCGCCTATGGGAACTCGATTTGAGTGCACCGAGAATACGTTCATAAAGATGCTAATCTTAAGTGCGGGGCGGTTGAGATACGGGTCTTCGGCTTCAACCAAAGACACTACTTTGCCGTCAGCGGGCGCAATGACTGCGTTCGCTACATCTGGTACAGATCGTGGCGGGTCCCGGAAAAACTGAATTATGAACAGGCTCAAAAACCACAAAGGCAGGGCCCAGGGCCAGCCCAGCGCGTAGTGCACTAAAGATGCGATGGAAATCGCAAGGGTGATATGGATCCACCCTTCACGCGCGACGATGGGGTATTGCTCGACAGCCATGGAATAGACGTTTCTACCTGAGAACTCGTTGGCGTTTGCAAGACCAACCCTGTGGCAATAGTGGAACACACCGTAGAGATGCCCCTGCGTGTCCCTGGCAGCGTTAACGTGCCTTCAATTCTTGTCTTTATCTACAATCCTGCCGGCCTTAATCCATGGCATCATGTCGCGCAACTGAGCTCCAACTTCCTCTATTTGGTGTTGTGCCGCCTGGTTACGCAACTCAAAAAAGTGTT
>Ga0224508_10002974_pt1 | contig 14188 bp, 11 predicted proteins | sample SF_Jan12_sed_USG_4_FD_170157 | JGI IMG/M metagenome (GOLD analysis project Ga0224508, IMG submission 170157) | Sediment microbial communities from San Francisco Bay, California, United States - SF_Jan12_sed_USGS_21 | ecosystem: Environmental > Aquatic > Marine > Sediment | place: USA... | reverse complement strand
CCGCCAAGCTTCTTAAACTCCAGCAATGAGTCCAGGGCATAGCCTGTATTCCTCCTGTGTATTTCAGGTTTTGGGTAATTAGACTCAATTTCTTGTCTTACGCCATGGCTAGTGAGCATCGCAATAATATCCTTGTAAATTTTAGCCTCGAGATCGTTCTGAGCTACTATTGATCGTATTTGAGCAGCGTCTACATTTTTAAAGGTAACTTCAGAACCATCCGAAAGCAAGCCTTTGACAGCAATGACTTTATCCCGGGTAACTCCATATTTAATAGAGGTAGTTCCGCTTGAATTATTTCCTACCATACCCCCTATCATACAACGGTTAGAAGTAGATGTATTGGGACCAAAGAAAAGGCCATGTGGGTTTAAAAAGTGGTTGAGCTCATCTCGTACCACCCCGGGCTGAACGGTGACTTGCTTCTTGATTGGATCCAGCTTGAGGATCTCAGTGAAATACCTGGAGACATCTACAATGATCCCGTCCCCTACGCACTGACCTGCCAGGGAAGTACCCGCCGTTCTGGGGACCAGCCCTATCTCATTTTCAGTAGCAAACCCAATTAATTCCTTGAGATCGTCGATAGATCTTGGATAAGCCACTGCTATTGGTGTTTTTCGATATACAGAAGCATCCGTTGCATAGATCATTCTTGACAAGTCATCGGTTAGAAGATCACCGGATAACTTATTTTTCAAAAGATTTATGCGAGAAATATCCAATTTGGAACAATTTTTGGCACCTAAAATAAGTTTTATTAGCACTGAATGTGCAAGGAACGAATGAATAAATTAATTTTGAACACAAATCAATACTCATGAAAAAATTAGCTTCATTACTTGGTCTCTTACTTTTAACTTCATTTAGTATACATGCTCAGGATATTTCAGACCATGCCCTTGGTCTCAGACTTGGCGATAGCGACGGCTTTGGCGCTGAGATATCATATCAAAAAAGAGTCGGCCAGTTTAACCGCCTGGAAATAGACCTCGGCTGGCGTGATAGCAGGCAATATGACGCCTTCAAATTAGCTGGAATTTACCAATGGGTAGATGTGATCGATGGCGGTTTTAATTGGTACTATGGCTTTGGTGGCGGACTGGGCAATGTGGATTTTGAACCTGTTTTAGGTACTGGTGGAACCTTTACTCCAGATGGCGGACTCTTTGTGTTTGCGGCCGGGAATGTCGGGGTAGAATACGATTTTGATATTCCATTGCTGATATCCCTGGATATACGACCCGAGCTGGGATTGATCGGATATGACGATTTCTCTGATAGTTTTGATTTTGACATAGCCCTTGGCCTGCGATATCAATTCTAATCCAGCAGCACTAGAACCAGTATCTAAACCAATTTTCCGTATTGAATTAATCTTGGCTACCTTTGCCGAGCAAAAATTGTACATATGAGATTTTTTGGACTAGGATTGATCGTATTGAGTATTCTGATCAGCAGTTGTGCTGAGAAAGTGGATGGCTACCTTCTTACAGGAGAATTCACAGGGGATCTGGAGGACGGCACCGCCGTTTATTTAAAAGCCATGAATGAACTAAATAGGCTTGTTGAAGTAGATACAGCTTATTTAGAAGCAGGCGCTTTCCAATTTGCAGGAAAGACAGAGGCACCTGAATTACATTACTTATTCATAGATCAGACACGTGGTAATATTCCTGTAGTCTTGGAAGATGGAAAGATCGAAGTAAACGCCCAAAAAGACAGCCTGGCGTTTGCCAGTGTCGAAGGCACCTTGCAAAATGAATATTTCCAGGATTATCTTAAACATTCACGCGTCATATCCTTAAAAGTGGCTTCTATTCAGTTAGACGCTTCAACAGCTTCTGCGGCCAAAGATACTGCTGTGGTTAGTTCTCTGCGTGACGAATATCTGGAATTACAGAATGAAGCACGGGATTACGAGGTGGAATTTATTAAAGGACAACCAGATGCGTTGATTTCGCTTTTACTTCTTGAACGCGTCAACGCTGGCAAAACCATTCCTGAAACCGAAGTATTAGAATTATTTAACGCACTTTCTCCTGAGCTGCAGTCGAATACGATAGGCACAAAGTTAAAAGCGACTCTTGAAAGAGGTGCCAAAGTAGCTATAGGGGCCCAAGCTCCTAATTTCTCGGCACCTACCCCGGGAGGTCAGCAGCTCTCATTAAATGAGGCACTGGGCAAAGTAACTATTGTAGACTTTTGGGCAGCATGGTGTAAACCTTGCCGGGCAGAAAATCCAAACCTGGTCAGAGTCTATGAAAAGCATAAGGACAAAGGACTTTCAATTATCGGGGTTTCCCTGGATAGAAAAGCAGAGGATTGGATCAAAGCCATCGAAGTAGACAATCTTACCTGGCATCAGGTATCTAATGTTCGTTATTTTGATGAGATAGCTGCATTATACAATGTGAGGGCCATCCCGGCCTCATTTATTCTTGATGAGAATGGTGTAATTGTAGCAAAAAACCTGAGGGGTAATGCCCTGGCTGAAAAGATCAGCGAACTTTTACCATAAAAAAACCCTGTTGTAAAAGCAACAGGGTTTTTCTTTTCTTTTTCAACTTTAGAATTTACTTCTTACATCTTCAAAAGTACCGATGACTGTAGCATCATCATCGATTTCTACGTCCCCGAAAATATTTACTTTATTATCCGATCCAAGGAATTCCAGGGTAGCACCTTTTTCAAGGATCAGATCCCCGTACAGCGTAAGATCTCCTTCAATTCTCAGGATAGCGTATTCTTCAACAACTATATTTCTTCTACGGTTATTCCTTCCTACAGTCATCATCCCATTCATCTCAAATGTGCCTCTTTCACGTATACTGACCGCATTTCTTACTGTCCATGATCCGCAGAGTAAGAGGGCGCCACTCACATTAATATTATTGAAATTCTTAGAGCCGCTATAAGCGCGTTCCTCATTTGTCAGGACAATTAACTTTGAACTACCCCTGTATTCAGGAAGGTCTTTACAACGCTCAACCAGGCTTGCACTTGGACGATTAAATTTTATAATTTGAACTCCCTCAGTTCCTGAAGCAGCAATTATATAGTCTCCTTTGGTAGCCAAAAAGTTCATAGACCCTTCTAATTCGAGGATTCCCACGACCTCAAATGAACCATCAGGCAGTTCTTCCGATAAACATAATCCGGCACCACCGTTAGCCATTAAGATGACATTTTCATTAAGTCCGACCGCATTTGTGGTCTTATCATCCGGGTTTTCCAATATCGGGTTTGTAGGTATATTAATATGTTCGAGAAGCGTACCCGTGCTTGCGTCATAAATACCTGCCCCTCTGGAAGCTTCAGGAACAAGTATCTTGTTATTCCCAAAATCAAGTGTTTTTTTGGAGGCGAAACCCAGATCACTATTGATTGGGAATTGCAGGGTTGTCTGAATATTTTGGTCAAGAATGGATACTCCTGTTTCGGCATCTAATATGGCTAGTTGAGATCCGTTTATCGCAAGGGAACGCAGATCCGTGAATGACAGTTCACTAAGCATCGAGAGCGTGGTTTTATCATAGGTAGCAAGCACACCTTCAGCACCACTAGTCACATGTAGCTTATCACCATTGATTACAAGGTCTGTTGCATTTTGCCCAACCTGGAATCCATACGTTATCCCTGATCTGATATCAAACCTCCCGTTTGCTACCCTAATTTTTCCGACAAAGGAATTTTCTTCAGCGAGATTAGACAACTCGGCATCTACACCTCCGGCTACATAAACGTAACCATCATCGTACTGAAGGGAGTTGATGTCGGCATTTGTATAATACAACCTGGAAGTAAGCCTTGGATTTCTTGGATTTGAGATCCGGATAATATCGACGGCTCCTAAATAGGTTTCCCCGACCGTATTATACGATACATAGGCATAGTCAGAAGACACATGCACATGTGTGGATGTGAGTAATTGACCCTGGTACACAGGTGCTTTGATCTGGGCTATCTGCGTAAGTGGATAGTCGCCAGCTTGTTCTTCTGCATTCCTAGATTTTAATGCAGATCCTTTGGCTGCACCGTCCTTGAAAATATCCAAAGCTCCGGCATGTGAGAAGGAAATACTTTGCTGTAAAACAGCTTCATCATTTACTACCGAAACATCTTCGGCAAACGTATCCTGATATATAATGGTTTCATCTGAACAAGATACCAATAGCATAAATGTCGCCCCTAGTAGCAGGCATCGATTCTTAAACATGGTAGGTTACATTATTAGGCTAGGGCTATTACATTAACGAGGTCTTATCCTGTTTCTTATATCGACCTTATGAAAAAGAATCCTGAAAATTCACGGTTTCATTATGTCTGACTCATATTCAGATAATTAGCTTACACATAATATGTCAGAAAATTTGGTAATTTATGGACAGAAAAATAGAATTGAAGAAGATCGATTCTAAACATTTTGAGTCAGGAAATGGGATAGTAATAAGTCTTGGGCAACTTCACAGTAGTTGGGAAGTGTAAGAAAGTATTACAATTTACCAGCTTTCTCTAAGCCGAATAACAAAATAATAGGAATGGCAAGGAGAATCACCATCCAGGTTTCTGTCCAGAGTAGATCCGGTTTAAAGATCAGTGTAACTAGATAACCCCCAACAGCGCCGCCAAAATGGGCCGTATGGCCAATATTCCCAAGTCTTTTTTTCATCCCATAGATGGAATACAAAAGGTATCCGATCCCAAGGACGTATGCAGGAATAGGAATGGGGATAAGCATAATAAACAACTTCATATCTGGTTGCAACAGTATAGCCGCGTATAAAATCCCTGTGACAGCGCCACTAGCCCCTACTGCACTGTAAAAAGGTTCATCTTTATGAAAGAACAGAGCTAACAAACTCCCTGCAACTAGACTCGCCATGTAGATGATCAGAAACTTGGGTGCGCCTAACCATCGTATCACGACATCGGCAAAGAAATACAGGGTAAACATATTCATGAACAAATGCGCCACATCTACATGTAGAAATCCCGAAGTGATCATCCGGTCGCGTTGCCCGGCTTTTATAGCTCCGATACCAAACTTGTAACGTTCAAAGAACTGCATATTATTAAAACCCCGGATGGAGACCAAAACATTGACGGCAATGATGGCAATGGTAGCGATGTGTAGGTTCATAATACCCTTTATTACGGGCCAAATATAGCTATATTTGCCAACAGAAAAATACAGATGCAACTTCTAGCCTATCTTCTTACTTATCCCATAATCTGGATACTTTCTATCCTCCCTTTTAAGGTCCTCTACCTTATTTCAGATCTGTTATACTTTTTGTTGTACCGACTAGTGGGATATAGAAAGAAAATCGTTCGCACAAACCTGAATTTGGTATTCCCAGACAAGTCGGCAGAAGAACTCAAACAAATCGAAAAACGTTTCTACGGACATTTATGCGACCTGTTTATGGAGGCTTCAAAGTCCAGAGCATTGACTGTAGCGAATCTGGAAAGACGATATAAACTGTTGAATATAGAAATGCTCCAAGAGTTGGAATCTGAAAACAGTACTGTCGTTCTTATTTCTCACTACGCTAATTGGGAATGGACCGTGAGCCTGAATCACTATTTGGATTCAGAAGGTTTTGGTGTATATCAAAAATTAGCCAATCCTTATTTTGACAAGTTTATCAGGCGAACAAGGGCAAAATGGAAGCTGACGCTTATTGAACAACAGGAAACCAGCCAGGTCATCCAAGCTAACGCCGAACAAGGGTTAAGAGCTGTTTATGGATTAATAAGCGATCAATCGCCTATGGTAAAAAAGGCCCGACTTTGGTTACCCTTCATGGGGATTACGGTGCCTGTCTTCACCGGAGCGGAAGCCCTGGCTAGGAAATATAATTTCGCAGTTGTATTTGCGTCTGTAAAAAAAATAAAACGAGGCCATTACACTTTGGAATTCATTCCGATAACACTAGAAGCCGGGGAGACTGACCCGGAATATATTACCCGTAAATTCATTGAGCTATGTGAAGAACAGATCAAGGATCATCCAGAATTTTACCTATGGACACACAGGCGCTGGAAGCACAGGGATAAAGTGCCTAAAGAGTTTAAGAAGGATTAGCTAACTCTTTGATTTCCTGAATAATACGATCAGCCAAAGAATCAGCATCATTTTGATTTCCGGCTTCGGTATATATCCGAATAATGGGCTCTGTATTACTCTTCCTCATATGCACCCAGGAATCCGAAAAATCAATTTTGACACCATCTACCGTACTTACTTCCTCATCGGCATATTTATTTTTCATCGAAGCTAACAAAGCATCAACATCTAAATCCGGAGTGAGCTGGATTTTCTTCTTGCTCATAAAATAAGCCGGATAACCGGACCTTAATTCTGAAACTGGAATCCTGCGTTCCGCAAGCAACATTAAGAATAAAGCAATGCCAACCAGGGCATCCCTGCCATAGTGACTCGCTGGATAAATAATACCTCCATTTCCTTCTCCTCCAATGATGGCCTTGGTGTCTTTCATAGCTGATACGACATTGACTTCTCCAACAGCTGCTGCTATATATGAACCTCCATGACTATGGGTGACATCGCGTAAAGCCCTTGTTGATGATAAGTTAGAGACGGTATTGCCCGGCGTTTTGCTTAAAACATAGTCGGCACATGCTACTAATGTGTATTCTTCACCGAACATCTCCCCTTTTTCATCCACAAAAGCGAGTCGGTCTACATCAGGATCAACTACAATTCCAAAATCTGTCTTTTCAGAAATTACCCGGGCACATAGATCGCCAAGATGTTCTTTCAAGGGTTCCGGATTATGCGGGAAGTGGCCGGTAGGCTCGCAATAGAGTGGAATGTATTCAACGCCCAGGGCATCTAATAGCTTAGGAATAGCCAGACCCCCGGTAGAATTCACACCATCTACAACAACTTTAAAGTTAGCAGAGCGGATCTTTTCTGTATCAACCAATTCAAGGTCCAGGACCTCCTGAACATGAATATCCATATAGCCATCTTTAGGCGTTATCTTACCTAAATCATCTACCTCAGCAAATTGAAAAGCTTCATTTTCAGCGAGTCTCAGGATCTTTTCGCCCTCCATGGCATTTAGAAATTCGCCTTTGTTGTTTAATAATTTCAAGGCATTCCATTGCTTAGGGTTGTGGCTGGCCGTAAGAATTATACCCCCATCGGCCTTCTCAAGAGGTACGGCTATTTCCACTGTCGGAGTAGTTGAAAGACCCAGGTCAATTACGTTAATGCCGAGACCCAAAAGCGTTTGTTGCACTAAGTTTTGGATCATAGGCCCTGAAATTCGGGCATCACGCCCAATTACCACAGATGGAACATCAGTCTGAACATGGTCTTTGAGCCAGGTACCATATGCAGCGGCAAACTTGACTGCATCCAGCGGTGTTAAATTGCTTCCTGTGGTTCCGCCAATAGTTCCCCGTATCCCGGAAATAGATTTTATGAGTGTCATTTCTTTGTTTGAATATGGCAAATATAACTGACCCGCTTTAATTCCCTGATTTGAATTCGTAATTTCGACCGAAACCCGCCTATGAATTTCCTTGCCCATATCTATTTGTCCTTTGGAGATGATGAGATCACTGTAGGTAATTTTATTGCCGACAGTATACGCGGGAACAAGTTTTCCCACCTCCCTCCAAACATCCAAAAAGGTATTCGACTGCATCGGGAGATCGACACTTTTACAGATGCCCACCCAATAGCCAGGCAGAGTAGTAAAAGACTTCATGTCAATTATAGTCACTATAGCAGGGTTATTGTCGATATCTTTTATGACCATTTTCTCGCCCGCAATTGGGATACATATTCGGATATACCGCTCGAAGATTTTACAGAGAAATTTTATGATATGATCGAGACACATTACCCGATTCTCCCTATAGGCATCAAGCGTATGATGCCATATATGATAGCAGATAATTGGTTGTTAAGCTATGGAACCATAGAAGGAATCGGGCGTGTTTTGAATGGTATGAACCGCAGAACACAAAACAGGAGCAAAATGCAATATGCTATTGTAGATCTGGAAGCACATTATGGAGAATTTGAAAGAGAATTTTCCCTGCTCTTCGAAGAATTAATTATCTTTTCGCGCCAAAAAATGAAGTCGTTATGAAATATTGTATTCCCTTTTTCATTTTACTAATTCTCTTTAATTGCAAACCTGCTCCTGCCACTCCAACAGGCGAAGTAGCTGAAAGCGCCATGGTAGTCTCGGCAAGGAAAGAAGCTTCCAAAATAGGTGTTGAGATCCTTAAAAAGGGAGGAAATGCCTTTGATGCCATGGTAGGTACAGACCTGGCCTTAGCTGTAGCCTATCCTTTTGCAGGAAATTTAGGAGGTGGTGGTTTTATGGTCTACAGGCAAAGTAATGGGGATGTTGGTGCCTTGGATTATCGCGAAAAAGCTCCTTTAAAAGCACATCGGGATATGTATTTAGACAGCACAGGCAACGTGATCCCTGGCATGAGTACGGAAGGGGCCACAGCAGTTGCCGTTCCCGGAACCTTGGCCGGATTATTTGAAGTCCATGAAAAGTTTGGAACCCTGCCAATAGAAGAGATCATTGCCCCTGTCATTGTACTTGTGGAACAGGGTGTGGAAGTTACGGAGAAGCAGGCAAATCGACTAGAATACTATCGGGACCAGATCATGAAAGTAAATGGTGACAATACCCTATTTTATACCAGCTGCACGGCAGGGGATACTTTGAGATACCCGGCCCTCGCAAATACCTTGAGGCGAATTGCCAAAAATGGGAGAGATGAATTTTACAAAGGGGAAACGGCAAAGATCTTGGCCAAATTTATACAGGACAAAGGAGGTTTTGTAACTGAAGAAGATCTAGCCGCTTATGAAGCCCAATGGAGGCAGCCCGTAATTTTTAGCTATAAGGATCTGAAAATAATTTCCATGAGTCCGCCCAGCAGTGGAGGAGTTACCATGAACCAAATCTTTAAAATGATAGAACCCTATGATATTGGGGATTATGATCATAATTCTCCGGAGGCCGTGCAATTGCTTACTGAGGCTTTTAGAAGGTCGTATGCAGACCGGAATTACTACCTGGGCGATCCTGATTTTGTTGATATTCCACTTGATGTACTTCTTTCAGGGCCCTATTTAAAAGAACGAATGGATTCGTTTACCTGGGATCAGGCAACTTTATCTTCCGACGTATTACACGGCGAAGTGCTGATCGCCGAAAGTATGGAAACCACCCACTACTCCATTGTAGATCAATTTGGAAATGCCGTATCTGTGACCACAACTTTAAATGGTGCCTACGGCTCCAAATTGTATTGCGATGAACTCGGTTTCTTTCTCAATAATGAAATGGATGATTTCAGTGCAAAGCCAGGGGTTCCCAATATGTTCGGACTTACAGGTGCCGAAGCAAATAGTATAGCTGCTGAAAAACGTATGCTGAGCTCTATGACGCCTACGATCGTTGAAAAAGATGACGCTTTGTGGTTAGTCGTTGGCACCCCGGGAGGTTCCACCATCATTACGGCAGTCGCCCAAACAATATTGAACGCATATGAATTCAATCAAAGTATGCAGGAAGCCGTCAATTCGCCGAGGTTTCACCATCAATGGCTTCCGGATTTTATCGTATTTGAACTCGGTGGATTTTCAGATGCCGTTAAAGAGGAATTAAAGTCCAAAGGCTATCAGATTAACGAGGACAGGACACCGGTGATAGGAAAAGTTGATGCTATCCGGGTTCTACCAGATGGTCGCTTAGAAGGCGGAGCAGATCCCCGAGGCGATGATACGGCGGTTGGTTATTAGCTGCTACAACTCGGATAAACCGTATTCATTTAAGACCACTTGCCAGGTTTGACTTTCAATGATCTCCAGGATCTTCTGTGAGATTGCCCATTCCAGAGTTTCACGCTCTTTTGGGAGTCCGAATGCATACGATTGCCGGTCAAATTTTAAAGGCAGTATACTGATCTCAGAAAGAGTTGAATCTTTGCTTACCCGGTATCGCATAATAGGTTCATCATAAATGAAGGCATCAAGCTCTCCGTCCCGCAATGCATAGGCCCCGGGAAGAACCCCATCGTATAATCGGATATCATTGAAAAAATGATTCTTTAAAAATCCGACAGTACTCGTATTGTTTACTGTACCAACCCGTCGTTCTTGAAATGAGGTAAAAGAATTCTCGGTACTACTTAATTTATTTACTGTAAGGCTTGACGCAATACTTGCCGTTAAACCGGAAATAAACAGAAGTCCGGTAAACATCAGAAAAAGAGCAGTAAGTTTTCCCTTGGTACTTATGGGTGACTTATCACCATATCCCACTGTTGTTAATGTGACCATGGACCACCAAAGGCCATCCCATATGCCTTTGTAATTCTTTCGGAAATTTGGATTTTTTTTTCGCTCGAAATACCAGCCTGCAAGTCCAAAAATTGCTATGATCAAAATCAGGGCCAGAAAGCCTCTCAAAAAGTTGGTGTTTAAAAAACCTTTTAAAAAAGCCAATAATTTATGAAGCGAGCTCTGACTGGCAATAGCTACCGTGGCATTGGAAGCATAATAGGATTCGCTAAATTCCATAGTTCTGTGCCGCTCTGCAGTTATTGTCAGGGGGTTTATACTGAGATCTATAGTTCCTTCTTTTAAGGCATTCAGCATATCTGTAAATTCCATTTCTTGTAACACAAAGGGCTGGTTAATTCCTTTTGCCACCTCGTTCCAAAGCCAGATATTGATACCATTTAATGCCTGGCCCTCTTCCTGTATAATAAAAGGAGGAGATGATGTATATCCCACGATCAAAGTGTCTTTAACACCCTGAGCTGAGGTTAATAATGTTAAAAGAGAAAAGATGATGATCAAAAAAGTACGCATGTTGGTATTTCAGGTTTGGTCTCCTAAATATACAATTTATGCGAAAGGAAAATTGAGGTTAACCGACTAGGCCATTACTTAGTGATCTGGCGTTTAAGATCTTCCATGGATTCCTGTAATTGCTTAAGCAATCCCTTTTCCGTGCTGGCATCTACGCCAAAAGTGAGTTTACTGCTTACCTCCCAAATTTCCTGCACTTTATGGGGTTCAATATCATAAGGCGGATAGTTCTCATTGAGAGATATCAACATGATATGCTGTGAATTTGGTGATTTCTCTACTTTCTTGACCAGGACAGCATCGTCCAGAACAATGACATAGATCTTATTCGGGCTCACATTATCAAAAGATTCCAACGCCCGGGCCAATACCCATTCTTTTGGTTTCAGATTCGGAAGCATGCTATCCCCTTCTACCTGAAAACCTCTATAAGTTGCATTCCTGAATTGCGGTAGTGGGAGGTCAAATGCAGGCAATTGTTCGTACCAGCTGGTATCCTGAATATTTTGAGGATAGCCGGCCGCTGCCTTGGCATTAACCAAAACAATGTTCTCATTTTCGGCAGAATCAACCGTAACTACTTTCGGAATGACACTCACCTGCGAAGTATTAATGTATTGTTGTGAGCTTTCACCAAATAGCCAGAGAGGGTTGATCTTAAACTGTTTTAGAAGTTCTGCCACAACTTTACCAGATAATTTCGTTCTGCCTCTTTCAATATCGGCAGTTGTATTAGATATTCCCAATAGCTGCGCAAATTCTGCCTGTGTATGTCCTAATGAACGGCGCAATTCGCTGAATCTTTGTAAAGTCACATCGTTTTCCATAAGCGGTAATTATGATCATTTTAAGTAGAACACCAGGTTCCTATAGCATCAAAGATACATAATTAGGATATATTCCAAAAATTCTTATGGAATATTTCCATAATTAGGAATATTTCCATAATTTTGGAAAAAATACAACAATGGGCATATCAGAAATACAACAAGCACTACGCTCGGTCGCACTTAAAGGAAGTTTGGATACTTTCAGGACTCAGACCGGTACGGATTCATCAGGATTGCTTCCCGCAACAGTTAATGCAACCACAGTCCCAACAAACAAAAATGGCCTGCAACTAACATTATTTTAAGCGTATGAAAACAATTGAGCACATTTCGTATGACGGTTCTTTTAACGGCTTCCTTAGTGTTGTCTTTACCATCTTTCAACAAGAAGATCTCCCACTGGGGATCAAAGCAAAGAAGCAGGAAGACCAGGATCTATTTCCAAGTGAAGCGTATATAGAAACGGATCTTGGCAAAGCCAGACGCGTATGGAGAAGCCTGGAAAAGAAAAGCAGCAATACAATAAAGGGGATCTACTTTGCCTTTTTAAGTGAGCAAAGTGATATAGAGTTGCTCTTATTCCGATATATCAAATCCATTTTCAACACCACTTCTGAAGCTACCTTATTTGATCCCAGAGAAAAGACCAGGATCTTTCAATTGGCTAAAAATGTAGCCAAAGAGAAACAGCGCATTGAGACTTTTACTCAATTGTCTGAATGTAGTACGGGCTTGTTAAAAGGCAATATTCAACCTAAGTATAATGTCCTCCCATTAATTTCAAAACATTTCAAATCACAAAATGGAAATTATCCCTGGATGATCACAGATACGAAAAGAAATTTGATTCTATCTTATGATGGGTTATACCTGGGAATACAGCCCTTTCACAAGATTAATACCGATGGGCTCAAGAAGTTAAAACGCCCCTTTAGTTCTTCGCTGCATATAGGGCAGAAAATCGCAGTCTGATATTGGATTTAACCAAGAACTGGACGTTACATATCTAACTAAATAGGAGATTAGGGTTGCTTCGCTTTTAGATGCCAAAAGCGTACCTTTGCACTTCTGCACTTTTGGCATGATCCAATACGAAGAAAACATAGAAGTTAAAGGGGCTCGTGTCCACAATTTAAAGAATATTGATGTCAGTATTCCGCGAGAAAAATTGGTGGTTATCACCGGCTTATCCGGTAGTGGAAAATCATCTTTGGCATTTGATACGATATATGCCGAGGGCCAACGAAGATATATTGAAACGTTTTCTGCTTACGCAAGACAATTCCTTGGGGGTTTGGAAAGACCTGACGTAGATAAGATCGATGGCTTATCTCCTGTAATCGCTATAGAACAGAAAACCACTTCTAAATCCCCTCGCTCGACGGTAGGAACGATCACTGAGATATACGACTTTTTACGCCTGCTTTTTGCCCGAACGGCAGATGCATACAGCTATGTTACCGGGCAGAAAATGGTAAGCTACAGCGATGAAAAGATCCAGGAACTGATCCTGGAGTTGTATATGAACAAAAGGGTCAATATCCTCTCTCCCGTTATAAAATCCAGAAAAGGGCATTACCGGGAGCTCTTTGATCAAATTGCCAAGCAAGGCTTTGTAAAAGTTCGGGTAAATGGAGAAATACAGGATCTGGTCAAAGGGATGCGCCTGGATAGGTATAAGACTCATGACATCGAAATCGTAATAGACAGACTGGCCATAAACAAAAAGGAAGATATAATTAAAAGACTGTCTGAATCCATTAAGACGGCGATGTATCATGGAGATAATGTGCTGATGGTTCTCGAAGAAGGAGATGCTACGCCCCGTTATTTTAGCAGGGATCTGATGTGTCCTGTTTCCGGTATATCCTATCCAAGCCCGGAACCTAACACCTTTTCATTTAATAGTCCCAAAGGAATGTGCCCTTCTTGCCATGGTCTTGGACATATATTTCAGGTTAATGAATTTAAAATCATCCCCAATAAAGAGCTATCCATTCACTCAGGGGGTATTGCCCCTTTGGGAGAATTCAAGAAATCATGGGCATTTAAGCAGTTGGAGACTATTGGTCAGCGTTACAATTTTAGTTTAAGCGATCCCATTAGCGACATACCTTCAGAAGCCATGGATGTGATCCTGCACGGTGGTGAGGAACAATTTGATGTAGATTCAAAGTCCCTGGGTGTTTCCAGATCCTACAAGATAGATTACGAAGGGATTTCCAATTTCATTCAGCAACAATATCAAAATGCAGATTCCACTGCGATAAAACGCTGGGCAAAGGGTTATATGGATAAGAAGAAATGCCCTGAATGTGAGGGTGCCCGACTGCGAAAAGAGTCCCTTTATTTTAAGGTCAACGAGCGGAATATCGCAGAACTGGCCCAAATGGATATTGAAGAATTAGCCGCATTCTTTGACACCTTAATGGACGAACTAAGTCCTTCACAGCAAAAAATTGCGGAGGAA
>Ga0224508_10002973_pt1 | contig 14189 bp, 17 predicted proteins | sample SF_Jan12_sed_USG_4_FD_170157 | JGI IMG/M metagenome (GOLD analysis project Ga0224508, IMG submission 170157) | Sediment microbial communities from San Francisco Bay, California, United States - SF_Jan12_sed_USGS_21 | ecosystem: Environmental > Aquatic > Marine > Sediment | place: USA... | reverse complement strand
GCTGCGCGAGTCGGGCGAGCTGTCCGACGACACCCGCTCGCGCCTGGCCCTGACCGCCTTCGAGCGCACCGCGCGCTACGACACGGCGATCCACGCCTGGCTGGCTTCGCGCGCTTCGAGCGAAGCCGCCGACGACCCGTTCCCGCCGCGGCTCGAGGTGGGGCTCGCCCGCGCCCAGTCGCTCCGCTACGGCGAGAACCCCCACCAGAAGGCCGCCCTCTACGGGCGCTTCCTCGAGGTGGCCGAGCCGTTGCACGGCAAGGAGCTGTCCTTCAACAACATCGTCGACGTGCAGGCGGCGCTGGCGCTGATCTCCGAGTTCGCCAGCGAGCCCCAGGCCGCGGTGGCGATCCTCAAGCACAACACGCCCTGCGGCGTGGGCCTGGGCGCCACGCCGGCCCAGGCCTACCGGCGCGCCTTCGAGACCGATCCCGACTCGCCCTTCGGCGGCATCATCGTGGCCAGCCGGCCCTTCGATCTCGAGCTGGCCCGCGCCGTCGACGAGATCTTCACCGAGGTCTTGATCGCTCCGGGCTTCGACGACGAGGCCCTGGCCCTGCTGCAGAAGAAGAAGAACCGCCGCCTGCTGCGCTTCCACCCCGACCGGGTGCCCGCCGCCGAACTCGACCTGCGCCGCGTATTCGGCGGACTGCTGGTGCAGGAGCCCGACCTCGCCTTCGAAGACGTGGCGGCCTGCCAGGTGGTGACGAAGCGCAAGCCGGGCGAGGACGAGCTGCGCGCGCTGGCCTTTGGCTGGGCGGTTGTCAAGCACGTGAAGAGCAACGCCGTGGTCTTCGGCGCGGCCGACGGCACCCTGGCCATCGGCGGCGGCGCGACCTCGCGCGTGGACGCGATCCACAACGCGCGCGCCAAGGCCGAGCGCGTCGGGCTCGACCTGCGCGGCTCGGCCCTGGCCAGCGACGCCTTTTTCCCGTTCCCCGATGGACTCGAGGTGGCGGCCGCCGCCGGTGCCACGGCCTTCGTGCAGCCCGGTGGATCGGTGCGCGACGAAGAGGTGATCGCCGCCGCCGACCGGCTCGGCGCGACGATGGTGTTCACCGGCAAGCGCCACTTCCGCCATTGATGAGCCCCCGGGCACTGCGAGTGTTGGTGGTCGGCTCCGGCGGGCGCGAGCACGCGCTGTGCTGGAAGCTCGCCCAGAGCCCAGAGCTCGGCGCGCTGCTGGCCGCGCCGGGCAGTGACGCCATCGGCGAGCTGGCGACCTGCTTCGGCGAAGTGGGCGCCGGCGACGTCGACGCGCTGGTGACGCTGGCCCGCGCGGAGTCGGTCGACCTGGTGGTGGTGGGCCCGGAGGATCCGCTGGTCGCCGGCTTGGCCGACCGGCTGGCCGAGGCGGACATCGCCTGCTTCGGGCCCTCGGCTGCGGCCTCCCGGCTCGAGGGCAGCAAGGCCTTCGCCAAGGACTTCATGCAGCGCCATGGAATTCCCACCGCCGGACACGCGGTCTTCGAAGACCTGGAGGCGGCCCGCGCCCACGTACGCGCACAGGGCGGCCCCTGCGTGGTGAAGGCCGACGGCCTTGCCGCCGGCAAGGGCGTCACGGTCTGCGAGACGCCCGAGCAGGCCCTGGCCGCCCTCGACGAGGCCATGTCCGGCCGCCGCTTCGGCGAGGCCGGCGACACGGTGGTGATCGAGGAGCGCCTGCTCGGCGAGGAGGCCTCCTATTACGCCCTCTGCGACGGCGAGCACGTGGTGCCTCTGGCCCCGGCCCAGGACCACAAGCGCGCTCTCGACGGCGACCGCGGCGAGAACACCGGCGGCATGGGCGCCTACGTCCCGGCGCCGGTGGTGGACGAGGCGGTGGAGAAGAAGATCCTCGAGCGCGTGGTGCACCCGGCGCTGGCGGGCTGCGCCGCCGACGGCATGCCCTATCGAGGTGTGCTCTTCGTGGGCCTGATGGTCGACGCCGCCGGCGAGCCCCAGGTGATCGAGTTCAATGTGCGCTTCGGCGACCCCGAGACCCAGCCCCTCTTGCTGCAGATGGAGAGCGACCTGTTGCCGCTGCTCGAGGCCGCCGCGACCGGGGGCCTCGACCGCCTGCCGCCGCCGGCCACCCGCGGTCACGCCGTCTGTGTGGTGCTGGCCTCCGAGGGCTATCCGCGCAGCTACCCCAAGGGTCGGCCGATCCGCGGGCTCGAGGCCGCGGCGGCCGATCCCGACACGGTGGTCTTCCACGCGGGCACGAAGCGTGCCGGCGCGGGCTTCGAGACGGCCGGTGGACGCGTGCTGGGCGTGACCTCCCGCGGCGACAGCGTCGACCAGGCGCGGGCGCGCGCCTATGCCGCGGTGGAGAAGATCTCCTTCGACGGCGCCCAGCACCGCAGCGACATCGCCTTCCGGGCGATCGCGCGCTGATGGAGCGCGACGGCGACGCGGGCGATCGCGGGCGGATGGAGCGCGATCTCGACGCGAGGGGTCGCGGGCCTGCGGAAGTCGACCTCGACGCGGCCGTGGCGCGCGTGGCTTCGGGCGAGCTGCTCGCCTATCCGACCGAGACCGTCTGGGGGCTGGCCGCCGACGCGCGCAGTGACGCGGCCGTGGCGGAGCTGTGGCGCTTCAAGGGGCGCGACTCCGATGCGCCGGTCTCGATCCTGGTGAGCGGTGCGGAGGCCCTGGAGCCCCTGGGCTTCGCGCCGGGCGAGTCGGCGCAGCGCGCCCTGAGCGCACTGTGGCCGGGTCCGCTCACCGCCGTCCTGCCCTGCCGCGGTCGCTTCGCGGCGGGCGTGGCGCGCGCCGACGGCGCCGTGGGCCTGCGCTGCTCGCCCCACCCGGATGCCGCCGCCCTGGCCCAGGCCTGCGATCGTGCGGGCGCCGGTCCGGTCACGGCCACGAGCTGCAACCGCAGCGGCGAGCCCGCCGCCGCCGACCGCGCCGCGGCCCGCTCGGTGTGCGGCGATGCGGTGGCGCTGCTGGCCGGCGGGGACGCCGGCGGGGGCGAGCCCAGCACGGTGGTCGATTTCACCGGTCCGCGACCCCGCGTGCTGCGCTGGGGCGGGGTGGACAAGACGGCCCTGGCGTCGCTGTTAGGCGAGCTGGAGGCCGCATGACTCGGACCCGATCCGTCCTTCGAGAGGCCGCATGACTCGAATCAAGCCCTTCCGGGCCCTGCGCTACGACTCCGAGCGGGTCGATCTGTCGAAGGTGATCGTGCCGCCCTACGACGTGGTGGCCGACGAGGACCGCGCAGGCTTCTTCGACCGCGATCCGCACAACGCGATCCGCTTCGAGCTGACCCGCGACGTGGCCGAGCAGGCCAGCACCGACTACGCCCACGTGCGCGAGACCCTGCAGGCCTGGACCGCCTCGGGCGTGCTCACCCGCGAGGCCGCCCCCGCTCTGTATCCGCTGCGCCAGAGCTTCAGCGCGCCCGACGGCACGCCCATGGCCCGCGACGGCTTCTTCGCCCTGCTCGGCCTCGAAGACTACGAGCGCCGCATCGTGCGCCCCCACGAGCGCACCCTGGCCGGGCCCAAGGCCGACCGGCTGAAGATGCTGCGCGCGGCTCGCGCCAACCTGTCGGTGGTCTTCCTGCTCTATGAAGACCGCGAGGACGAGCTGGCGCCGCTGCTCGCCCAGGCGCTGGACGCCGCGCCGCTGGGCAGCGCCACCGATGCCGGCGGCACCGAGCACCGCCTGGCACGTCTCGACGAGGCCGGTTCGGTGGCGCGCATCGAGCGCTTTCTGGCCGAGCGCCCGGTGGTGATCGCCGACGGCCACCACCGCTACGAGACGGCGCTGGCCTACCGCGACGAGCGCCGCGCCGCCGGCGACGGCCGCGATCCCGAGGCGCCCCACGAGTGGCTGCTGGTCTTCCTGGCCAACGCCTTTGCGCCGGGCAGTCTGCTGCTGCCGATCCACCGGCTGATCCTGAAGGGCGCGCTGCCCACCGAGGCGGGCCTGCGCGAGCGCCTGCCTGGCTGGGAGCAGCGCGAGGTGCCGGTGGACGACCCGGCCCGCATCCCCGCCCTGCTCGAAGAGCACCTGGCGCCGCTGGCCGACCGCCACGCCTTCGCCGCCGACGACGCCTCGGGACGCTTGCGCCTGTTCTCGCGCCCGCGCAACGACGGCGACCTCACCGTGCGCGTGATCCACCGCGAGGTGATCGAGGGCGTCTTCGACCTCGACGAAGAGGCCGTGCGCGGCGGCGCGATCGCCTACCCCAAGTCGGCGCTGCAGACCGCGCGCGACCTGCGCAACGGCCGCGGCGCCGTTGCGCTCTACCTCAACCCGCTGCAGCCCGAGGACGTCTTCCGCGTCACCGAGGCCGGCGAGGTGCTGCCCCAGAAGTCGACCTTCTTCACGCCGAAGCTTCCGAGCGGGCTCGTGTTCCGCCCCCTCGACTCGGCATGAGGCGACGCCGCCCGCGCCCGAACGGTCCCGCGGAGCGGGTGGGCGCGCTGGTGCCGGGGGTGCTCAACGACCTCGGCCTGGGCGAGAGTGCCCGGGCGCTGCGCATCCACGAGCGCTGGCGCGAGGCGGTGGGTGACGAGGTGGCCGACCACAGCCAACCCTCGGTGCTGCGCGACGGCGTGCTCGAGGTGCGGGTCGATTCGAGCCCCTGGTGCCAGGCCCTGAGCCTGCGCACGCCGGAGCTGCTGGATGCCCTGGCTCGGACGCTTGGCGACGACGCGCCCCACGCACTCTGGCTGAAGCTGGCTTCGGGACGATGAGAGGTCCCGGGAGGATTCGATGGAATCGCTACTGATCGTGCTGGTCTGCCTGCTGGGCTCGGCCTTCTTCTCGGGCAGCGAAACGGCGCTATTGCGCCTGCGCCCGGAAGACCTCGAGCCCGAAGAGGACGGCGAGGTCGAGGTGATGGTGCCGGCGGCGCGCTCGCTGCTGCAGTCCACCTCGCGACTGCTCGTGACGATCCTGCTCGGCAACAACGTGGTGAACATCCTCGGCACGGCGGTGGCCTCGGCCCTGGCCGTGGCCAAGCTCGGGCCCGAGCTGGGCGTGGCGGTGGCCACGGCAGTCATGACCGTCACGGTGCTGATCTTCTGCGAGGTGCTGCCCAAGGCCCTGGCCGCCGCGCACCCCACGGGCGTGTCGCGGGTGGTGGCGCTGCCGCTCTATCTCTTCCACCAGATCCTGTGGCCGGTGCACCTGCTCTTCTCGCGCGTGGTCGACCCGGTGGTGCTGCGCATCACCGGCCGCTCGGGCGAAGAGACCCGGCTCGGCGCCGAAGAGCTGCTGCGCATGGCGCGGCAAACGCCCGCCGAGCCCAGCGCGCAGCCCGTCTCGATCATCGGCGCCACGGCGCGCGCCGCCGAGATGACGGTGGAGGAGATCATGGTGGAGCGCACCGAGATCGTGGCCTTCCGGGTCGACACGGGCGCCCAGGATCTGCTCGAGAACATGCTGGTCGAGCGCTACACGCGGGTGCCGCTCTACGAGGAGAGCATCGATCGCATCGCCGGCGTGCTGCACCTGAAGGACCTCGTGCGTCTGGTCCACGCGGGCGAGCACGACGTGCGCAGCATCCTGCGCCCGGTGGTGCGGGTGCCGGAGCGCAAGGCGATCCTGCCGCTGCTGGCCGAGATGCAGCGCAGCTTCGCCCACCTGGCCATCGTCAAGGACGAGCACGGCATCACCCAGGGACTGGTCACCGCCGAGGACATCCTCGAAGAGCTGGTGGGCGAGATCCGCGACGAGCACGACCGCGAGGAGCTGCAGTCGATCCAGGCCCAGGGAGGCGACTACGAGGCCCTGGGTCGGGTCAAGGTGCTCGATTTCTGCCGCGCCACCGGCTGGGAGATCCTGGCCGAGAAGGGCGACACCCTGAGCGGGCTGGTCTTCAACCGGCTGGGCAAGCCCCCGCGGCGCGGCGACAAGGTGGAGCTGGACGGCCACGAAGTGGAGGTGCTCGAGGTCTCGGGCACGCGCATCGCGCGGGTGCGAGTGCGGCAGTGCGAGGTAAGCTCGGAATCGTGAACGAGACCGCCCCCGAGGCAAGTGGGTCCGAGAGCGCCGAGGAGTCCTTCCGCTGCGACTTCTGCGGGGCCGAGGTGCCCCGGGTGCGCCGGGTGGCCCTGGATCGCGATTACGACCGCCTCCAGACCCCCCATCAGGTCCGCTACGCCTGTCCGGACTGCTCCGCCCGCAAGGACCGCGAGCGCTCCGACGCCGGCTCCTGATCCGCGAGGAGCGCGCGCTCCGGCGCCGGCTCCTGATCCGGGCGGCTCGAAAAGCCCCCAGCACGGCCGGAGCCGTTGACCTGGGCGAGGCATTTCCCTAGGTTCCGCGCCTCTTTTCGCTGGGGTTCCCTATGGTCAAGATCCGTCTTACCCGCGGTGGCGCGAAGAAGCGCCCCTTCTACCGCATCGTCGCCATCGACGAGCGCAAGGCGCGCGACAGCCGCCCGCTCGAATTCCTGGGGAGCTACGACCCCAAGGCCAACCCCGAGAAGTTGGTGTTGCGCCGCGAGGCGGTGGAGGCCTGGGTGGCCAAGGGGGCTCAGCTCTCGCCCACCGTCAAGTCGCTGATGCGCCGCGAGCAGCGGCGCGTCGCCGGGGCCTCGGCCTGATGGCGCGCCCGGCCGACCTGATCGAGTTCGTGGCCAAGGCCATCGTCGACCACCCCGACGAGATTGCCGTGCGCGAGAGCGACGGCGGGCGTCTGCTCGAGCTCGAGACGAACGAAGACGATCGCGGCCGCGTGATCGGGCGCCAGGGCCGGGTGGCCAAGGCCATGCGCGCCCTGCTCGGAGTGTCGCGCGATGGAGCGGACTGCCGGCTCGACATCGTCGACTGAGTCCAGACGTCGCCCGGCGTCGGCCCAGGACGGGGTCGACGTGGGGCGTGTGGTCGGGGCCCACGGACTGCGCGGCGAGCTGCGGGTCCGGATTCCCGACGATCGAATCGAAAACCTGCGAGCCGCGCCTACGCTGCGGCTCGCCCGCGAACAGGGGGATCCCAACACCGTCGAAGCCCGGGTGCGGGCGGTTCGACCGGGACGCGCCGGTGAGGCGCTGCTCTCCCTCGAGGACGTGGGCGACCGGGACGCGGCCGAGGCCCTGCGCGGCCGGCTCGTGCTGGCCCGCGCCGAAGACCTCGAGGCCCTGCCCGAAGGCGAGTACTACCAGTACGAGCTGGTCGGCTGCCGGGTCGAGGACGGGGAAGGGCGGACGCTGGGCGTGGTGGCCGAGATCTGGGAGACCGGAGCGCCGGACGTCCTCGTGGTGAGGGACGGGGCCCGGCAGCACCTGATTCCCGCCGCCGCCGCCTTCCTGCGCGAGGTCGACCTCGAGGCGCAGCGCATCGTGATCGACGCGCCGCCGGGGTTGATCGAGCCGGACCCCGAACCGTGAGCGCTGCAAGGCTGCGTCGCATCGACATCGTCACGATCTTTCCGGGCCTGTTCGGCCCCTTCCTGACGGAGTCGATCCTGGGCGCGGCCCTGCGGGCCGGACACCTCGCCATCGAGGTGCACGACCTGCGCCGCTGGGCGACCGACCGACACCAGGTCGTCGACGATGCCCCCTACGGCGGGGGGCCGGGCATGGTGATGAAGCCCGAGCCGCTGGTGGCCGCGATCGAGGCGCTGGCCGGGCCCAAGGGGCCGGGGCGCGAGGCCCGGGTGGTGCTACTCACCCCTCAGGGCCGCCGCCTCGACCAGGCGGGTCTCGAGGCGCTGTCGCTGGACGAGAGGCTGGTGCTGGTCTGCGGCCGCTACGAGGGCGTCGACCAGCGGGCCATCGAGCTGGCGGTGGACAGCGAGGTTTCGATCGGCGATTACGTGCTGTCCGGCGGCGAGGTGCCGGCGATGGTGTTGATCGAGGGCCTGAGTCGCCTGCTGCCCGGGGTGCTCGGGAATCCGGATTCCACGATGATCGAATCGTTTCGAGAAGGACTACTGGAGGGACCGCAATACACGCGACCGGCTTCGTACCGGGGTCGGTCGGTGCCGGAAATCCTGCGTTCGGGAGACCACGGGGCCGTGGCGCGTTGGCGCGTCGAGCAAGCCCGCGAGATCACCCGGAGCCGTCGCCCCGACCTGCGGGACGCGTCGGCAGACAGCGGGCCTCCAAAGGTTCCAGGAGACAAGACATGAATCGCATCGAAGCCTTCCATCCCACCCCGTCGCGCCGCGACCTGCCGCCCTTTCGGGCCGGCGACACCGTGCGCGTTCACGTGAACATCACCGAGGGCGACAAGCAGCGCATCCAGGTCTTCGAGGGCGTGGTGATCCGGCGCCGCGGGGGAGGGCCCCACGCCACCTTCACCGTGCGCAAGGTTTCCTACGGCGTCGGCGTGGAGCGGATCTTCCCGATCGAGTCACCTTCGGTGACCAAGGTCGAGATCAAGTCGCGGGGCCACGTGCGCCGCGCCCGGCTCTACTTCCTGCGCGAGCTGCGCGGCAAGAAGGCGCGGCTGCGCTCGAAGGTGCGCGACGTCTCGGGCCTGATCTCGGAAGAGGAGGCCGAGGGCGCGGGCAGTGCCGCGGCGGCGGGCGACTTCGAGGCCGCGCCGGCGGTCGAGGAAGAGCCCGCCGAGGCGACCGAGGCCGAAGCGGCGGGCGAAGAGTCCGCCGGCGAGGAAGAGGCGAAGGGCTAGTTCTCGTCCGAGTGTGGTGATTCGCCTGCACTCCGACGCGACCGCACTCTTTCCGATTCGCAGCTTCGCACTCGAAGCATCCGCCTTGTAACGCGTCTAACCTCCCAATGTCGGTTGGGTTCGATCGCGCTGCCGCCGCTGGCGGCCCGCAAGGAGGAATCTCGTGGACTTCGCAGAACTTCTAGGACCGGTTCAGGAGAGCCTCGGAGAGACGCTCCCCAATCTGCTGAGCGCGCTGGCCGTCTTGGTCGTCGGCTGGCTGATCGCGGTGGTGATCCGGGCCGTGCTGCGCCGCGGACTGGGCGCGGTCGACCTCAACCAACGCGTCGCCAGCGGCACCGGCAACCAGATGAACATCGAGGGCGGGGTCGCCACCGGCGCCTACTACATCGTGCTGCTGGTGGTGCTGGGCGCCTTCTTCAGCATGCTCAACCTGCACACGGTGGCGGGCTCCTTCCAGGGCCTGGTCGACCAGGTGTTCGAGTACGCGCCGCGGGTCATCGCGGCCGGTGTGCTCGGCCTCGTGGCCTGGCTGGTCGCCACCGTGGTGCGGGCGATCGTCTCGAAGGGTCTGGAGGCCACCAGCCTCGACGACAAGCTCTCCACCGAGGCCGGCATGCAGCCCATGAGCTCGAGCCTGGGCAGCGTGCTCTATTGGCTCGTGATCCTGCTGTTCCTGCCGGGCATCCTCGGCGCCCTGGGCATGCAGGGCCTGCTGGCGCCGGTGCAGGGCATGGTCGACTCGATCCTGGCCATGCTGCCGAAGATCCTGGCGGCGGCGGCGATCGGCGCGGTGGGCTGGTTCGTGGCGCGCATCCTGCGCGACCTCGTCACCAACCTGCTGTCGGCCGCAGGGGCCGATCGGGTGGGCGAGCGCGCCGGCCTGGCGGGCACCACCACCCTGTCGGGCCTGCTCGGGCTGGTCGTCTACGTCTTCGTGTTCGTGCCCGCGCTGATCGCGGCGCTCAACACCCTCGAGATCGAGGCGATCTCCGAGCCGGCCACCCAGATGCTCGGCGCCTTCATGAGCGCCATCCCCAACGTCTTCGCGGCGGCGGTGATCCTGGCGGTGGCCTGGTTCGTGTCGGGCTTCGTCGCCAACCTGGCTAGCAGCCTGCTGGGCGGCGTGGGCTTCGACCAGCTGCCCGCGCGGCTGGGCCTGGGCGACGTCGTGCGCGGCGAGACCACGCCCTCCCAGGCGGTCGGCAAGCTGATCGTGTTCTTCGTGATGCTCTTCGCGCTGACCGAGGCGGCGGGCCGACTCGGCTTCGACCAGGTCGAGGGCCTGGTCGCCATGCTGATCGGCTTCGCCGGCCAGGTGCTGCTGGGCGTCGTGATCATCGCGGTGGGCTTCTGGATCTCGGGCCTCGCCCGCGATGCCGTGCAGCGCATGGGCGGCGCCGACTCGCAGCCCCTCGCCAACCTGGCCCGCTTCGCCATCCTGGGCATCGTGATCGCCATGGGCCTGCGCGCCATGGGCCTGGCCGACGACATCGTGAACCTGGCCTTCGGCCTCACCCTGGGCTCGGTGGCGGTGGCGGTAGCCTTGTCCTTCGGCCTGGGCGGGCGCGAGGCCGCCGGCCGCCAGATGGAGCACTGGCTGTCGCGGCTGCGCGGCGAGGGCAGCTAGGCCCGATCGCCCGCGCCGCAGGCCGAGGACCGCTAGGCCCGATCGCCCGCGTCGTAGGCCGAGGACCGCTAGGCCCGATCGCCCGCGCTGGCCTCGAAGGCCGCCTCCCAGTGCTCGACGGCGAAGCCGCCGTCGGGCGCCGGGGTGCAGGCGATCACGTCGAAGCGCACGCGGCGCGGCCGGGCGCGTCGCTCGCGCAGCCATGCGGCGGCGCCCCGCGCCAGGCGCGCCTGCTTGCGCGCGTCCACCGCCTCGACGGCGGCGCCATGGCGAAGACCCCGGCGGGTCTTCACCTCGACGATGGCGAGCAGTCCGCCGCGCGCCGCCACCACGTCGATCTCGACCCCGCCGGCGCGGGCGTTGCGCTCGACGATGCGGTAGCCGCGGGCTTCCAGGAAGGCGCAGGCGGCGTCTTCGCCGGCCGCGCCCAGTGCGAGTCGCGCTCGGCTCACGGGTCGCTCCCCGGGACCGGGGCCCGGGCAGTATAGGCTACGCTGGGCGCCGCTCGGAGGGCCTCGATGATCGGCGTGCTGGGTGGCAGTGGGGTGTACGAGCTCGAGGGGCTCGAGGACGCGCGCTGGGAGAAGGTCGACTCTCCCTTCGGCGCGCCCTCCGACGCGATCCTGCGCGGGCGCCTCGACGGCGTCGAGTACGCCTTCCTGCCGCGCCACGGCCGGGGCCACCGCATTCCGCCCAGCCAGATCGACTACCGCGCCAACGTCGACGCGCTCAAGCGCGTGGGCGTCACCGACCTCGTCTCGGTGTCGGCCTGCGGCTCGCTGCGCGAAGACCTCGCGCCCGGGGCCTTCGTGCTGGTCGACCAGTTCATCGACCGCACCTTCGCGCGCGCCAAGAGCTTCTTCGGAACCGGCTGCGTGGCACACGTCTCGATGGCCGACCCGGTGTGCGCGCGCCTCCACGAGGCCTTGGCCGGGGCGGCGCGCGCGGCCGGACTCGCGCTCCACCGGGGCGGCACCTATCTCGTGATGGAGGGCCCGCAGTTCTCGAGCCGCGCCGAGTCGGAGCTCTACCGCCGCTGGGGCTGCGACGTGATCGGCATGACCAACATGCCCGAGGCCAAGCTCGCCCGCGAAGCCGAGATCTGTTATGCGAGCGTCGCGATGGTCACCGACTACGACTGCTGGCGCGCCGACGAGGCGGCGGTCGAGGTGGCCGACATCGTGGCCGTGCTCCAGGACAACGCCGACCGCGGTCGCCGGCTCGTGGCCGGCCTGGCCAAGGAGCGAGGCGAGCGCCCGACGCCGTGTCCGGCGGGCTGCGACCGCGTGCTCGACACCGCGCTCATCACTCCGCCCGACGCCCGCGATCCCGCCCTGCTCGAGCAGCTCGACGCGGTGGCCGGCCGGGCGCTGAGGTCCTCATGACGCCGATCAAGTCCCGCATCCGCACGATTCCCGACTATCCCAAGCCGGGCATCCAGTTTCGCGACATCACCACCCTGCTGCTCGACCCGGTGGGGCTCTCGCTCTCGGTGCACCAGCTCACCGAGGCCTGGAAGGGCATCTCGGTCGACAAGGTGGCGGGCATCGAGGCGCGCGGCTTCATTCTGGGAGGAGCCGTGGCGGTGGCGCTGCACGCGGGCTTCGTGCCGGTGCGCAAGGCGGGCAAGCTCCCCCACGACACCATCGGCGAGGACTACGCCCTCGAGTACGGCACCGACCGCGTCGAGGTCCACAGCGACGCCATCGCGTCCGGCGACTCGGTGCTCCTGATCGACGATCTGATCGCCACCGGAGGCACCGCCATCGCCAGCGTCGAGCTGATCGAGCGCGCCGGCGGGTGCATCGCGGGCTGCGGCTTCGTGGTCGATCTGCCCGACCTCGGCGGCTCGGCCCGCCTCGCCCAGCGCGGACTCGAGGTGCACAGCCTGTGCGCCTTCGAGGGCGAGTAGGGGAGGGGGCATGCGCGTCGGCGGTGTGGCCCGGCGCACGATCTGGCCCGCGGGCGAGGGCTGCGTCGAGATCATCGACCAGACGCGGCTGCCCCACGCCTTCGAGGTGGTCACGCTGCGTTCGCTCGACGACGCTGCCTGCGCCATCCGCCAGATGCAGGTGCGTGGTGCGCCCCTGATCGGCGTGACCGCGGCCTACGGGGTGGCACTGGCGTTGCGCGAGGATCCCAGCGACGCCGGTCTCGAGCGCGCCTGCGAGACGCTGCTCGCCACGCGGCCCACCGCGGTGAACCTGCGCTGGGCGCTGGCCGCCCAGCGGGAGTGCGCGCAGCCGCTCGCCGAGCGCGAGCGCGCCGAGGCCGCCTGGCGCCGCGCCGGCGAGCTGGCCGACGAGGACGTGGCGCTGTGCCGCGCCATCGGCGAGCACGGCGCCAAGCTGCTCGAGGCGGCGGCGCCCGAGGGCGGCGCGCCGCTGCAGGTGCTGACCCACTGCAACGCCGGCTGGCTCGCCACCGTCGACTGGGGCACCGCCCTGGCGCCGCTCTACGTGGCGCACGAGCGCGGCCTGCCTCTGCACGTCTGGGTGGACGAGACCCGCCCGCGCAACCAGGGCGCGAGCCTCACCGCCTGGGAGCTGGGCCAGCACGGCATCGCCCACACCGTGATCGCCGACAATGCCGGCGGCCACCTGATGCGCACCGGCCGCGTCGACCTCTGCATCACCGGCGCCGACCGCGTCACCGGCGCCGGCGACGTGTGCAACAAGATCGGCACCTACCTCAAGGCTCTGGCCGCCCGCGACAACGGGCTGCCCTTCTACGTGGCGATCCCCTACAGCACCCTCGACTGGAGCCTCACCGACGGCGACGCGATCCCCATCGAGGAGCGCGACGCCGCGGAGGTGTCGCGGGTGTGGGGACGCGGCCCGGACGGCGCGCTCACCGAGGTCGAGATCCTGCCCGAGGGCAGCGCGGCGGCGAACCCCGCCTTCGACGTCACGCCGGCGCGTCTGGTCAGCGCGCTCGTCACCGAGCGCGGCGTCTGCCCGGCCTCGCCCGAGGGTCTGCGCTCGCTGTATCCGGAACGGGCCTGAACGCGGACGCCGTGGCCACCCTCTACGTCGTCGCCACCCCGGTGGGCAACCTCGAAGACACGAGTCCGCGCGCTCTGCGCGTGCTTCGCGAGGCCGAGCTGCTGCTGGCCGAGGACACGCGCCGCACCCGCGGGCTGCTCGAGCACTTCGGGGTGGAGGCCCGGCCCGTGTCGCTGCACGGTCACAACGAGGCGCAGCGCTGCGAGCTGGCGCTGTCGGTGCTCGAGCGCGGCCGCGACGTGGCGCTGGTGAGCGACGCCGGCACCCCGCTGGTCTCGGACCCCGGCGAGCGGCTGGTGCGCGCGGTGCTCGAGGCGGGCCACGAGGTCTCGCCGGTGCCCGGCGCTTCGGCGGTGCTCGCCGCGCTGGTGGGCTCGGGCCTGCCGGCGGCGCGCTTCGCCTTCCTGGGCTTTCCACCGCGCCGCGAGGGCGAGCGCCGCGAGCTCTTCACCTCGCTGCGCGAGCGCGGCGAGACCCTGATCTTCTTCGAGTCGCCGCGGCGCCTGGCCGAGAGCCTGGCCGACCTGGCCCTGACGCTGGGCCCGCGCCGCGCCTGCGTCGCCCGCGAGCTGACCAAGCTCCACGAGGAGTTCGCCCGCGACAGCCTGCCCGAGCTGGCCCGCCGCTTCGCCGAGGGGGCCCGCGGCGAGGTGACCCTGGTGGTGGAGGGCGCCCCGGCCCGCGCCGCCCCCCCGAGCGACGCCGTGCTCGACACCGCGATCCGCGCCCGCGCCGCCGCCGGCGGCTCGGCCTCCGACATCGCGCGCGACGTGGCCCGGGCCACCGGGGTGCCACGCAAGCAGGTCTACGCGCGGGTGCAGGAGCTGCGGGCCTGAGACCGCTGCCGATGGGCCCCCGCGGGGGGAGCGGTCTGCGTCACCCGCGTGCCCCGACGGCGACTTCCCTAGACTCCGCCGCGCGTTTGCCCCGCCGGGCCGAGAACCGGGGGTGTGCGCGCTGCCCCGCCGGGCCGAGCCG
>Ga0224508_10002972_pt1 | contig 14190 bp, 16 predicted proteins | sample SF_Jan12_sed_USG_4_FD_170157 | JGI IMG/M metagenome (GOLD analysis project Ga0224508, IMG submission 170157) | Sediment microbial communities from San Francisco Bay, California, United States - SF_Jan12_sed_USGS_21 | ecosystem: Environmental > Aquatic > Marine > Sediment | place: USA... | reverse complement strand
GTTCAAAATACTTCGATAAATGCCCGTACGTTCTATTGGATAGAATCAAATAATCACCCTAATTCAACTCTCAAATCTCACTAATTAATTACCTTTACTTATGCGCATTTTAATTATACTCTCCTTAACCACCCTGTTAGCCTGCTCCGGTAAGAAGAGCCCTCCAGCAGCTGCCGAAGCCACTGATGAGGTAGTTCCCCTGGAATCAACCAGTGCCAATCTGGTGGATAAGATCCAACTGGTTGACCTGCAAAATAACTCCATAAACCTCAACGACTACCGGGGCAAAACCGTATTCCTGAATTTCTGGGCAACCTGGTGTAAACCCTGTATATTGGAAATGCCTAGCATCCAAAGGGCACAGCAAGAACTGGCTGACGAAAACTTCGTTTTTCTACTGGCCTCCGATGAGAGCATCGACAAAATAAAGAGATTTCAAAGCATGCAGGATTTCGAGCTGACTTTTGTTAGAATCACGGACTCCTTCGCCGAGTTAGGCATATACTCTATCCCAACAACTTTGGTCATAGACCCCCAAGGCAAGATTACGCTTAATCAGGTAGGGGCCATGGAATGGGATGCCCCGGAAGTTCTGAATAAATTGCGGACCAATACCCCCTAACGTGAAGCCCAAAATTTGGCTGATTTTATTAGCAGCAACGTGTTTTAGCTGTAATCGCTTAGAACCAATCATTCCTGAAATAATATCCGTACCTGCCAATCCCGGTAGTGTCACCCCCTATTTATCCAAGGGCCCCTCCGAACATGTGTATCTGAGCTGGCAAGAACCGCTGGACAGCATTCGTACGGCACTTCGATTCAGCAGACTGGAGGACAACCGTTGGTCAACTCCCAAAACGATCGTTGAAGGGGAAAATTGGTTCGTAAACTGGGCCGATTACCCGGTCATTTCCTCAGGCTCAAAAGCGCAGCTGGTGAGCAGCTTTCTAAAGGAAAGTGCTCCCGGCACCTATGACTACGATATACACTTGGTGCTTTCCCACAATGGCGGAAAGTCCTGGCAGCAACCTTTTATCCTCAATCAGGATGGAATTAATGCCGAACATGGTTTTGTATCCATGCAATACCTCCCCTCCAAAGGCACCCAAATGGTATGGCTGGACGGTCGAAATACAAAAAACGTGGATACGCTAACAGGACAATCCGGAGCCATGACCTTGCGTACCGCTCTGTTGAACCATGAGGGCATCCTGGAAGATGAACAAGAGTTGGATTCAAGAGTATGCGATTGCTGTCAAACAGATGTTACCATGACCGATGAGGGACCCTTGGTGGTTTACCGGGATCGCAGCCACCAGGAGATCAGGGACATCTCCGGTTTCCGATATGAGGATCACCAGTGGATACCCCTGAAATTACCCCAGGACAATTGGGAGATTAATGGTTGCCCGGTTAATGGGCCCCGCGTAGTAGCCTCCCGGAAGAAGGTAGTGCTTGCTTGGTTTAGCGCAGCTAATGGACAGCCTGAAGTAAAGTGGTCCACCAGCAACGATGGAGGAGAGCACTTTTCAGAACCACTTCGAATAGACGACGGGAGCCCGTTGGGAAGGGTGGATGTAGTGCTTTTACCGGATAACAGCTCGGTGGTTTCTTGGTTGGAAGGAACAGATGAAGGGGCTCGACTAATGGCTACTCGTCTGAGTACCAAAGGTAAAAAAGTATTTACTTTAGGCTTGAACTTGGTCTCTAAAGGTCGGGAAAGCGGTTTCCCTCAAATGACTGCGCATGGTTATAAAGTAATTTGGGTGTGGACCGATGCAGCGTCGGATTCTTTGAAAAGTGAGCTATTAACCCTAAAGCCCATATAATGGGAAACCAGCCCGTAGTATTTATAAAAAACATGGTTTGCCAGCGTTGTATTAAAGTAGTAAAAGAAATACTGGTGGATCTGGGCATTACTTTTCAACAAGTAAACTTAGGTGAAGTCCACCTGGATACAACACTATCCAAGGAGCAGGCAACAAAATTACACAGGAAATTGCAACAAGATGGTTTTGAGATCTTGGGAGATAAAAATGCCAAAACTGTGGAGCGCATCAAAAACACCATTATTGAGTATGTGCACCAACCTGAGAAGTATCGCACACACTCTCATTGGACTTTTAGTTCGTTTCTTTCCAAGCAACTAGCACAAGATTACACCAGTTTAAGTCAGTTATTCTCTTCAGTAGAAGGGATCACCATTGAGAAGTATCTGATCCACCAACGCATCGAAAAAGTAAAGGAACTGCTGAAGTACGGCGAACTTAATTTAACAGAAATTGCCCAACGTACCGGATATAGCAGCGTGCAATACTTGAGTAACCAGTTTAAGAGGGTTACGGGTCTATCACCTAATCAATTCAAAAAGTTAAACCTCCCACGACACGGTATCGATAGTGTTTAAAATGTTATAACACTAACCTAAAATAATACAAACCACGCCTTCCTCAATTGCCGTACATTTGAAGGTGGAAGCACTATTACATCGAACCTATGACATAGAAGGGATCAGCTGCTCTGGCTGTGTGAAAACCATTGAGCAGGTCCTTGCAGAAATTCCTAAGCTTAAGGTTTTAGAGATCTCACAAGATCCTGCCCAAGTTACTCTGGAAATGCCTTCTGACACCGCGCTACAACAGCTGAATCAAGCGCTGTCAGCCGCCGGTGACTATAAGTTGAAGGGAAATCAACCTGATAACGAAGGAGCCCAAAGCTCTTACAGTTATCGGCCCTTGATCCTGATTTTTTCATTTTTAACGTTGGCGGTAACCTTGGAACAATGGGGCTTGATTAACACTGATATACCCCTTGCCCTAAGGCATTTTATGGGAGGGTTCTTCTTGATCTTCTCATTTTTTAAGTTCCTGGATTTAAAAGGATTTGCTGCAGCCTATAGCGGCTATGATATTATCGCTGACCGAATTCCTACTTATGGGTTTCTTTACCCCTTTCTGGAATTAATATTGGGGATCTATTTTTTAAGCCCTTTGGTAATTCCTGCCTTTCTGTGGTTTACCCTAATTTTAATGTTAATAAGTACTGCAGGAGTGTTAAAGAGCCTTTATTCAAAGAAAAAAATCCGCTGTGCTTGTTTAGGTACCGTGTTCAATCTTCCTATGTCAACGGTAACCTTGGTGGAAGATCTTTTGATGGTAGCCATGAGTGGGGGCATGTTGTTTTACAGTTGATCGGTGGTAGAGATGCACCTTTAGGATAAGAGCGATGGGCAAACAAGCTTATTGCTAGGAATTCTACTTATTTGCTATTTTTAATGGTATTATTTTTCGACCTGCGTACCGCTTACACTTCGAAGGCAGCATGGCGGTGCGCTTAAGACATTGCCAGAACCGTTAGCAACACTAGCGGAGCGCATACTATGGTAGAAACTAGAAGAGCCACAAGAGATGATATTGACACCTTGTACGATCTAACAAAAGGAATCGCTAAGTTTCATAATCAAGAAAAATATGTTGTTACAACTAAGCAAGAAATGCTGAACTCTGGGTTTACCAAAAAACCAAAATTCGGAGCTTTGATCGCTGAATTAAATAGCCAGATTGCTGGCTACCTTTCTTACACCTGGAATTATTCGATTTGGAATGGTTGTGAATATATGAATCTGGACGACTTGTTTGTCTTGGAAAAATGTAGAGGGCATAAGGTAGGGTTGCATTTAATGCGACATGCGCGAGATATTTGCAAAGAAAAAAACATCGCTTTAATCCGTTGGGAAGTGGAAAACCATAATACTAAAGCAATTGAATTTTATAAAAGTCTTGGTGCTGATTTAACAGAGAAAGGAATATTCAGGTGGGATCTTAAAAAAAGTGGCTAACACTGGCTTTAATTCAACACCTAAGAATTAAGTTGGCAATATCTCAAAACAATAGTTATCAAGAATAAATATGATAGGGTTAGAAACGGAAAGATTGATCTTTAGACAATGGGAAAATTCTGATTATCAAATATTTGCTAAATTCTATTCCATTGAAGAAAATGCGCGCTATGTGGGAGGGATTAAAACCCCAGAAGAGTCTTGGAGATTGATGGCTACTTATGCAGGGCACTATGCCCTGCATGGATATTCATACCTTGCCATTGACGAAAAAGAGTCTAGATCATTAATAGGTACTGTCGGGCTTTGGAATTCTCGCCCTTGGCCTGAACCTGAATTGGGATATTGGCTATTACCCGATGCACAAGGGAAAGGGTTTGGTGTAGAAGCTGGTTTTGCCGTTAAAAATTTTGCACTTGATACCCTGAAATTAAGTTCATTGGTTAGTTATATCGACCCCTCTAACAAGTCATCCAAAAAATTGGCATTACGACTTGGCGCTAAATTTGATTCTACAATCGAGTTACTTAATTTTGGTCATTATGAGGTGTATAGGTACAAATAGCGGAAAATGAAATCCGGCTACTAACACTGGATATGAAATCATAGCGCAGCTGTTCTTGGTCTCCCAGCATAGAAAAAAGGCCCAGGTTTGGTGCCGTGAATTTGAATTCTAATTTATAAAATAAATTGATATGCAGTATGATGTAAAATCACCAAGCGAATACCTTGAAAAACTTGAGAATGATTGGAGAAAAGACAAACTGATGGAAGTTCGTGAAATGATTAAAAGCCAAGGTCCTGAATTAACCGAAGGCATCCAATACAAGATGTTATCCTACGAATATGCCGATAAAACAGTCTTTAGTCTAAATGCGCAACAGGCTTACGTTAGTCTCTATGTTGGCAATGTGGACAAGGTGGAGGATTCTCGAAATTGGCTAAAGGAATTTAACATTGGGAAAGGATGCATACGCATAAAGAAAAGTATTGATTTACAACAATCGAATCTTGAGAGATTCATAGCCAAAACCATTGAAATATGGCGAAAGGGAGGCGAAACAGATTGCTAAATAATGACCGTACAGGTTTGTTTCGATCAAATGTCGCACCATTAATAAGTCCAGAGACAGTTGAGTTATCGATCAGTGTTTGCTAGGTGATACTGGAATTTTTTCCACTGGTCTCAATTTTTGATACAGTTAGGCCCTAACTTAAAACCAGGGGTGGGGGGCTCCCCCCATCATCATTTCTAATAATTATTCATCCATAGTATACACCATCCTAAACTAACCCGTGTCGCAGCTATTTGCATTGGATTTGTAATCGACCATTTTCGCAGCGAGACTTTCCGGTGGGTTCCTTAGAAATCCCTGCACAGTAAGCTGTGGCCGTAGGATTACCCCGTCCACTGGTAGATTCTATGGCTGTTTCGTTACATCCGGCACCGGCATCACCTGGCACCTCGAGCCACTCGCTGCTATCGCAAGCGATTAACATAGTCAGCATGCTGGTTATCAAAAACACTTTGATCACTGCTAAGTATTTCATAGTTGTTCTTTTATATAGTTGGTTAATAATTGCCAGTTGCTATTTGCACAATGTTTTCCAAACCGGGATGCCCTCCACCTTAATAATAGCTGACCCATCCCTAGTTTTGCATCAAATACTGAGACCTGTACCGGTTCATTTCTTTGCTGATTTGATTCGATGATTAAAATCACTTGGGAAACCACGATTTGTGTTTGACATAAATAGGTACAATTCCTAATTTTTAATTTGGTTAAAACCGATTTGTTGAATAATACCTATCCATATGAAGAAGTTAAAATAAAATGGAATTTCTACAAAAACATTGGATTATTATAATTGTAATATCAACATCAACATTGGTTAAGGGCCAAGGCTTTTGTTTATCCGATCCTTCAATCAACAAGCAGAGCACTGAATTCTATAGGGACCTGGAAACTTCACAAACCTGCAAAATTTATGGGATCAATGTTTATCTCCATAAAGTAATTAGCACTGAAAATGGGTGGAACGGATATACGTCATCCATCGATATGGATATCATACACCATCTAAATTCATCCTTTAATCAATATGGAATTTATTTTGAGCTTAGTGGTACCAGAGATTGGTATTCCAACCAGTACGCTGATGCTAATGCCGATCCGGATGTATTGGAAATTCAACTAACCGGGCTATTTGAAGATCCCCAGGCACTGCAACATTCCGACGCAATTGACATCTATCTGTTACCGGCAGATCTTCCCATCAAAGGAGGAGGATTTGTTCCCTCAAATAATAAGAAGGTAATGTTTGTAGGCGGTACCCGTACCGTTAATCATTGTTCGGGAGGTTCAACTTCATATGAAATTGCCGCCAGCCAGGTGGTGAGTCACGAAATGGGTCATTGCCTTGGATTACCTCATACTTTTGAAGCAAGTGTGGGCACCGATATTGATTACGTCAGAAATAGGGAATGCATCGATCCCATTACTTGTCAATTTGTGAGCAACTGTACGGCGTGCAATGTTAGCACCAACCCTACCCTAAATATGAACAATTTCATGGCTTACACGGTACCCAATTGCATGTCGATATTCTCTTATGAGCAAGTAAGTATGATGAAAGCCAATCTTGATGGTACCATGGCTTCAGTTGTAAATAGAATCCAAGGTGCGCCCAATGATTTTACGGGAGAAATAGTGGGTCCTTCTGTAGTATCAACAGGGACTCTGGTTTGGTTTAACCTCTCTGATCAGGCAGAAGAAAACGAAACTTATGTGTGGGAAACTCCCATGGGCTTTTTTTCTAGGGGAAAAGAAGGTAGTAGTCATATTCAAACCTGGGTTGGTGCTGCCGCTGAAAGCGGAAATGTTCGGGTATGGAAAACCAATTTGTGTGGTGAAAGCCCTAAAAAATCAACATATGTGCGTGTTATTCCAAATGATTGCATTTCCTGTCAGACTGTAAATATCTTTCCTATCCCTGCTTCAGACGAACTCTATATTAGCCATTTGTCCCCAAAGTCGGGTGATCAAGAATCATTTGAAAAGCCCCGGCGGTACCTAATTGTGGATGTTAATGGAAAGCCTGTTCTTGAATTCAATTCATTGCTAAAGAATCTTATACTGGATCTTAGCGGGATCAATAGTGGAGTTTATTTACTCATGGTCAAAGATGGGAGTATCCCTACCAACCGGAGAAAGTTAATAATTGTACCATAAGTTGGTTATCTATGACCATGGAGCTTAAATTGTCCCCAAAACCCCACTAAATAACCTGCCATCGACATTTGATGGGTTTTATCATTTGGTGAAGGTTATCCTGGATAAGACGCCCTATACACTGGAACAATTAAAAGTAACCTGATGTGGAAGATACTCCACTCCAATAAAATCCTGAACTGTGAATTGCGAATTCCACCCCTACCCTATCTCGATCTTTACATTATCTGTTATAGGATGTCCCACACAGGTCAAAATATAACCCTCCTCCCTTTCAGAATCTGACAGGCCTTCCTCCTCATCCAATTTTACCTGGCCGGACAACAGTTTCCCTCGGCAGGCGGTGCATAGTCCGCTTTGGCAGGAATAGGGCAAATCAATATCCAGGTCCAGGGCTGTTTCCAGTATGGTAGTGCCGGGTTCGACGGTGAAGCTGTGCTCCTCCCCGTCATAGATTACTGAAACTTCGAGTGCTTTGATAGTATCATCAACAGGAGCTTCTTCCTTATCAATGGTAGGGGCTACAAAACTCTCTTTATATATGTCGCCACTGGATACCCCGTAATCGGTTAGACAGGTATTGATATTACGCATCATGCCTTCCGGGCCGCACATTAAATATCTTGTATTTTCAGGTCCCCAATCCGGTATCCTTTCCAATATTTCCTTTAACATTTCAGGATTTAGCAAACCGGAAGGTCCCTGCCAGTTCAGTGGTGCCTCATCCAGGATGTGGATCACATGAAATCTACCTTGATTTTCAGTTTGAATACGCTCCAGTTCATCTTTAAATATGATTGAACCTATATTTCTGTTGGCATAGATCAAGGAAATGATACTTTGCGGTTCTTTTATTAACAACGATTTGATGTGAGACATAAAAGGGGTTATACCGCTGCCACCCGCAAACATGATCACATGTCTCTTATTCTCAGCATTTAGCTCCGTGGTGAAGTGACCCATGGGCTCCATCACCCGTAGTTGGTCATTTACTTTTATATGATCGGGCAGAAAATTGGACATTAACCCGTCTTTCACTCGTTTTACCGTCACCGCCAGGTCTTCATCAATACCCGGCGCGGTACAGAAGCTGTAGGAACGACGTACTTCTTTGCCATTGATGTCCGCAATTAATGTCAAAAACTGCCCAGACCGGTACTCCATGGCTGGAACCGGTTGGTGGAACACGATGGTTATGGCATCCGCTGTTTCCTGTACGATATCTTTAACCTGTAAATTGTAATAATGATCATTCATAGCTAAACCTGGGCCACTTACTCAAGCCTCATTTTAAGTGTACAAAACTAACAAAATCTGCCTTTTTCAATAGAAGTTTATCTGGCTAAATAATGTTTTAAGGAGAGTTAATGTATTTATTTTTATAATTTTGATTTTTCCATTTCAACACAAGGCATGAAGCTAAATGAATTGACCGCCCTAGGACCCCTTGACGGTCGATACCGACCAAAAGTCTCAGTGCTCTCTGATTACTTCTCGGAATATGCACTAATTAAATACAGGGTATCTATTGAACTTGGATATTTTCAAGCTTTGTGCAGCTTACCTATTCCTGCATTAAAAAATATTCCTAAACGAGCGCATATCCAATTAGGGGAGATCCTTAATAATTTTGATCTGAAAGACGCTCGACGCATTAAAACATTGGAACGCAGCACCAACCACGATGTAAAGGCTATAGAGTATTTTTTAAAAGAACAATTCCAGGCTAGGGGCTTGAGCAAGTACCAAGAATATATTCATTTCGGGCTGACCTCTCAGGACATAAACAATACGGCTATTCCGCTTTCACTTAAGGAAGCACATAACCAGGTAATAGCGCCGGCCTACCAACAAATGATCAGCAGTTTAAAGAAACGGGCTCAGCAGTGGAAAAACGTTCCTATGCTGGCGCGTACTCATGGCCAGCCTGCCTCCCCCACAAAGCTAGGGAAGGAAATACAGGTGTTCGTGGTAAGACTTGAAAAACAGTTGGCAGATCTCAACAGCATCCCTTTCACCGCAAAATTTGGAGGAGCCACCGGTAATTTTAACGCGCATCAAGTAGCCTTTCCCAAAATGAAATGGGAAGCTTTCGCGAAACGCTGGCTGAAGAGCTTGGGCCTGCAACGATCCAGCCCCACCACTCAAATCGATCACTACGACTATCTGGCGGCCTACCTGGACAACATAAAGCGGTTGAATACCATACTGATTGACTTTTCCAGAGATATCTGGCACTATATATCTCTGAGCTATTTCAATCAAAAGATCATCAAGAATGAGGTGGGTTCCTCCACCATGCCTCACAAAATAAATCCGATCGACTTTGAAAATGCCGAAGGCAATTTGGGGTTGGCCAATGCTCTTTGCGAGCACCTGTCGGCTAAACTACCCGTAAGTCGTTTGCAAAGGGACCTTACGGACTCCACAGTATTGCGAAACCTGGGTGTCCCCTTAGGTCATACCTTATTGGCAATACAATCCTTGAAAAAGGGGTGTGATAAGCTGCAACTGAACAAGCAGGTGGTACTTGGTGACTTGGACCAGAATTGGGCGGTGGTTGGTGAAGCCATTCAGACGGTGTTAAGAAGAGAAGGTTATCCAAAACCTTATGAGGCACTCAAAAATCTGACACGCCGCCACCATGAACTCACCAAGGAGCAAATATGGAAGTTTATCGATCAATTGGATATTACAGATCAGGTAAAGGAAGAACTGAAAGCTATCAGCCCCTTCAACTACACTGGGATTTAGGGACCCACATAGTCGCCGCTCTTTTGGCGGCACGCTGCTATTTTCTTACGTATTCCGGATTTCCAGAAAGGACCGTTGCGAAAGAGCAAAGCAAAATTAACCCCGAAATTATGGAAAGCCCGTTGCATTTCACTTTCGTAACCCGGCTGCCCCTTGAGTTGCACCAGATATTCGAACCCCTTCTCTTGAGTGATTTCTACCACACAGGGGTTACCGTATAGCGTTTTCTGGGTGTCTTTTTTGAGAATATAGCGTATCTTCTTTTTTCGCTGCTTGCCTTGGGATGATTTGGATTTTTTGCCAATTCCGGTATTGGAGGTGCTGCTGGGAGGGCCATCCTGTGCATAGGAGGCCAAGGTAGCCCCTGCCAAAAATACGCACAATGATAATTTGATGATGATTGTAGGTAAGGGCATGCTCAAATTTAAGCACAAAACTGATAATTGCCAGGTCAAGCTAAATAAAACGGCTGGTCCATTTCTGGAGCCAGCCGTCATCCAACACAATATAATATTTCTAGTCCGTCATTTTCTCGTTGACTGAAACTTTGCTGGAGGCTGTATTCAGATCAATCTTTTGTTTTTCGTAATCTTCAAGTACGGATCGTTTTACTGAGAAGTCCACACTTTTTGGAATGGTGCAGCCTTCACACTCTGTCATTTTGATCTTGAACATCAGGATATCATCCGGTTCCAGTCCTTTCAAGGTGCGTCCATACTCCACTAGATTCTTGCGGAATTGTTCTTTGAATTTGGGATATAACTCTTCTACTTTGCGGTTTCGCTCATCAGAAGTTAAGTCGTACAGGTCCACCGTGGGCATGTTGTGTTTGTTGCCATCCACATTGGAGGAGTACACTCGCCATTTATAGATCACCCCAAATTTTACAATGCGATCATAATCAGGGTCTCTGCTAGCGAAGTAAGTATCGCTTAGGTCGGACTTATAGAGTCTGCGGAAAATCGTGGAAAGCAGCTCTAGTTCGGGCTCCGACTTAGAAGTAGATGCTGTCTTCTCAAATTGAATACGCTCCACCAACTGATCGCGATTGATTTTCCCGCTTTTATAGGCGCTAAGGTCACCTTTAGCCACTTCCGCCGACAACACATAATCCCCGCCATCATAATCTTCGCAACAGCCCTCTTCATCTGCCTTTTCTACTTCGTCCTCATCCTCATCCTCATCCTCATTCTCATCTTCATCGTCACGATCCTTGTATTTCCAACTAAAGGCATAACTTTGGTCACCTCCAACCACAAACACCCCTCCTTGTTTATTCTCACTTTTCAACATGATCTTGTCTGTAGGTTTCAGCTGACCTATGAGATCTGCGTAGTCTACCAGAAAAGTCTCCATGGCAGTCTCCAGGTAGTCATCTCCCATTTCAATGAGATCGTGGTACCCTGATCCCCCGTAGGCCAAATAATCTTTATCCTCTACCTCATATGTTGTTCCCCGGGCCTGGTCGGTGATTACGATTTTGCCATCGTCATCCATAATTTTTATTCCCAATGGCCACATACCTTTTTTGGTGGGGATATTGAAGATCACTCCGTAATCCCTTATGTAGTTACCGGTTACATTGGACTTCCCGAAAAAGTTCTTGGAGTGTCCTTCTACCTGTGTGAGTAACCCACTTATAATATCCTCAGCGATCTTAATATCGCGTTCCATTCTACTCTCATCTATATCCTGTGCCCAGGAGGTCCCTGCCAGGAATAAGCCGACAAGTATGCTTGCTAAATATTTCATTGTATTAATAATTTGTACTGTTAACTGATGTAATAATATTAGCTAGTATCTCTTCAGTTTCTGATTTCTGCTGATTTACATTATCCTGCATAGCTTGAAATCCCGCTTCAATCAGCTGCAGATCCTGCAACCTTCTTTCCTCTAGGAACTGATGATATTCTGCTAAAAAAGTTTGTAATTCTTCTCGTTGGATTTGAGTATTAGTTTGCAGTAACTGTGCCATCTGCTGCATGTTCTGTTGCTGATAACCAACCAGGTAGGCTTGAAGCGCTTGCTCATCCAATGCTGGTGCAGGTTGGGTATATCTAACCTCCGTGGGTGTGGCCTTATTGTCGACAATTTTATTCTCCAATGCAGTTTGTAATCCTGTCAATTGCTGGCTATACTGCTCTCTTTGACGGGTCAAGGCCTGGTCAATCAAGGGCATCACTTGCTCCTGGTCTAAGGCTTCGATTTTGGGTTCAGCTTCCCCAAATCCCAAGATTAATTGTCCGTTTTGAGAGGTGGCTCTGAAATCCGTGGCATAACCTGCCAGCAGTAATAAGCACACGGATGCAGCTACTCCCAGCCATGGCACTAATCTGCGTATGATGGTTTTTTCTTGAGGAGAGTTCATGATCAAGGGAGTTGCCGGCTCTTCATCTTCCAGTTTACCCAACAATGTCCTTACTTTAACAAACTCTTCAAGCTGAGCTTGTGCTTGAGGATCCTCCAGCAATTGGCGTTCAACTTCTTCCCGCTCCGCAGCACCCAGCTCGTTGTATAAGTAAGCCATTAGTGTGCTCTCATCTACTTTATAGTTCATAATAAACCTCCTTGGTAATATTTCTAGTTTCTAAAATCTTTCTCAATGCCGATAGGCCGTAATACATTCGGGATTTAACGGTGTTTTCGGAAATATCCAATACCTCTGCAATCTCCCTGAATTTCATGCCTTCATATTCTTTCATGATCACCACCATCCGTTGTTCCTGGTTAATCTCCTTTAAAGCCTCCAGTAACAATGAGGATAACTCCTGTTGTTGCAAGCTCTTTTCCGGACCATAAGTTGCTAGTTGAATAGTGACTTTGCCTTTTTCCGGTACCCCATCAATGGAGATTGCCTGTCGCTTCAATTTTCTTTCTTCTTCATGACAGACGTTAACCGCAATACGGTAGATCCAGGACCTGAATCGCTCGGTGTCACGCAGTTTGGGTAAGCCTTTATGCACGGAAATAAAGGTTCTCTGGGTAGCTTCCATAGCCATATCATGCCCGGAGAAGTACTTTAGAGCCAGATTATAGATTCTTTTATACCACAAGGCCACCAACTTATTAAAGGCTTGGTTATCACCTTTTTGTGCCTTAAGGATAATCGCTTCTGAATGCCGCATGGCTATATCCAAGAGGGTTTCGGTGTACATAAGTTACTCATTCTAAATCATTGATGTTCAGGGTCTCAAAAAAGTTCTAAGATTATTCTTTTTTTTCAAAGGCGTCTTATACAAGCTGCCCTATATTGGTATATTTGGGCAATTTCCACTCTTTATGAAGCAGATTATCAGCATAGTGATACGGTATGTACCCCGTAAACAGCTGCAATTAGTAGGTCATTTTTTTGCTAAGGCCCTGTCCATTTTTTACCTGGGAACTGGGGTAGAATGTCCGGTTTGTCACAAGAAGTACCGCAAGTTCCTGCCCTATGGGCGCAAAGGAAGGGATAATGCCTTATGTCCTCATTGTCTGGCTTTGGAACGTCACCGGTTAATCTGGATGTACCTGGAGCAACAGACAGATTTCTTTAGTGCACCTCAGAAAATGCTGCACATCGCTCCGGAGTATTGTTTTATGGAACGTTTTGAGTCACTGGACAATCTGGACTACATCACTGCCGATATTGAATCCCCATTGGCAAAGGTCAAGATGGATATTCATCAGATCCCCTTTCCGGACAATTCTTTTGAATGTGCTATGTGCAACCACGTTATGGAACATGTGGACAACGACCGCCTGGCTATGAAAGAGATCCATCGGGTACTAAAGCCCGGTGGATGGGCTATTATTCAGGTGCCATTCTTTCCGCCGCTGCCTGAAAGTACCTACGAAGACCCTGCCATCACCTCGGCGGCCGACCGGTCCAAAGCTTTCGGTCAGGAAGATCATGTTAGGCTCTATGGTCTGGATTACAAGCTACGTCTGGAATCCAGTGGGTTTTTAGTAAAGGAAGATGATTTTGTGGAAAGCCTGGACCCTGAAATCATTGAAAAGCACGCCTTGCCTAAAGAAGCCATATACTTCTGTCGTAAATCAACGGTCTAAAATCCGATCTTATCCGTCAAAAGATACCCCTGTTTGGTAGAATTCTGTGTGATCATCTCGCTGAGAAATCCTGCCAGAAACAACTGTATCCCAATAATCAAAGCTACCAACGCTAGAAAAAACAGGGGTTGCTCTACGACATCACGGGGTGGTACCTGACTTAAATACCAAAAGTAATAGAGCTTTTCTCCAATGATCCACATGGTGATCAGTAAGCCCCCCAAAAAAGATAAGGTGCCCAAGGTTCCAAAAAAATGCATGGGACGTTTTTTGAACTTGGAGACAAATGTGACGGACAGCAGGTCCAGAAACCCC
>Ga0224508_10002971_pt1 | contig 14190 bp, 10 predicted proteins | sample SF_Jan12_sed_USG_4_FD_170157 | JGI IMG/M metagenome (GOLD analysis project Ga0224508, IMG submission 170157) | Sediment microbial communities from San Francisco Bay, California, United States - SF_Jan12_sed_USGS_21 | ecosystem: Environmental > Aquatic > Marine > Sediment | place: USA... | reverse complement strand
CGATGTCGGCTCGTCACATCCTGGGGCTGGAGAAGGTCCCAAGGGTTGGGCTGTTCGCCCATTAAAGTGGCACGCGAGCTGGGTTCAGAACGTCGTGAGACAGTTCGGTCCCTATCTGTTGTGGGCGCAAGAAGCTTGCGAGGGTCTGTCCTTAGTACGAGAGGACCGGGATGGACCAACCTCTGGTGTACCGGTTGTGGTGCCAACTGCACCGCCGGGTAGCTAAGTTGGGAAGAGATAAGCGCTGAAAGCATCTAAGTGCGAAACTCGCCTCAAGATGAGGCTTCTTTATAAGGGTCGTTAGAGACGATAACGTAGATAGGTTGCAGGTGTAAAGCCAGAGATGGCAAAGCCGAGCAATACTAATTACCCGTACACTTTCACTTAACCATTTACCTGGTGCGCCCTTTCGTTTTTCTATTCTGTGACAACACGTCAAAAAGTATTAAAGATCTTATGGTGACTATAGCACCGGTGTCCACCTCTTCCCATTCCGAACAGAGCAGTTAAGCCCGGTAGCGCTGATGGTACTGCCTTCACCGGTGGGAGAGTAAGTCGTCGCCAGATTTTATTAGATGAAGAGTACCGCTACCCGTGGTACTCTTTTTTTGTTTAGGCCCCCAAGAGGTCCAAAAGAACGCCCGCTAAGCTTAATGATTGAAGATTGGCGATTAGCCATCCGGCGATCGGCCATCTTAAGATCGGTCCATCCATCAAATTTATTTTCCTCAATCTCAACTACTGCTACTATCAATGGGTAATTTAATAATGGGTGGGTGGGGGGCGCCCCGGGCTTAGATGAATAAAACTAATGGGCAAAAATGACTCCTGATCTTCATGGGGATATACCTGTAGTTCCCGGCTCTGAAATTATCTGCTGTGGGTCCGCAGGTGAAGAGCAGACCTCTTTGATCATCTACCCCGTCTCACGTCTACCCTGCCGGCCGGCACCGGTCACCGACACGCCAAAATCGCTAAGGTGACGGCTCGGGCCAAAGCCTTGCCCCTCCGTTGATGCTACGGCAGCACGCGGATGGTGACGGCTCGAAGGCAGGTGTCTCCCATCCACCGTTTTAACCGCCAAAGCCTTCATCGGCTGTCGAAGCCTGAGCGAAGGAGGTGGCGAAGGTGGTCCACCGTCTCCCGTCCAACGTCAATAGCAAAGAGTAAGATTATTCGAAAAATCCAGTTCACTCCAAGTCAAAGGAACTACATCTTGCTCATTGTTGATAGTTAAAACGCTCCAATCACCGCTCTGCTGCAGGAAACCATTCACCTCTACGGTTTCTCCGATGCGTGCCGCCAGATCTTTTGCAGTACCTTCTTTCATGATCATCAAATGATAGTTCACCCTGTCCAATTTATCCCGGACTTTTAATACTGCTGGGATACCACCGGATATACAGCGGATAGCACAAGACCTGTGAGGTTTTCCCCAACCTGGCTTCATAACTCCGAAGTAACATTTGGCATCTACAATTTCACCCACGAATTTAGTTTGTTCATACTGTACATTGGCAGGTGATATTTGAGTCCATTCCGGTATGCCAGCCGGTCGTACCGCAGATTGCATGTTCTGAGGATCATTAACTTCCAGTAAGGTCTTGCCGTCATAGTAGATCAAATGTCCCTTTACCGATACCCAGGTTCCCAGATTTTGCTTCCATAACTCGGTTAGCCCCTGGCCCCCGATTTTACCGAATTTCACTAATGGGATGGTTTGCAGTACCGGCATTTGATCCAGTTTTACGTTTTGGTAGTAATGAATGGATGGAACAGGATAATCGCTCAGGAATCCGGAAATTGTGGTTTCTTCTGCATATTCATAAGTACTGCCGGCAAATCCGCGTTGCTGTGAAGCCAGTACCCAGGCCAAAAGCAATACTAAGGCAGCTAGTAATATGATAACTCTTTTGAGGTGCTTGCCGACGCCCGGAGGTGCTTTGGGATTATATCCTATATAAAACTCAGCCATCTTTTGAAAAATGGATTTTACACGGTTCGACGTAGGTGCCGGCGGGCAGGCCCTGGGGGTTTACCCATATTTCCTCACCGACCGTCTTAACTTCATAGGTGACCACTTTCTCATCGAAAGGCGGCGGTGAGGTCCCATTTGCCGGCGAATACTGATAGCCGTGCCAAGGACAAGTAATGCAACCGTCGACAATACGACCCTCACTCAACGGTCCGTTTTGATGTTTACAAGCATTATCCACGGCCGATAAGTTACCTTCGTACCTGAATATAGCAATGCTTTGATTCCCTATTTGTGCCAGTTTTGCGCGACTCTCTTTTATATCATCAATCATACCTACTTTAACATACCCATTTTCAACAACGGCTTTGAGTTGACGATCTCGCCGGTAAGTCTGATACCCACTGGCAACATGCAGGATAACCACCAGCCCTAAACCCAACGCCAATGTCACGATCAACAAGGGTGAATTTTCTATTTGAACGACCCCCAGTAGTACGTGCATAATGACCAGGGCATAGGCTACATAAACCAGCATATGCAATGACTTCCACACTTTCGGACTGAGATTTTTTAACCAAAAATCGTGACTACTGACAGCCATTAGAAATAAAATTATCAGTGCCACAAACCCCAGTGACTGGAAAGGAAATCTCATTAATTCTCCGTAATGGGTGTTGGATACAAAAACGGAGACCAGTGGATTAATGTCGCCAAAGGCATGGAACTGCAAAATGCTGAATAATCCATGTGCCAATGCTATAATAAACATGGTCACGCCTAGGTGCCGACGATTATATAGTAAGGGTAGGAACCTCTTATCCAAGCGACTAAGTGGTCCGATTACTAGAATGACATGCAGCATAATCAGCGCTAAAGACCCGGTAGATCGGGCAATCAACGTAGGGGGGACTACCTCAGGATGATACCATAAGTTAAAGAGCACAAAGCTGATCAGGTACAAGGCCACCAAACCCACCATTACCAGATCATAGATCTTTTTTTGACGATTCCATAAAACTGCTTGGTAGTTGACACTCATGACTATAGCGCGATTTTATGAAACACTGTACGGTTTATGGGGTCGTAGAAAAGCAGGTACTGACCATGGACCACTTCGCCATTGGTGCCAAAATAATAAGTATTTCTGCTGTCAATCTGACCAAGCATTTGAGCCAAATTAATATCGTCCGAATCATCAGACGCTAAAAATATGCTGGCACCAGGTACCCTTAGTGCTTGTTTTAAGGTAATCTCTACACCTGGGTTGTCCGCACCTTTGAGAATACTGATGCTAACCAGATCATCCTCACTTAATTTTTCGACAGAAGCGTCCTGCGGTCTTTGATGGGAAATGATTTCGCCAAATTTATCTTTAGGAATAGCCAGTAACGCGGCAACAAAGCCCACTGGTAGTAAAACTGCTAGTACGATCCAGGTCCTAAAATGTCGATTACGTAGTTGATAGATCATGACCTGTCTCTCCACTTTCTCCATAGCCATGGCCAAAAAGTCACTATCCCAGGAAAGATCAACATTTTAAACCCCCAGCTACTCCCTTTGGCTCCTTGGTCCAAATGGGATAACCCTTTGACGTATAGAGTGATGCCAAAGATTAGGCCGGCGACGATGTATAGTAATACCACCATGAGGGCGGTAGTTACCAAAGATGATATCCACATATAACTGCTTTGCAAAAGGAATATAATATAGAAAATCTCTGGGCAAAAAGTAATTAGCTTCTGCTTCTAGCCAATTTTTTATAAGCAAAAAGATCCATACGCATTCGGTAAGCATCCTTAAAGGACATAAAAGATTGCCCCCTGTGCTTATTGAAGACACTTAAACGATATATAACGTTCCATTGCCTGATAATATCTTTAAAGGCCTGTATAATTGAGTAGGAAGGATCATAAATGTGAGCGGGCTCCGCACCCACGCCGTTGATTTCCAGTATTTTTACATGCCCTGCCTTTAAGGCTTCAAGACTAGCACATTTCAGATCGAAACGTCCAAAATAAATACCGTCCAACTGATGGCTGATGCCATCGAAAACTTTAGTTATTTGATCGTCTATCAAATGATTTCCGTTGATAAACAGGGCTCCTCGACAGTGATTTCCCAGGGGGACCAGTTCCACCAATTCGCCATTTGCCGGAACACGATCCATTAGGTGGGCATGGGTTTGCATTAAGGTGTTCAGTTGTAGCTTGGCTCTATCAGACTTTTTGATCAGTTCTAAGATGTTGGATGTCCCGTCTCCGTGTACTGTTAGGTACTTTTTGATGGTAAGGGATGAAACAGTCCCGGATGTTTGGTTGGGAAACCGGTAGTACATGACACTGAGTTCCATGGAACTGTCTATGTATTCCTGCAGCAAAAAGTCCACTTTTAGTTCTAGTAAATACTCCGCTAATTCCTCTTGGTTAGTTATTTTCTTAACTAAAAATCCCCGGGATCCAATATTAGGCTTAGCAATTAAAGGAAAGTCCAGTCCCGAAGTTTTTAGATTCTGTAATACCTCTTCAAGCTCATGGCCATTTTCCACATACATGGTTGTCGGCAAGTATTGCTTAGGGACTTTCTCCAATACCTTTATTTTGGATTCCCCCATCATACCACCAGTCTCTATTCCCGGATTGGCGGCACTGAAAAAGAAAGGCGAACGGGCTTTTAAGGAGAGGTATAAATAATATAGGAATGGAGGGGCATAAATTAGCTCAAAGGGCCAATATTCCCAATTGAGCAGTTTTATCATGAAATTGCTGGACTTAATTCGATTCCACAGTTTCATTTTCCAGATCAATGCGTTTACGGACCTCCTGATCTTTTAATAGGTCAAGATGATGCATGACTGCCGATTGGTGGTATTTTTCGATACCTGTTATGCTCAAGGTTTGCACCTGATTACCCCGGTTCATTACGAATCCATTGGATTGATCCGGTTCTCCTCCATATCGGTGAAAATGCATAAGATCCTCCATGCCAGGCTGTTTATTAACCTTCAACCACTGATGAAACCAGGAACTCCGCATTTCACGGGTTTTCAGGTCGTACAGTGTGGTGGAGCTCCAGATATAGGCTTGATCCAATTTCAGGGGAGTAAGGTGTTTTTCATGGCCGTCCCATCTGAATTCGACTAAGTATAGACCCTCATACATGATCATAGTAAAGGGTTCAATGTCATGGAAGTCGTAGTTTTTAACGAAATCATCGATTTTTGTATAACCGAAAAAATCCAGCAGTACTAATCCGCGACTACGTTTGTAGGGAGGACGGTGCCGGTGTTTTTCGAATGCACCGTTAAGCAGGCAGGCAACCCTATTTTTTGCAGAAACGGCAATCCAGGAGCCACCCGACTTAGGGTCTTTGGGAAATAGACGATGTTGATTCTCTAAAATCAGTATTTCCGGATGCTCAGCCGCTCTTGAATAGTTCTCATCACGGTTGGAAGTTAGAATAAAATGGTCCTGACCTTTAGGAATGTAGGTTACTGTGCACATGAATTCTTCTTAAATCTCATGGTGCTGGGGGCAACACCAAAATCTTCAGGAAGTGCTATTCTGGGGGCAATTACAGATAATCCAATTTTTATGATGGCCAGGTGATGTATAACATGTTCCAGATTGTAGACCAATTCCCTTTCTAGAGAGGTATCCACAATATTCAATACTTCCTGGTCTGCATCATAAGAAATCTCCAGTTGAAGTTTCTTGCCTATATCAATGGCTTGCAGTTTTTTCATAATTGAGACCAGCTCTATGCCCGCCACCTGGGGATCTTCCTGAATAATTTTATTCCTCTTCCTTTGGTCATAATTGACCGTGCCCTCTTTACTCTGTTCTAGAAGACATTGATAAAATTCCAATATGTGTCTGGTATGCTCACCGATACTGGCAAATGACAATAATTCCAGTGGTTCTGCGTACAGTTGTCTATCTAGATTCCTTAAGTAATACTGAATATTAGACAGCTTGCTTAGGGTAGCCTCAATTAAATTCATGAGTTAGCTTGTAAATGGATATTTGTTTAAAAATATCGCTGATATACTCCCAATAATATCTATTATTAACATAATATTAAAACAATCAGCCTAATAAATTAAGTGAACATCGTTACCCAAAGATTAGTTTCTCCGCACCCCCCGAATTATGCTAACTACCCTCCGTTAAGCCTAATCGTTGCACCAATTTTTTAACAGTAAGTCCTTGAAAAATAATAGAGAATACTACTACCGTGTAGGTGATAAAAACTAAAAATTCCCGTTCGGGTAGCTCCGTGGAAATGGACAGTGCCAGAGCAACTGAGATCCCCCCTCTTAGTCCTCCCCAAATCATCACCGCCGCGGTTTTTTGTTTATTGGGAACCTTTATTACGGATAATGGAATATAAACTGATATTACTCTTCCTATCAAAACCACTACAATCGCCAGTATTCCCGACCAAAGGAAACTATACTCAAAAGTAAGGATCAGCACCTCCAATCCAATTAACACAAACAAGACTGCATTCAACAACTCGTCCAGAAGCTCCCAAAAAAGATCGATATGCTGTTTTGATTTTTCGGAAAATACACTTGATTCCAGTTTTGATCCCATAAAAAGACCGGCTACTACCATGGCAAGTGGACCGGAAACATGGATGAAGGACGCCAAGGTATATCCACCCATAGCCATGGCTACGGTAATCAAAACTTCAATTTTGGGAGCATCCTCAACCGACTTAAGCATGCGATAGCCCAGGTACCCCAATGCCAGGCCGTAGACCAAGCCGCCAATAGTTTCCTCTGCAAATAGCTTGAGTGTTTCCGAAAGCTCGAAATGGCTGGATCCCTCCTTGGCGATCATATAGATGGTAAGGAATACTACCACCCCAACGCCGTCATTAAATAAGGACTCTCCACTTATTTTAAGTTCCAGGCTTTTATTGACTTTGGCCTCCTTGAAGATGGCCAATACCGCTATGGGGTCGGTAGGTGAAATCAGAGCCCCGAACAACATGCAATAAATAAAGTCGATAGGATAATTAAAGAGCTGTAACCCAAAATAGAGCAGTCCTGCTATTACTATGGTGCTGATCAATACACCTAATGTTGCAAAGCTGATAATGGACTTCTTTTCGGTGAGCAACTCCCGCAGATTAGTGTGTAAGGCACCGGCAAACAGCAGGCCACTGAGCATCACGTCCAGTAACACTTCCTTAAAGTTAATGTCTTCTACAACTTGACAAACTGTCACGAAAAGCTCGTGATTGGTTTCCTGGATCACCACCATGATCCCTGAGGTTATTAGGGCCATGATCATCAAACCAATGGAGGTAGGCAGCTTAAAGAACCTATGATTTATATAGCCAAAAAAGGCTGCCAGGGATAATATAAGAGTCAGGCTTTGAAACATATCTATATGAGAGCCACGTCGGTAACCACTTCCAGCATGGCCGTTCCGGGGTGGGCAAATACCTGTCCCATAGCTTGCTCCAGATCTTCACTGGAGGTTACTCTGATCCCCAGAGCGCCACAGCTATTGGCATAATCTGCATAGTTCGGGTTGTGTAGGCCGGTTTGCCATACTTCAAATTCTCCGCTTCTTTGTTCTTTGGAGATCTTGCCCAGTTCAGAATTGTTGAGCAGCACCAATTTTATAGGCATCTCATATTTGACTGCGGTGGTGAAGTCACCCAAATACTGGGTAAACCCTCCGTCTCCGGCCACTGCGCATATTGGCCGATCAGGGGCTGCAGCCCAAGCACCCATGGCAGCGGGGAACCCAAATCCTATGGATCCTAAATAACCCGACATCAGGACGCTTTGATTAGAAGGTTCGAAGTACCTTCCAAAGCTGTACGTATTATTACCCACATCTACTGCTATTACCGCGTTCTCCGGAACATGTCTGTTCATGGCGTCAAAAACCGCAATAGAACTAATCCCTTTACCCCTGTCATCCTGCAAGCGACGGCTTTTTTCTTCCTTCCAGATACGCCACCTCTCCGCTACCTGAGATCTCTGGTCCTCAGTTTGGGTATGACCGTCTACTGCGGCGGTAAGGATTTCCAGCGTAACTCCTATTTCGCCCCATACGGCGGCCTCCACTGGGTGGAATTTACTCAAGGCTTGAGGGTCGAAATCGATCTGTATAGTGGGTATTTTGGGGGTAATTCCGGTGTGATTGGAAAATGATGCTCCGAACACACAAAGGAGATCGGCTTCGTTCATAAACCAACTGGCGATGGGCGTCCCGCTTCTACCCAGGACCCCACAGCCCAAGGGGTGTGCATCGGGGATAAGACCCTTGCCTTTAAAGGTGGTGAGGACCGGTGCTTTCAGCATTTCTGCAAAAGCAATGATCTGTTCCATGTTGAAACGTGCACCGTGGCCTACTATGATCACCGGCCTTTTACTTTTTTTAATCATCTCCGATGCCTTATTGACCATTGATGGTGGCGGGGTAATATCCATGGAGGTAATACGCCCTTCAGGTTTGGAAATGGGAGCATGCTCAGGAGCCATTAGAACCTGTACTTCATCGGGAAATGTCAAATGGCTCACATCTCGGCGCAGCAAAGCGGATTTGACCGCCAGTGCCATCAATTCGCTGTGCTTGCTGGTATGCTGAACGGTGTGATTAAATTCCGCAACCGTATCAAATGCAGCTTTCAGGTCTACTTCCTGAAAGGCCCCGGTACCCACCACCTGAGTATCTACCTGGCCGGTGAGGGCCAAAATAGGGACCCGATCAACTTTGGCATCCCATAAGCCCGTATACATATTAGTGCCGCCGGGACCGGCAATGGCAAAGCAAGCCGCAGGTCGTCCGGTAAGCTTAGCATAGGCACTGGCCGCAAAGGCTCCGGCGCCCTCATGCCTTATGCCTATATATTTTAATTTCCCTTTCTTTTCTTGACGTTGCAGGGCGTCGGCAAGACCTAAATTTGAATGCCCTACCATGCCGAAGACCGTATCAATGCCCCATTCCACCATGGTTTCAGCCATAACGTCGGCCACCGTTGCTACATGTTCTGCTTCCTGCGGCACTCCCACATAAACACCATCATCGCGTACATCAATCGGGAAGGTAATGATACTGTCGTCGTGTCCCCCCGGGCTTTGCCCGGTATGAGGGTCGAAGTCCCAGCCGTGCCAGGGACACCGAAGCAGTCCGTTTTCAATGGAACCCTCACCCAGAGGTCCTCCCTGATGGGGACATCTATTATCCAGCCCGCAAAATTTCCCTTGATGGTGAGTCAAACAAATATTGGTATGGCCAGCAGTCACAGAAACTACTCGTCCTTCCGGCAATTCCTCGGCAGAGTCCAATACTTTATGCCAATCTAGAGGTTGTTCAGTCATGGTGGTTTATATTAATCTTGTTTAGAAGGTTACTCCGGCATAACGTACTCCGGTCAACCGATGCATGTCATAATCGAAGGTACTGAGGTCGGAAAACTGTAGTTTATTGATATCATCGTAGCCCATGGAACGGGTAGCCACTTCTAAGAGTTCCCGGCAAGCATCAAAGAAATTGTGCAGTTGCCCTGCAGATTTTTCAATAATTAAGCGTGCTCTTAGGTGATCTTTCTGAGTGGCGATACCCACTGGACAGTTATTGGTATGGCAAGCTCTCATGCCTAAACAACCAATGGCCTGCAGTGCCGCATTTGAGACTGCCACGGCGTCGGCCCCTAAGGCCAATGCCTTAATGAAGTCGCTGGGTACTCTAAGACCTCCGGTGACGATAAGACTTACGTCCTGCGCACCTTGTTTGTCAAGGTGTCGGCGGGCGCGTGCCAAGGCCGGGATGGTAGGTACACAAATGTGATTCCTTAAAATTATGGGGGCAGCTCCGGTTCCCCCACCACGGCCATCAAGTATTATATAGTCGGCCCCGGCTTCCAGAGCAAAATCAATATCGTCCTCAATTTGGCTGGCTGCCAGTTTAAATCCTACTGGTATGCCACCGGTGACGGATCTAACCTCATTACCAAATGCTTTGAAATCATCGACGGTTTTTAGGTCGCCACTAAATGTAGCCGGGCTAATGGCAGCTTGACCTACCTGTAAACCTCGCACTGAGGCGATTTCTTGAGAAACTTTGTGGCCGGGCAGATGCCCCCCGGTTCCCACTTTGGCACCCTGTCCTCCCTTGAAATGAAAAGCTTGTGCTTTGGTTAATTTGTCCCACGAGAATCCAAACCGAGCTGAGGCCAGTTCGTATAAATAACGGCTGTTGTTTTCTTGCTCGTCTGGTAGCATGCCGCCCTCCCCGGAACAGATCCCGGTACCTGAAAGATCTGCCCCTTTGGCCAAGGCAATTTTCGCTTCCCTGCTAAGGGCGCCAAATGACATGTCCGACACGAAAATGGGGATATCCAGTTTAAGAGGTTTTTCAGCACCCGGCCCGATTACCACTTTGGTGCTGACATGATCCTCGTCTAGCAGAGGTTTTCTGGCCATTTGAGCAGGTAGGAACTGGATGTTTTCCCATTTGGGAAGTGTATTGCGGTCCACACCCATAGCAGCAGTAGCACCATGGTGGCCATACTGGGTCAAGCCATGCTGCGCCAGATGCTTAATGTAAAGCGTATAGGGTTCTGTGCTTTCAGGGTGTGTGTCCAGATAGTTACCCAAGTATTCGTCCGGCTTGAACCGGGAGGGGATTACCTTCTCAAATTCCAGAACATCATATTCGTCAATATAGACTTTATCCTGGTCGATGGCTGCCGGAAATTTATGAAGTATTTCATCGGGTGCATATTCACTAACTCCCGTATCAATGCGGTAGTCCCAGTTGTGCAGACCGCAAATTAAATTGTCCCCGTCAATGTAGCCGTCGGAGAGCAATGCGCCTCTGTGTAAACATCTTCCGTATAGCACGCTGACCTGCTGGCCGTACTTAATTACCACCAGATCGGTGCTAACAACTTTAGCGTGTTGAGGTTCTCTTTCCGTTAATTTTGAAAATACTGCGACTTCAGCAGGACTTTTAAAGTCCTTGAAGGATTTATCTTGGTTCATGGCTAGTCACTTGATTTGGACGAATAAGATAGTTCAATTTGTTTAAAAAATAAGCATAGCAGCCCCATAATGCGGCAGTATCTACCAGTTTAGCATTTGGTTTACTATTTTTAATGTATGAGTTTTTTGCAACCCACTTTTCTTTACGGCTTATTGGCCTTGGCCATACCGTTGATCATCCACTTGTTCAATTTCAGACGAACCAAAAAAGTATATTTCTCTAACAGTCAGTTCTTACGACAGGTCAAGGAATCGAAAAGTGCCAAACAAAAACTCAAACACCTGCTGGTACTGGCTTCGAGATTGTTATTTATAGCCTTTCTGGTACTGGCTTTTGCTCAGCCCTTTATTCCCAGTGATGAGATTGAGGAACAAAGTGACCGGGTATACATCTATTTAGATAATTCATTGAGTATGGGCAATGAGGTGGCCAGCAATCTTACCGCCTTGAATTTAGGCATACAAAGTGTAGAGAAGATCCTGGATCTATATCCACGGGAAGCACGATTTAAACTGCTGACCAATGACTTCAGCTCTCCTTTGAGAGTATTTCGCAGTAAAGAAGAGATCCGTGACCTGGTAACGGAGATCAAATTGAACGGGGTACAACGGAACTTTAAAGATATCTGGCAACGATTGACTTCGGAGGCTTCTTCCCAAGCGGCCGACTGGTATTTTATATCTGATTTCCAAAAAACCACTTTCAGCGATATTCAAAGCTTCACAGCGGATAGCACTCAAAGATATTTTATGGTGCCACTCGCTTTTACCAGTACGGCAAACGTCTTTATAGATTCGGTATACTTAAAGAATCCCTTCTTGATTGCAAACGATCAAAACAACATTGAGATCGTGATGCAAAATACCGGTAGTGAGCAGGTACGTGACCTGGTAATCTCATTATCGCTTGACGACCGTCAAATTGCCAATGCTGGCATCAATATACCGGCCAAGGGCTCGGCCACCACCAATATCAGTTTAAATTTCCCATTAGAGGGCATTAATCCGGCGAAGTTGAGCTTTGAGGAATTCCCGGTGGCATTTGATAACGATTTTTATTTTAACCTTAACCTCTCACAAAAGGTGTCCATCTTGGAGATACGGGAAGAGCCGGAGAATTCTGTGATATCCAAGGTCTATGCCAACGACTTGCTTTTCAATTTCCAGAGTTACCTGGTGGATAATTTAGACTACAGTAACATTAACCAGGCCAATTTGGTTGTCCTTAACGCATTGGAGCAAATGCCAGCTTCCTTGGTAGGATTGATGCAGGACTTTATAAGTGATGGAGGAAGTTTGGTGATCATACCTCACCAGCAACCGGATTTAGTTAGTATTCAGCAATTGGCCACCTGGTCCGATACACAAGCTTATACCGATACCACATGGATTGCCCTGGAGTCCCCCAGATTTAACCACCCATTTTTCAGCAATATATTCGAAGAGCAAAGCAACCAGGCCATCACCATGCCCAGGGTCAAAAATGTTATCAAATGGAGTGCCTCGCGAGGGGAGAACCTGCTCATTTCCAAGGCGGGTATTCCATATTTATCATCAGATTATAGCGGGCGTATCTATTTGCTGGGGACCCCCTTGGACGACGATTACTCCAATCTGGCCCAACATGCAGTTTTTGTGCCTGTAATGTACAAAGTGGCGGCTCTGAGCAAAGCATTCGACCGCAGCCTGTACTACACCACCGATCAGCAAGTGATTAAGGTTACCTTAGATTCCCTGAACGGAAACGAGTTGTTCAAGTTAGATAACGGCACGGAGCAGATAATACCAAATCAAAGGGTGCAAGGGCAGGATCTGTTTCTGGAAGTACCTTCTGACATCATCCAGCCGGGCTTTTATCAGCTAAAAAGCGATGACCAACTGGTTGGTTTATTGCCCTACAATAACAATAGAGAAGAATCCATTCTTGATCAATATCAGTATGAGGAGTTGCAACAGTTGTTGGGATCCGATAACGTAAAGATCATGGATGAAGACCAATTCACTGATTATACCACCCAAGTAGTTGAAGCACGTAGTGGCACACCGCTGTGGAAGTATGCGCTGATTTTGGCGTTAATCTTTCTGCTAATGGAAGTTTTATTAATCAGATTTCTAAAATAAAGCGACGAATTTACTAATTTGCGCTGCGACTATGGAAATCCTCATCAAATCGGTTGAAATAGTAGACAAGCCCACCGCTCTTCATAAAAAAAGACGTAACGTATTAATAAAAAATGGAGTGATCCAGGAAGTTTCCACGGGAAACCGGAACCTTAAAGCTCCCAAGATCATTGATGGAAGTCAGCTAAAGCTTTCACTGGGTTGGTTCGACATGCGTGCACATTTTTGCGACCCGGGGTTCGAATCCAGGGAGGATGTTCATTCCGGGAGAAAGGCTGCTACGGCCGGTGGGTTTACGGATGTGCTGTTACAACCCAACACCAATCCGGTGGTGGAAACCAAAAATGAGGTCAGCTATTTACATTCCGGGAACCAACGTAATCTTACCCAGATCCATGTAACCGGATCCGTAACATCCGGCAACCAGGGAAAAGAGCTTACGGAAATGCTGGACCTTCATCAGGCTGGGGCCTTGGCATTCAGTGACGGGTATGAGCCTTTGTGGCATACGAATGTTTTTGGTAAAGCACTGCAGTATTTAGAAAAACAGGAAGGACTGTTAATCAATCGCCCGGATGACCGCATGCTGTCGGCCCGTGGTCAGATGAACGAGGGGGTAAACAGTACTATGTTAGGCATGCCGGGAATCCCCAAGCTTTCAGAGGAATTGATGGTTGCCCGGGATTTGGCATTACTGGAATATAACGGAGGCAGGCTGCACTTTGCAAATATTTCGTCGGAGGTATCCCTGAATCTTATTAGAGCAGCTAAGAAAAAGGGCTTGTCAGTAAGTTGTGACGTAGCGGTTTATCAACTACTTTATCACGATGGACTTTTAGACGACTACGACACCAACTACAAGGTAAATCCGCCATTACGTGACCCTAAAACCAATCGTTTCTTAAAGAAGGCACTGGCGGAAGGATTGATAGATGTCATGGTTTCCGATCATCACCCCCAGGACGAAGAAGGCAAAAAGCTGGAATTTGATTTGGCCTCCTTTGGGATGATCAGCTTGCAGGAAATGCCCTCTATGATCACTACACTGGCCGAAGATATTGATTTGGGAATATTGCTGGAA